>OLNT01001511.1_pt1 | contig 12689 bp, 12 predicted proteins | sample 1672641 | NCBI WGS metagenome assembly OLNT01 (sample SAMEA3136708, study PRJEB25190) | human gut metagenome
GCGCTGGTTTTCGTAAAGAAAGACGCAGACGCGACAGACAAAACAAACAACGTAAGGCAAGGAAAGACCATACTGAAATTCAAAATGGTAATGCTGATATTTGTAGAACAACTATTTCTTGTAAATCAGTACAAATATCTTATCCTGCAGCAGAAAAATCTGTAACGCATAAAATTATTCGTGGTAAAGAAGGCAAATTTGCTAATCGTCATCGTGATGAAGGCTGGATTACTCCTTCTGCCAGGCAGCTTGTTCAAATGCATATGAACGATTTAAAGTCTATGTGTAAAATTCTACCTATAAGTCATGTTACTCTTGAAAGAGTTGCTTTTGATTTCCAGAAGCTTGAAAACGAAAACATCAAAGCTTGGGAATATGGTAAAGGTAAACTTTACGGATATGATTCGCCTGAAGAATATATTCACGATGTCCAAGGTGGCAAATGCCTTATATGTGGGAAACCACATATAGATTATTTACATCATATCATTCCACGTAGTAAAGGCGGTTCTAATAAGGTAAGTAATCTTGCTGGTCTTTGTTATGATTGCCATTATGGACCAATGGGTGTTCATAATTGCCAGGATACACAGGACAGATTGCCTGAATTAAAGAATGAAGCAAATAAACAGTATAAGGTAAGTCTTCTTAATTCTGTTATGCCAGTTCTTATTGAAGAAATGGATAAATTCTGTAAAGCGAATTCTATTATATTTTCTATCTGTGAAGGACATGATACTGCTAAAGTAAGAGATATATATGATTTACAAAAAGACCATTGTGTTGATGGATTTGCTATCTCTTTAGTTGGCAGAAATGTTAAATCTGTTGACGTTATGCCTGATAGAATTCATCAGAAACAACGCTATAAGAAGAAGTCTAAGAATATTATTAAGAAGCGTAATTGTAGAGAATATTATGATGGTAAAAAACTTGTTGCAGTTAACAGGCATAAAGGAACAGACCAAAAAGCTGATTCTTTAGAAGAGTATATGAATACATATGCAGAGACACATACTGCCGATGAATGTAAAAAGCATTTTGAATCATTAACTGTAAAGCCTGCTAGAAGAACATATACATTCCATAAGGAAGGGCGTATTTGTCCGTTCCATATTGGTGATAAAGTTCGATATGAGAAAAAGAACAAAATCAAAGGCAATACAAAAGTTGAGACCTTTATTTGTGAAGGTATTCGTTTCCCTAAAGATGAAAACAAAGCAAAAGTTGAACACAACAAAACAAAATCTAAAAAGATGAAATTTTGCAGAGTCCTTGAGCCTGGTTGTACACCTTATATAGATTATAGAAAATTGGTTTTAATATAAAGATATAGGCTATTCGAATCATACCGAGTAGCCTATTTTTGTTTTGCATCATATCTATTAATCATTACAAGCAACACAGACTATATATTTTTCATGTATAGTCTGTTTTGTTATGAAATGCTTATCTTAATGACATTTTTGTACCGGTTTTTCGTCTCATCTGATGCCCTGCTCCTGCTCTGCTATATTGTACTTACAAAGATCACTACACCAAAGATAACCATCCAGAAAGGAGTATGGATCATGAAGTACATTTTGATGAGAACAGTTTCAGGAAAAACATACTATGCAAGAACAGAGAAAAACAATGCGATCAAAAAAACGGAGGATATCGCTTTGGCACAAAGATTTGCATCAGAGAAGGATGCGAAAAAAATGCGGGACCGGGCAAGCAGGAAACTTAACGGATATAAGATCCATCCTGTTCCAGACAAAAGCCAGGCAGACCTGCGGGACTCAAAGATTCAGATGACAGATGCAACGCCATCCGTCAGTAATCCTCCGGCTGGCATTTCCAGCAGCTCCCACAGAAAATGTTTCACTGCACAGAAGCGGGCTGCGGTATACAACAAAACAGAAGGTCATTGTGCTATCTGCGGAGAATTTGTCCCATATACCGATTTCACTGTGGATCACATCATCCCGCTTGCAAAAGGCGGCAGCAATGATCTGTCAAACCTTCAATGTTCCTGCGGCGTCTGCAACCGTATCAAGCAGGACATACTTCCGGAAGATCTTATGAAGAAGCTGACCGGGATCATGATATACCAGGTAAGACAAAAAGGAAACAAAAAATACAAAAAAATGCTGCGTAAGGCATGCAGATGATCTCTCTGTCCGGATATCCGGGCAGAGCATTTTTGTTGTGTCTTGTATTTTTTCATTTTGCAGGAAATGAAAAAGAAAGGAGAAATTTTTATGAGCAACACAAAAAGTGGGTTTGTCCACTTACACGTCCACGGAGAATACAGTCTTTTGGATGGGATGAGCAAGATCCCAGATCTTGTAAAGAAGATAAAAGACTCCGGGATGACTGCATGTGCCCTGACGGACCATGGTGTCATGAACGGCGTGGTGGACTTTTACAACGAATGTCAGAAACAGGGGATCAAACCTATCCTTGGCTGTGAATGCTATGAAGCACCCGAAAGCAGGCTGGATAAAAATTCCCATGCAGGAGAGGAAAGGTATCATCACCTGATCCTGTTAGTAAAAAACGAAACCGGATACAAAAACCTCTGCCACCTGGTCTCAAGGTCCAATATCGACGGCTTTTATTACAAGCCGCGGATCGATTTTGAACTGTTAGAGCAGTACCACGAGGGACTTATCTGCCTGAGTGCATGTCTGGCCGGACGTGTTCCGCGTGAGATCCTCCGCGGGATCAGCTGCGGAGACATGGAACCGGCAAAAAAAGCAATCCTAAGATATAGGGAATTGTTTGGGGATGACTATTATCTTGAGATCCAGAACCATGGGATCCGGGAAGAGCAGATAGTCGCTAACGAACTGGTCAGGTTTTCGGACGAACTGGGTATCAAGCTGGTATGTACCAATGACTGTCATTATACCAATTCCGAGGATAAGGAAGCCCATGAGTATCTTCTCTGCCTCCAGACAAAGAAAACGCTGGACAGTCCGGACAGGCTTGTTTACGAAGGTGATTATTCCGTAAAAACGGAAGAGGAGATGCGGCAGTTATTCCCGTCATTGCCACAGGCTTTTGACAATACCCTTGAGGTCGCAGACAAATGCAATTTTGACTTTAAATTTGGCGATTACAGGATGCCAAAAGTCGTTATCCCAAAAGAGTATGGAAATGATTATTTCCGTTACCTGGAGGATGAATCCTGGAAAGGATGGGAAAAACGTTACCCTGTAGGTAACAGGGAACGTGAGACGGCAAAGAAAGATCTGGAGTACGAGCTTGGGATCGTAAAGCAGATGGGATTTGCCGAGTATTTCCTGGATACCCGTAAAACTATCCGATGGTCAAGGGAACATGGGATATTAGTAGGACCGGGACGTGGCTCCGCAGCCGGAAGCCGGATGTGCTACTGTCTGGGGATCACGGATATCGACCCTATCCCATATAACCTGCTGTTTGAGAGGTTCCTCAATCCTGAACGAATATCCATGCCGGATATTGATGTCGACTATAATTATTCTTATAAGGATGATGTGATCGCATTTGAAGCGGAAAGCAACGGCTGGGATCATTTTGCCAAGATCCGTACCTTTACGGCCATGAATGCAAAAGGGATCGTGCGTGATATTGCCAGGGTAGCCGGGTATCCGGTAGCAGTAGGGGACAGGATCGCAGGTCTGATCCCAAAAGATCCTAAAATGACACTGGATAAGGCATGGGATTCCAACCCTGACCTTCAGAATTTTATCAATTCAGATCCCGGATACCAGAAGCTGTGGAAGATTGCCAGAAGACTGGAGGGCACTAAAAAGGCCGCCTCCACACATGCCTGCGGACATATCCCGACTCCGGTACCATGTGAGGATCTGTTCCCGGTATCCGTCGATCCGGAAACCGGATATCTGGTCTGCCAGTACAACATGACCGATGCAGAGCATCTGGGGAACCTGAAAAAGGATCTTCTGATGCTACGTAACCTGACTATCATCGATACGGCACAGAAATCCGTAAAAGAGAAATACGGGGTTGAGATCCCGCTGTGGACGGAAGAGATATTAAATGACAAAGAAGCATTGAAGCTTATTTCTTCCGGAGACACAAACGGGGTATTCCAGCTGGAATCCGAAGGAATGAAAGGGTTCATGAAGAAGCTACAGCCAACCTGTTTTGAAGATATCATTGCAGGGGTGGCTTTATACCGTCCGGGGCCAATGGAGTATATCGACGATTATATCCGCGGAAAACATGATCCGGGATCCATAAAATATCTGACCCCTGAACTGGAAAGCATTTTAAGTTCCACTTATGGTGTGATCGTTTATCAGGAACAGGTCATGCAAATTGTACAAAAGTTAGCCGGTTTTTCCATGGGAAGGGCCGATCTGATCCGTAAGGCTATGGGTAAAAAGAAGCAAGATATTATGGATCAGGAAGCTCCAAGGTTTATCTACGGAGATAAAGAACTGAAGATTGACGGCTGTGTCAACCGCGGGATCCCAGAAGAGACTGCAAAGCAGATCTGGGAACAGATGGTTGATTTTGCCAAATATGCGTTTAATAAGAGCCATGCTGCGGCTTATGCTGCCATTGCAATGCAGACGGCATATCTGAAAGCCCATTATGCACTGGAATTTGCAGCCGGACTGTTGACATCCGTTATGGATAAGACAGATAAGCTTGCGGTTTATATCGCTGAATACAGGAAAAATGGTATCAGGATCCTTCCGCCGGATATCAATCTGTGCCATGAGGATTTCACTGTTGTTGGAGATTCCATTTATTATGGCCTTGCTGCACTCAAAAATGTTGGCAAGGAAGCAATTGGAAAAGTCATAGATGAACGGAAAACAAACGGTCAGTATGTATCATTTTACGACCTGGTAAAGCGAAATCCGGAGATCGATAAAAAGATGCTGGAAGCACTTACAAAAACAGGTGCGCTGAATTTTACCGGATATACCAGACATACACTGATGATCTCCGGCGTGGAATATCTGTCCGCCCAAAAACGTGCATCCAAAAAACAGATCGAAGGGCAGCTATCCCTGATGGATCTGTTTGGAAGCAGTTCGGATATGACAGATACTCTTTCTGAGTTACCGGAATATTCCGAGGAAGAACTTCTGTTTTATGAAAAAGAAGGAGCAGGTGTGTATATCTCAAAACATCCGATCGATGTATACGCTGAGGTCCTTTCCAAAAATCCGGTCAAGTACAGCAGCTATCTGTATGCGGATGAGGAGACAGGAGATATCCCTGCAAAGGAAAAGGAAGAGGTTTCCGTTGCCGGGATCATCAGATCCTATAAAGTCATCTATACCAAAAACAATGAGCCGATGGTGTTCCTTGATGTAGAAGATTCCATTGGTGTTACCAAAGTGGTCGTTTTCCATTCCCTGTATGAGTTGATAAATGAAAAGATCAGGGAGGACAGGCCTGTTTTTATCAGAGGAAAGGTAAGTATCCGGAAAGAGGAAGCAAGCCTGATCGCTGACAGTGTTTTTTTCCTTGATGAGCCAAACTACAGAATATGGATCCGGTTTGACAGTATCCGGGAATTCAGGAACAATGAAAGTGTATTGGAAAAGATCTCATCCTGGAACAGGGGAATGTCCCTGGTCAGTGTTCTTTTGAATGATAAAAGAATCACCATGGCATTGAAGATCCATATGTCATCCGATCAGAAAGCAATCAATGAGCTGAAAGAGGCATTTGGGGAAATGAATGTACTGGTAAGGGAAACCCAGTATCTGTAGTGTTCAGGAGCTGTATCTTACAGCTCCTTTTTTTCGTACCAGAAGTTACCTTTTCGATTTTCTCATATTATGTACAGGTAAGCAGAAAAAACGCTGCTTCATAACAATCAGATATTTGCTTCATTACAGGAATGAGCAACAATCAACAGAGAGGAGATAAAACATTGTACGACACAACAGAACGCATTATTGAAAACAACCAGGTACATTTAAGAGGAAAAATGGTAACAGGTTTTTCCTTTAGTCACGAACTTTTGGGAGAAGGGTTTTACACCGCACAGGTAACCGTAGACAGACTCAGCGAAATGACAGATACCATTCCCATCCTGGTATCCGAACGGCTGATAGACGTAACACAGGATTATATTGGAAAATATGTGGAGATCCGCGGACAGTTCCGTTCCTACAATCAGTATAATGAAGAACATAACCGCCTTATCCTCCATGTATTTGCAACAAAAATGGAGTTTTTGGAGGAGGAAGGCTATCCGATAAATGAGATCTATCTGGATGGATATATCTGTAAGCCATCCGTATTCCGGAAAACTCCGCTCGGCAGAGAGATCGCCGATGTACTGCTTGCTGTTAACCGTCCTTACAGGAAATCCGATTATATCCCCTGTCTCTGCTGGGGAAGAAATGCCCGTTTTGCAGATTCCCTGGACATTGGGGATCATCTGCAGATCAAGGGCCGTATCCAGAGCAGGGAATACTATAAACGAATCAGCGAAACGGAAACAGAAAGCCGTACTGCATATGAAGTTTCAGCAAGCAGCTTGAAGCTGCTGGAAGAATGACTCTTCTACGTATAGGTACTTCGACAAAAAGAGAGGTTTTCCTCTCTTTTTGTCATGTAAAGATTTTTTTGCAGTTAAAAAAATATCAGATACCAAAAATCATTGCGAACATCAGGAAAAACAGGTACTATATTAACATATACTGCTACATGTACAACCCGGGATCGGAATCGATTATGCTACCGGCGACAGCTGGCTGGAAGGAGAAGAGAGCAGGCAGGTGGCAGATGGTTGCTCACTGTCTGATAAAGGTTTCAGACCTGTTCTTCAATCTGATCTCATTCCTGCCGGATATGAATTAAAAAAACTAAGGAAAGGACAAAAAACATGGAGATCAATTTGACTGCTGATGAAAGAGAAATGTTATATAAATTACAATCTATGAGATGGTCAAGTTTTCAAGGAAAACCACTTTCTAAAATTGATGGGGAATACCAGAAGATGGTCACTGATGATCTTAAGCAAATGATAGAACGTTTTGACGCTTCAAATGATGAATGCATGGAGTTTTCCAGACAGCAGCTGCATATTAATATTACGCTTCTGGATGTCCTTATTTTTTCGATGGATTTCTTCATTCGAAACGACCTTGAAGCAAAAAAACCTGCGGAGGATATCGAGGAAAAAAAACAGATAGTGGAAACCGCAAGAACGCTGCGTCAGAAGATAGTTTCTGTGTTACTGCCAGATCCATGGTTTGGTGAGTCCGCGGATATACAACGTGCAACCTGCAGCTGCTATGAAATAATCAATGGATGGGGTGATGCAGATTAAATATGTTTGTACCAGGAAAAAAATATCCTAAAAAACAGATAGCGAAAGCCAGTATACTTCATAGTACACTGATGCCTTTCGCGGAAAGGCGAAAATATGAGAAAAAGAATCTTATTTATATTCCTGCTGGTCCTCTGCCTGTGTGCAGTCCCTGTCAGCGCATCGGCTCTGGGAAAGGTTTCCGGCGTCAAGGCGAAACAGTCCGGTGAAAAAGTAAAACTGACATGGAATACAGCAGCAGGAGCCAAGGGATATCAGATATACCAGAAAACTGGTTCAGAAAAATTCCACAGGATCAAGACCACCGGAAAGAAGAGCTATACGGTAAGCGGGCTTACACCAGGGAATACCTATTATTTCCGCGTCAGGGCTTATGCGGATTCTTCCGGTAAAAAGAAATACGGAAAATACTCTTCTTCCGTAAAGATCACGATCAAAAACAGCTCTGCGGCAGAAGGCAAAGTGATCACTGTATCCCCGAAATCCGATACTTATAAGAAAAAATACATGAACACATCCTGGTTCACGGAACAGACTCGTTCTTATTACGTTCTCCGTTCTTACCTGGAATACTTTGCCAATATTGGAGGCGGAGAGCTACACCTGAAAAAAGGAACCTATAACCTGCAGTTTCCTCTGTATATCCCTTCCAATACAACCGTCATATTTGAGGACGGGGTCACGATCAAACGGCAGGACAAGGGGACTCTTTTCATCCTTTGCAGTTACAATGACGTAAATACCGGAAAGAAATTCTACGGATACAATGGTGTCCATGACATCAAGATAATCGGCAGGGGAAAGGTTTTCTTTGATAAGGAATTTGGAGGAAATGCCGCGATCTTGATGGGACATACGAAGAACATCCTGATCGAAGGGATCACCTTTGCCCGTATGTCCGATACATCTGCACATTTCATTGAGATGGATGCTTCCAATAATGTAGAGATCCGTAACTGTACCTTTGAGGGTTCCACTTCCGGAGGAAAGAAAGAAGCAATCAACTTAGACGTCCCGGATCCTGCAACCGGAGGATTTACATGGGAAGGAAGTGGCCAGGACAAGACTGCCAACGATACTGTGTATATCCACAACAATGTATTCAAGAATCTCACCGCTGGAGTTGGTACACATATGTATACACCGGGACACCCGCATAAAAATATCCGCATTGAAAACAACAGTTTCAGTTCCTGTCGGACATTTGCAATACGGGCGCAGAACTGGGAAGATTCCAGTATACTTAACAATACCTTTACCAACATCACCGCTCCTGACGGTTCCGCACTTGCCATTGATGCAAGAGGTATCAGCAATGTAGTCGTAAAAGGCAACAGCATAACAAATTCCGATGCATTCATGAAGATCATCGTCAGCCGGTATTCTGACGGTACGATCTCCTCCAGACCGGGACTGGCAAACTACGATCCGGTGTTTAATTCCGTCAAAGAAGAGGATGTCGTATATAATACTGTATCCGGTCTGAAAACGGATTATGCAGTTTCCTATGTCAACACTACCACGCATCAGGGAACAAATACAAAGTACTGGAAAGCCAGAAATTAGTTGATATTTTGGTACCATTGCGTTAAAATAATAATAAAAAAGGGAGAAATAGAAAAAATGGATACAATGGATTTGCTTCAATTGCTGCCACAAACCATACAGCACGATATCATTGACTTTCATGACTGTAAACTAAAAGATGGGAGAGATGCAACAAGGATAACTCTGTCCAGAATGTTAACTGCAGAAGAGAAATCCCAGATGAGTGGAGAGCATTTTGTAGGAATCAACTGTATTGCTCATTACAGATACGCTCCGGAAATAGAAAAATCCTATTTTTATGTTGTATAGTCAAGTATCTCACGACTAAAGTCACGAGTCTTGGATGCGCAGATTAATAAAATGTCTTCATATGACAGTATCAGAAAATATCTGATACTGTCTTTTTTTGCATTTTAAAGAAAAAACAGGAGGGATTTTAAATGGATACACCTGAAATCTTTTATGAAAACCTGTCTAAAGGGATCATAACATACGAAATGCTTGATTTGGCTCTGTTCTCCCTGAATAAAAGGGCCAAAAACTACAGGGATCAGAAAAGGAAAGCAAAAAAGAGTCTGTATGCACAGGCGCAGCTGTTTGGTTTTAGTAATCCGGATAATCCGGAAGAAGCCGAAAGAATGGAGAAAGAATTTTATGCAAAAAAGGAACGGCTGCTACAGATCGTAAAGCCGGCCTGTGTCCATCAAGAGCTGGCAGGTTACAAGAAAGATTACGTTTACGATAAGGATGGGATTGATTATGCGGATGTTTTTATAGATTCCATTTTTCATAACCGGGTTCTGGATAGAGGAATCTGCCGGAAAGAAGGAAAGGACATCCGGTTCTTTGTCCGAAAAGGAGAACCATATTACAGGTATTATTTTTTCCGATGTATTGGAACTCATACCTACCATTCACCTATAAACAAAGAAACGGCTTTAAGCAGCGGTTTGCCCATCCATATAATAAATGAAATCAAAACAGAAGGAGAGCGCAATGAGAATCTGCTTCCTGAAGATTTTGTAGATCAAATGCTTGCTCTCGTAGACAGTGGAACGTACACATATGTCCCATCCAACACTATTCATTCCCCAAGGGAGAGTATCCTTCCACCTGTTACTTACGTCATCCCGCAGAAATACGAATGGGAGGAAGTACTGGATCTGCTTAAGGAAAAATATCCAGAAAAACCGGGACTGCTGAAAGTTGACTTATCCATCCGGCTTTGGAGAAAGATCATGAAACTGAGAGCTTTTTCTGCGGAGAGCTGTATGAAGTGTATTTTGGCAGAGAAGAGAGTTTGATCTTTGCAGGTATCCTCTATCAGAAACAGAGTTTTTTCGTACCAGAAAAGCAGTCTGCCAATATCAGCTATACTACAACCATGAACAGCAAAGATGTTCAGAATTCACCTTTCGTTTTTGGGCACTCACAGAGTTCGGAAAATGCTGTGAGTGTCTTTTTTTGCGAAATTTTGAGTTTGACCTTAAATCTGAGAAAAAAGGAATAACATGAGAAGAACAATCACTGCAGGATGTATATTGCTCTCACTGGTTGGAGCAGCGAACGTGCAGGCAGCAGAAGGAGAGCCGTATGTGACAGTTGCGCAGGCGGACGGAAACGTAAACCAGGCATCAGTAGACCGGGCAAATGATCTGCTCAATGTCATGCCGGAAAACCTGCTGGGCAGGTTTCTGGATAATGAAGACAATTTAAGAGGTAAACGCTATGAAAAGAGAAGAGTTTGTTTCAAAAATTAATGAAGCTGGATTAGGGGGAAAAGTATTTGTAAAACCAAATAATTATGCAGGAGGTCCATATTTTTTGGGTTGCTTCTTTGATGGTAATCAATGGGTTGCATATGAAAATGATGAAAGAGGAAAGCATGAAGACCTAATCAGAACTATATATGAAGAAGAAGCTTTTCAGTATTTGTATGAGTATATGATTGGGAAGTAAATGAAATGGCCTGCGTAAATTTAATTCCACCCCCGAGGAGTCGGGCGTGGGTGGGGCTTGGAATGAATGTGGGTGCTGAAGCTAGTCTGATTGATTTTATCGAGCTTGGAATCATGACGCCAAAGGCTTCACATAATGCATACAAAAAAGCAAAAGAATTTTTAAAAAACATATTGAGTCATTCGGTCAGATGAAAGATAACAGAGGATGTCGCATCGTATATGCAGTATCCTTTTTTTCGTGTCAGAAAATCCTGCTGTCAAAACCAGCTACAATATACTCATGAACAGTGTACGAGACTTATGCTTCATATGTTGTTCAGAATCCTTTTCTTTGTTTTTGGACATCCGCGGAAGATCGAAATTAGCCGCGGATGTCTTTGTATAAAAAAGTGAATTCGAATTCACTTTTTTGAAAGAGGTTCCCATATTTTTCTGAATCAATCTCCATCATCCAATCAAAGGTTTCTGCTTGTTTTAAGTATTTCGACGTAGTACAATAGTTTTCTCTTTCTATATGTTAATATCAAAAAAATTATTATTCATCATATTACTTTTAACTTAAAAACTACAGGATCAAAAATGGTCTGCAAAAATTAAAAAGGAGATTATTATGGCTAAAAAATACGTATACTCATGTATCGACAGAGCGAACATAACAGGTACCGTTGACGCAGTAGAAGAGAATACCCCGTTTATTACAGACAAATTTGTAAACCTTATCGTTTACACCTCCAGAAAAGAACCGTCTACAGTCAAAGACCGTATCAATGTAGTTGTAAACAAAAAGTTATTGGGAAATATCACAGAAGGCTCATGTGTAAAAATTGCCGGAGCAATCCAGACAAAAACTGTAAATGGGCACTTGTATATTTATATCTTTGCTTATGATATTACAGAAGTTGAAGCAGGAACTGCTATGGATACCGACCAGCTGAAATTCGAAGGATATCTCTGTAAGAAGCCGGTGCTGCGGAAAACTCCGTTCTCAGATCGTACAGTCTGTGACTGTGTCCTGGCAATCAATGACAGAGGTATGTCTTATTATGTACCTTGCATCTGCTGGAGTAAAAACGCAAAAAAGATGGCACAGAGTGCCGTAGGAGATAAATTCTATGTTTCCGGAAGACTTCAGAGCAGAGAATATGTGAAGAATGAAAAAACCTATGTGATCAATGAAGTATCCGTTTATCATATTGATGAATTCTCATTTGATTCCGAAGATGATTAATAATGAAGGACTGCCATCTGGCAGTCCTTTTTATCTGAGATATAGCAGAAAACCTCATCCGACGTTAGTCAGGTGGGGATGAATGCGTTCCCATTTCACTGTCCTGCTCATTTCCGATGGTCAGATTTCAGACTGCGTGGTTTTTTGGTCCCCTGTGTCTGGATATATCTTTCCAGGGTTTCAATATCAGCCCCTCCAGTCGTTGCCAAAAAATAACTATCACTCCAGAAAAGTCGTTCCATAACTTCCCGCGGATCTGCTCCGGATACCGTTTTCTTTCTTCCCTGGAAAGCTGTGTCTTCAGACTGCATACGACCATGGAGGGTGCTGCGGAAGGAGGCAACTCAAACAGGATATGGACATGGTCCGCCTCCCCGTTGAACTCTGTCAGATTTCCCCTGAAACGCTCCTCTATCAGATATTTCGCATGAACCTTAAAAAAATCCATGATCCCGGGACTGATGACCTTCCTCCTGTATTTGACTACAAAACGGCATGGTATGTAAGACGGCATACAGAGTGTGCCCTCCTGCTATAAACAGTTTTCTTTTCTGACATAAGATCCCTCCTGGAATTTTTCCTGATAAGCCTTGCTGCAAACACATGTTTGTGTTATAATGATATTAACATATAATAAAAGCGTTTTTAA
>OLNT01001524.1_pt1 | contig 12620 bp, 8 predicted proteins | sample 1672641 | NCBI WGS metagenome assembly OLNT01 (sample SAMEA3136708, study PRJEB25190) | human gut metagenome
CCGTCATGGCGGTGGGCGTGCCCATGCTCATATTGCCCGGGCCCGGCGTGCTCGCCATCGGCGCCGGCGCCGTCATAGCCGCCGGCGGCATCAAGAAGATCCGCAACGGAAAGTAGCGCAGGGACGACGGCGGTTGTTCGCCGTTCCCAAGCCTTTCCCTCCCATCAGCCCCCTACGAACCCCATAGCCCGCATATCGCCTTGTGCGATGCGCGGGCTGTTCTCTCTCTTAGCCCCAAGTCCTTCTCGATATCATCCGTCCGCGCACCGTTTTACGGCAGAGCGAACTTTTCGCGTCGCGATTCCCGCCCTACGAGCTGCACGCACCCCCGTTCGGCAGCATCGCAACGCAACAGCTACATCGCCTTGAGCGATGCGCAGGCCATTCGCTTCCTTTGCCCACATGCCGCGCCAACCTCCGCTCAACGGCTTCGCAACGTGAAGGCAACGCTCGGGCTTTCCCCATTGCAACCCGCTGCCGCAGGCGTACTATTCCTTTCTAGCAGGGGCAAAACGCCCCGAAGGAGCAAACGCAGGCGCAAACCCGCGCATCAACATTGAACGGAGGTACGTATGTGCACGGCGATTCGATTCACCGATTCTGACGGAAACCTATATTTCGGCCGCAATCTGGACTGGGCGTACGGCTACGGCGAGACCATCACGTTCACCCCGCGCAACCACCCCGCGAACACGGGACACCGCGCGGTGTTGGGCATGGCCATCGCATCGGAAGGGTTTCCGCTGTATTTCGACTGCGCCAACGAGAACGGCCTGGCCATCGCAGGTCTGAACTTCCCCGGCTACGCCTACTTCCCCGACGATGCGCGCCCGGGAACCACAGCCGTGGCCCCGTACGAGTTCCCCTTGTGGGTCACCTCGAACTTCGACAACGTTGACGACGTCGAGGCAGCGCTGGCGAACATCACGCTGGTGAACAAGGGCTTCGGCGACTTCCCCATCGCCCTGCTTCACTGGATCATCGCCGACGCCAGCGGCTGCATCGTGGTGGAGTCGACCGCCGACGGCCTGCAGGTGATGCGCGACCCCGCCGACGTGCTGGCCAATCAGCCGGGCCTTGCGTGGCATCTGGAGAACCTGCGCAGCTACATGAACGTGACCCCCGGCGCCCCCAGTTCCGTGACCTGGGGAAACGCGACATTGACGCCCTACGGTGCAGGCGCAGGCATGCGTGGGCTGCCCGGCGACGTGTACTCCCCGTCGCGCTTCGTGCGCGCGGCATACTTGAACGCGCACCATGCGCCGAAGGACACCGAGCGCGGCAACGTGGCGCGCGTGTTCCGCACGCTCGGCGGCGTGGCTATGGTGGAGGGAAGCGCGCAGATGAACGACGGCGCGAACGAGTTCACCGTGTTCACCAGCGCCTATTCCGCACGCGAGGGCCGCTACTACTTCAACACCTATGAGAACGCCGCCTACACCACCGCCGCATTCGCCGATTTCGACATGGACGGCACCGAAGTCCAGCAGGCGCATTAGACGAAGCGACAAGGCGAACCGAGCAAGGCGCCCATCACCTTACAAGCTGGCAGTTAGTGCTACGTCCCTGAAGTGTCCGGCAAATGTCACGTAGCAGGTGCTAATTGGCTGCCGTGTGGACGCGTTGTGCTATCATCCCTTCAGGACGAGTGACGCTTCCAGGCATCTGGGAGCACAATAAGAAAGAAGGAATCATGGCAGAAGAGTGCTCGCACGAGTGCGGCAGCTGCGGAGTTTCGGGATGCGGCGAGCGCACGGCCGCCGGCCCCACCAAGCTTGAGACGAACAAGCGCAGCAACGTTAAGCACGTCATCGGCGTTGTCTCGGGCAAGGGCGGCGTCGGCAAGTCCCTGGTCACCAGCCTGCTTGCCAGCGAAATGAACAAGCGCGGCAACAAGGTTGGCATCCTGGACGCCGACATCACCGGCCCCTCCATCCCGAAGACCTTCGGCATCACCAACCCGCTGACCGCCGACGCCGACGGTATCCTGCCCGGCCAAACCCAAACGGGCATCAAGGTCATGTCCACCAACCTCATGCTTCCGAAGGGCGACCTGCCCGTGGCATGGCGCGGCCCGGTCGTATCCAACGCCATCCGCCAGTTCTGGAGCGAGACGAACTGGGGCGACATCGACTACCTGTTCGTCGACATGCCTCCGGGAACCTCCGACGTGCTGCTCACCGTGTTCCAGTCGCTGCCCGTCGACGGCATCGTCACCGTGTCGGCACCGCAGGAGCTGGTTGCCATGATCGTGGGCAAGGCGGTCAACCTTGCGCATGACATGGACGTCGAGGTGCTGGGCCTGGTGGAGAACATGGCCTACTTCAAGTGCGACGACTGCGGCAAGGAACACCACATCTTCGGCGAGCCGCAGGGCGCCGAGGTTGCCGAGCGCTACAACATCCCCGCCTACACCACCCTTCCTATCGACCCGAAGTTCGCACGCCTGTGCGACGAAGGCAAGGTCGAGGACTACGACGTGGAAGGCAAGCTGGACGTCATCATCGACAAGATCGTCGAAGCCGGCGAAAAGCAGGACGAGAAAGCAGCCGAATAACGGCAATTCCGACTTCGTAACAAACCTTTAGATTGCGAAAGCCCGCGAACCCCAAAGGTTCGCGGGCTTTCTCTTTGCTTGCAACCATTATGTAACAACCGGTGTATATCGGTAACCGATAGGTGAACAGGGGGAGACGGAGGTGCGTTCGCCGCACCCGTAAACCATAACCCCCAGGTCTCGCCTACAGCCCGGGCGAACATCCTTCCAGCCCCTGTTCATTCTGAGGACGGAGGTGCGTTCGCCTAATCGTGGGCAAGGCGGTCTACCTTGCCCACAACATGGACGTCGAAGTGCTGACCCTAGTGAACAACATTGCCTACTCCAAGCGCAACGAATGCGGCAAGGGGCACTGCAACCGTTAACGGCTGCGAGGTCGCGCCAATATCGCAACCACCAGCGCGGCAACGGCGGCGACGGCCAGCGGAAGAACGGGTACGCTATCGCCGGTTCCCGCAGACAAAGCGCCTGCTCCCTGCGGTTCGCCCGAACCCTTTGGCCCGCCAGGGTTCTTGGAAGCATCGGGCTTCTCCGTATCATCAGGGTCCTCGGAAGCGCCCGGCTCTTCAGAATCAGGGGCAACATCCAAGGCGTCGGATATCGCGTAGCCGACGCGCGTGTGCAGGTCAGGCTCCTCACCCTCTCGCGCAACAACGCCATCGGCAGCGAGGCCAGAAGGCGCCGCGCAAGCAGCAGAACCATCGAAACCCGAAGCCGCAACAACCCCGCTTGACACAGATTCGCCACCTGAAATCGCAGCAGACGCGCTGCCCACCCACGCATCATCCGACGCCGCGACAACACCGTCGCTCGCCACCGCGCCATCCGCAGGAGGAGCTCCAACGCCCATGGCGTGGCCGAACCGGGAGCTGTCCCAGCCCAGCGTCACCCAGCGCCCGCCGACCCAGCCGCCGGTCGAGTTCCCGACGAAATCATACGACCCCGCCTCGTTGAGCAACGAATCGAAAAGCTGCGTCTCCTGCGGCTCGAACGCACCCTTGTTCCCTATCGCAATGCGTGTTGCCGCCACGGCCCCCTGCTCACCGATGACCAAATCCGTATACGTCGCCGCAACCGAGCTGACCGGGACAAGCGCACGGCAGGCGGTTTGCGCGCCCGCGCGATCGAACTTCAAAATCGCCCCTCCACATGACGCATCATCTTGGAATTCGCCGGCATTCAAACAGCCCGATGCAAGCACATACACGTCACCATCGCGAGCCGTCACATCGTTGATAGCCTGATACCCGCTCAGTTTGCACACGCACACCGGATCCAGGCTTTCGGTAAAATCCTTGAGCGCATCAGGATTCAGCTCGGAGGGCGCAGCCGTGAAAAGCGCCGCCACCGACTCGGCATCATACATGCACACCGTCAGGTTTACCCCGCTAGGGCCGCCATCGCCATCGAGAACGTTCTCGGCGAACACGGCGGCGACCAGGCCATTACCCGCATCGTAAACACCCGAAGCCCGCGTCCAAAGCACGCGCTCTCCAGCCGAATCCGCAGCACTCGCATCCGCCCCGCCTGCCGCGATATCCGCAAACGTCGACATCATCACATAGCCCTCGCCGAAGCCAAGCTGATGCGCATACGTCCCCATGACCGGCACGTTCCCCACCGCCATAGCACGAACGGAGCCGGGGAACCGGTTAAGGGGCGATTCGGCGAGCACCCGACACGAGCCAAGGTCCACCAAGTAGGCGCGCGCCAAGCCGGAAGCATCGAAGTTCTCGAACGACACCGTCGCCAGGCAGCGATCATCGGGCAGCACGGCGCATTGCAGCACAACGCTCGTCTGCGGATACGTTGGCAGCGCCGCGCCGTCGATCTTCGCCTCGCTCACCTTCGACGGGTCCTTTTCATCGATGGTTTCCAGATACAGGCTCTCGCCGACCGCACGCAGGAAGCAATGCGACCCGTCGCCACGGGCGAACACCGAAGAGATGCCGACACCTTCGTCCAGCGGGTCGGTCTCTAGCTCATAGAAGCCATGCTTACCGAAGCTGACCAGGCCTGACGGGGAAAATGGCACACGAATCTCCTCGGAATACACCTCGTGCCCATCGGCCACGCCCAACAAGAAGCAACCCGCTGGGAACACCGCTTCGCAGGCGCTGGTCGGCAAAACCTCGCCAGGGTTGAGCTGATATTGCATTGAAACGGTTTCGCCGTTCACGTCCGCAGCGGCGAAGATGCGTCTTCCGTTGATTTCGAGATACGGAAACGCCCCGTTCTCGAATGCCTTGTACAGCGCAGGATACGACATAGCGAACGTCACAGGACCCCAGTTCAGCAGCGTGGCAGGCTGGAAGGAAAGGGAGAAGTTGCCCGGGACCGGCTCATCGGCATCCGACCAGGAAACGGTGACGGCACCGGAATCTTCGCCGCATTCGCGAAACGAGAACGTCAAGCCTGTGAAACCGCCGCCGATGCTCTCACCGAAATTCGTGGAGGGATACGTGGTCGGCGACACCTCCTGGCCGGCATACAGCATGCACCCATACCCGTCGCCCGTAACTGCAGCAGGCGCGTAACCGATTCCGGAGGAGTGGGTGGCGTCCATGTCAGGGTCGACCAACTCGATAAGCTGGTTGCCGGGAGCCCCGGAGGTGTTCTTATATAGATAGTCGTCCCCCTCCGCGGAAAGCGCCGCCTGCACACGGAAGAGCCTGAAGCCCGATGGCAGCTTGAAATCCTGACCGCCGCGCTTGTACACCAGCGATTGGTTACCGGCATAGCGATCATATTGCAGCATATAAAACGACGAGAACAAGCCCTTCGCCGGGTCAAACAGATCGTCGGAATCGGACACGACGATAAACCCGCCGCACTCGGCAAGGTCTGAGCTCGTGAACGCGGAAAGCACCTGGTCGATCGAATGCTCGTCATAGTGCTGCGTAACGCCGCCGCACTGCACGTCGATCCCATCGGCGTTCGCGACCACGCGCACGACCTTGCTTTCATCGATCCAGCCGAGCATCCATTTGAAGAAGGCGTTGGTGTCGCCGGCGTTGTTGTCCATCAGGTCAAACGTCAGGCATCCCGAGCGTCCCGACGAGCCGATCGTCGACCTCCGATAGCTATACAGATCGGGAAGACCGAGCACATGGCCCGTTTCGTGGATGAGGGTGGAAGCCGCCATATCCGCGGCGCAGTTGTCAGCCAGCAGGCACGCGTTCCACAGGCGCTTGCCGTCCCATGAACGTTCGTACACCTCGGGAGGGGCCTGCTGCGGCACCGTCCATTCCTGGCTCCACCAGGTGCTTCCCCATCCAGCGTCGGGGCCGGCGAAATGCAGGTACACGCAGTCGATGTACCCATCGCCGTTTCCATCGAATTGAGAAAGGTCCAGGGTCTCGTCAAGCTCATTAAGCGCTTCGACGAACAGCAAGTTGATGTCGTGCTGATAGTAGCTGCGCTCATGTTTCGCCTGGTAATCGACGGCGGTTCCGGAGATATCAAGCGCGCCGTAACTCGCGCGCTCATAGTATGCGTGCAAGCTTTCATACGGAAATGTGGACATGCCACCGCCGTTGATAAGCGCGTCGAGCGCTTCAAGCGTATCGTCGTCGGCGAAGGAATGGTCCGGGAACGACACGCGCAACGCCAGCACATGTCCGGCGCCGACCGTGGCCATACCGCTTTTCCAGGTCGAAGGAACCACGGAGCGCAGCGAGAACATATCCGCGCCTTGACCGAGCGCAGCTGCTTGCCGGGCAAGGGCCTGTTGCGTGAGGTCGGCGGACAGCTGCGCATGACCAAGGCGCTCGGCAACCTGGACACGCTCGTCGAGCGAACCGTCCGCGCGGTAGCTTTCGACTTGCTCCTGGGTGGGGACACACGGCGAACCTTGGTCTCCGACACCGGCGGCGTCGACGGCAAACGCCGAAGCAGGCGCGGTTGCGAACGCAAGGGCCAGTGCGACAACCGCAACCGCGCTGGAAGCTACGGCCTTGACCTGATGCGCAAGGGCATCAACGGTGGACGAGTGATTGCTCATGCGGTTCCTTTCGCAAGGGAGGGACCCGTCAAACCTACAGTCCGTAAAACTCCGTAGTCAAGGGCCTTGCGAACAGGTCCTTCGCCGCCGCTTTCGGGTCGGCGCCTTCCCATACCACGCCGCGCACCACGTCGGTGATGGGAAGCTCGACGTTATAGGCTTCCGACAGCGTTTTCAGCGTCTTGCACGCCAGCGCGCCTTCCACCACCATGTGCGTGCGCTCGCGATACCCATCGAGCGTGCCGCCCTGCGCCAGCTCAACGCCGAACGAGCGGTTGCGCGAATGCTCGGAGGTGCACGTGGCGATCAGGTCGCCCGCGCCCGCCAAGCCCATGCACGTGATGGCTTGCCCGCCGCACTTCACCGTCAAGCGGCTCATCTCGGCCAGGCCGCGCGTCATGAGCATGGCGGCCGTGTTGTCGCCATAACCCAGACCATACGCCACGCCCACGGCGATGGCGATGACGTTCTTGAACGCGGCGCACAACTCCACGCCCGTGACGTCGTCGCTGGTATAGGCGCGGAACGTCGGCGAGGCGAACAGGTCGCGGAACATCACCGCCGTATCCTGACCCGACGACGCGATCACGGTGCCCGCCGGCTTGGCCTTGATGACCTCCTCGGCATGGTTGGGACCCGAAAGCACCGCCAGGCGATCCCTGTTGCCCAACTCGGATTCGAACACGCCCACGGGCAAGTAGCCGCTTTCGGCCTCCACGCCCTTCGAGCAGATGACGATCGGGAATTGATCGTCCACCACGTCGGACAGCACGCGCGCCACGCCGCGCAAAAGGTTCGAGGGCGTCACGATGACGGCGGCCTTCGCGCGATGCAGCGCGTCACGATACGAGGTGGTGGCCACGATGTTGTCGGACAGCTTCGCATCCGAAAGGTAGCGCGGGTTGACGTGCTCGTGGTTGATGCCGTGCACCACCGAATCCTTGCGCGCCCACAGGCTCACGTTATGCCCGTTGAGGGCCAGCGTCTGCGCCAGCGCGGTTCCCCACGAACCGGCGCCGATGACTGCAACCTTCATGTCGTCGTCCACTTTCCTTACGCTTCCTTACCCTTTTGCCCGATACGGCGCTCGTTGCCGGCGCGCAGGCGCTCGATGTTGCCGCGATGCGCCCAAACCACCGTCAGCGCGGCAACCGTGGTGCACACCCACGCTGCCGGCGCGAACGTGGCGTACAGGAAGTAGTACGCGGCGAACAGCGGGCATGCCCCCGCAGCGGCGATGGAGCCCACCGACACGTATTTGGTGGCAAGCACCAACACGGCGAAGATGGCCAGCTCAAGGCATGCGCCCTGCCAGCCGAACGTCACGAACAGGCAGCCGACGGCCACGGCGATGCCCTTGCCGCCCTTAAATCCCAGCCAGGGGCTGAAGATGTGGCCCCACACGCAGCCCAAGAAGGCCACCGTCACGAAGTCGTCGTAGCCGATCACATGGCCCGACAGCGACATGCCGCCGCCGAACATGGCCGCAGCCGCAGCCGCGATCAAGCCGGATACGATGCCCTTGCCGAAATCCAGCACGAACACGGCGCTGCCGCCCACCTTGCCCATGGTGCGCATGGCGTTGGTAGTGCCGATGTTGCCCGAGCCGTGCTCGCGAATGTCGGTGTGGTAAAACACCTTCGAGATGATGACGCCCCAGGGGATGGACCCCAACAGGAAAGAGATGACGAAAACCCCTAATGCTACCAGCAGTTCCACAGCGACTCTTTCCTAGTCCTTCTTCTTGAATTTCATTCGAATGGGAGTGCCCGTCAGGTCGAACGACTTTCGCAAGCGATTCTCCAGGAAGCGCTCGTAGTTGTCGTTGACCAGGTCGGGGCGGTTCACGAAGAACGTGAACTGCGGCGGGCACGTTGCCGTTTGGGTGACGTACTTCATGCGCAGGATGGCCTTGCCCTTCGACACGGTGTGGCCGCCCTCGCGGATCTCGCCAAGCCAGACGTTGAGCTGGTTGGTGGGGATGCTCTTGCAGAAGTTCTCGTAGGCGACGTCGACGGCCTCCCAGATGCGATGGACGGATTTGCCCGTGAGCGCACAGGTGGCCACAACGGGGGCATAGCCCACGAAGGTCATGCGATCGGTGATCTTCTCGCGAACCTCGGCCTTGGCGTCGGGGCCCTCCACCAGGTCCCATTTGTTCAGCACGATGACCATGGCGCACTGGCGGTCGGCGGCGAAGCCGGCCACGCGCTGGTCCTGGTCGGTCAGGCCGATGGAGCCGTCGATGACCAGGATCGCCACGTCGGCGCGGTCGATGGCGCGCATGGCGCGCACGAAGCCGTAGTACTCCACGTCCTCGTCGATCTTGCTCTTCTGGCGCAGGCCGGCGGTGTCGACGATGGTGTAGCGCTGGCCGTCGTGCTCGATGACGGTGTCGATGGCGTCGCGCGTGGTGCCGGCGACGTTGGACACGATGGAGCGGTCATCCGAGGTCAAACGGTTGGTCAGCGAGGACTTGCCGGCGTTGGGGCGGCCGATGATGGCGATGTTGATGCCGCCGTCCTCCTCCTCGTCGTCGGCGGTCTCGACCTTCTTCAGGTCCTCGACCACGGCGTCGAGCAGGTCGCCCGTGCCGTTGCCGTGCAGCGAGGAGACCGACCACGGATCGCCAAGACCCAGCTGGTAGAACTCCCAGACCTGGTCCATGGTGTCGGGGTTGTCCATTTTGTTCACCACCAGATACACCGGCTTGGAGGTCTTGCGCAGCACGCGCGCCACCTCCTCGTCGTCGGCGTTGATGCCGGTGCGGCCGTCGACGATGAACACGATGACGTCGGCCTCGTTCACGCCGGCGAACGCCTGCGTACGGATGGAGCTTTGGAACGCGTCGTCGTCGCCCATCTCGATACCGCCGGTGTCGATGAGCTTGAACTGAACGCCGTTCCAGTCGGCGATGTGGTACGAACGGTCGCGGGTGACGCCGCGCATCTCGTGCACGATGGCCTCGTCGGCCTGAGCAATGCGGTTAACGAAGGTGGACTTGCCGACGTTCGGCCGTCCAACAACCGCCACAATGGGCAGAGCCATATCAAATCCTTTTCGGTTGAGGAAAATACTACGTTTGCGGCGCCGCTATGCGCGCGCCAGTTCGACCAGTTCCGGCAAGAACCCAGTCGCGTTACAGGATACCACGCTCACGGGCGCGCCCGCCGCCTTCCCCATATCCTCCAACGTTGCGTCATCGAGGGTGACGCCGTCGTCGTTGAAGATGACCTTGGGGACCACGTACGTCCAACCCGGATGCTCAGCCGCGTCGGCGCGGATGGCCTCGGCGATGTCGCAGCTGCACAACAACCCCGTGACGTCGACGTTCCCGCCGAAGAAGCGGTTCTCCACAAACAGCGGCTCCACCACCCCGGCAAGTGGTCCGCGCGAGAACAGCGGACCGAAGAAATGCGGCGTGGCCATGCCGGCGATGTAGCGCACGCGCATGCCCGCCTGCTGCAGCGCCTGCGCGGCCTGCGCGTCAAGCCCGGCAGCTTCCGCCGCTTCCCAATCGTCCACGAACGAGCGGATGATGCCCACGCCGTCCTCGAACATGCCGAAGTCGCCGTAGTGCTCGGTGGGCGGGAGGTTCTCCAGCAGCTCGTCGCCGTAGGCGTTGCAGTAGAACTCGTCGGCGGCGAAGGCCCACAGGTGGCCGCGTTCGGCAAGCGCGCGCTGCTGAGCAGGCACGATGGTATCCATGGCGGCACGGGCGGCAACCGGGTCGTTGAAGCTTTTCGTGAAGCACGTCTGGTGCTTGGTGAAGCCCAGCGGCACGATGCAGATGTCCAGGATGCCCGGGCGCGCGTACGCCCAGTCGAGCGTCTCGCGCAGCGCGTCGCCGTCGTTCTCGTCGGGCATGAGCACGATCTGCGCGTGAAACTCGATGCCGGCGGCAAGCAGGCGGTCCATCACCTCGATGCCGTGCTGGGCATGCCGGCCGATGATGCGGCGGCGAACCTCGGGATTGGACGCGTGCAGGGAAACGCGCAGCGGGCTGATGTGCTGCTCGATGATGCGCGCCTCGTCCTCGGCCGACAAGTTGGTGAACGTGACGAACGTTCCCGACAGGAAGCTGAGGCGGAAGTCGTCGTCGCGCAGGGTCAGCGACGGGCGCATGTCGTCGGGCAGCTGGCGCATGAAGCAGAAGATGCAGGCGTTGCGGCATTGCTTGACGCCGTCGAACACCACGCCGGAGAACTCGAAGCCCCACTCCTCGCCCTCATAGCGCTCAAGCTCCACCTCGCCGGAATCGCCGTCGGTGTCTGTGTAACCGAGGGTGATCACGTCGTCGGCGGTAAGCCAGCGCCAGTCGATCATGTCGCGCACGGGCTGACCATCAACGCTGGTGATGATGCAACCCGGCGTGAAGCCCGCGTCATCGGCGGGGCTTTCGGGCAACACGGATTCGATGACGGCCTTCGGGGGCTCGGGGATGCGGCGTTTGCGGCCGCCCGTGGACTGCGCAGCCTGCTTCGCCACATCCTGAGGAGGATAAATGCCCACGTCAACACCGCCTTTCCGCTTCCGTTCGCCCGTATGCCGTCGATTTTTCGCAGCATATCATGGTAGCATGCCGCGCCCGTCAAGACGCACGGCGGGAACGCGGCGCGGAAAATCAGCGCAACTGGGCAAGGGGCGGGGTTGCGTTTACCGCGCGGAAAGCAGCGCAAAGAAGCCGGGGCGAAAAGCGGCTCGGCGCCCACTCTGTAGAAGGGGCGCGGAGAAAACGGCGCAAACCCCCGGCGATTGTGGCCCTTTCCCCCCTACGATGCGGAGAACGACCTGAGGGCGTCGCGGACGATGCGGTATTGGCGCTGGCTGACGGGGACCGCTTCGTTGCAGTCCATGACCAGCCCATCGGCAGAGGCCTGGACGACGTGCTCCATGTTCGCCAAGTAGCTTTTGTGGCAGCGCACGAAGCTGCCGGGCAGCTGCTGCTCAAGCTCGGCCAGCGCTGCATACGATTCCAGCACGCGAGCATCCGAAAGCCTGACCAGCACTTTTCGCCCGATGCTTTTCACATACACCACGTCGGCGGGGTCCACGATGTGCACGGTCCCGGCGCTGCGCAGCGCAAGCGGGCTTGCCGCGCGATGGCCGAGCAAACCGAACACCTTGTCCAGGGCGTTGCGCGCCTCGCTGGGCGAATACGGCGCCAGCAGCAGATACTGGTGGTCGGTGCCGTAGACCGCCGAGGTGTAGGCGGCGCGCGTGGTGCAGTACACGGTCAACGGAAGGATGCCGCGATCTTGCAGCTCGCGCACCAGCGCGATGCCGGCGCGTTCATCGGAGGCGCACGCCGGGAAGGCGCCGGGGGCATCCACGGGAGCGAACAGCGCATCGATGCGCGGGCCTTGGGAGATGCGCTCGCTCACCTGGGAAAACGCGCAGCTCTCCAACTGGATCGCGCCGGCGCAGGGATGCTGTTCGATGAGCACGCGCAGCGCCTCGGGCTCGGGCACGGCATCTTCGACGAGCAATATCCTGCACATGGTGGCAACCTCCGCATCGCGTTCGCGCGCCGACGCTTTTGCGGCGTCGAACGGCTTCGTTCATGCTTCAAGGCTAACCCGGTTTTCACGGGATTTGTTGTGCAACAAATCGAGCCGTTTCTTCACCGTCCGTGCACAAAACCGTCCCCACCCTCACATGCCGAAGCACGTGAAGACGGGGACGGTTCACCTGGGGATATACGGGGGAGGCGACGCTATGGCAACGGACGGGGAAAGACGGGCTGTCGGGCCCGCCAGCGTGATGTCGATGGCTGCATGCAAGAGCGCGCCGAAACCAGCGGAACCGCAGCCCCTCGTACAATGCGCGCGAACGGCGCCGAGCCGCTCGAAACCACTCCCTCGCAAACGCGTTCGCTACATGCGCTCCAAGCGCTGCACCACCTCGTCGATCTGATCGTCGGGGGTGCTGGCGCCTGCCGTGACGCCCACGGAGGTGCAACCCGCAAACCACGCTGGATCGAGCTCGGCGGCCGACTCGATGTGGTGCGTGCGCGGGCATTCCGCAGCGCAGATCTCGGCCAGATGCGTGGTGTTGGCC
>OLNT01001534.1_pt1 | contig 12560 bp, 7 predicted proteins | sample 1672641 | NCBI WGS metagenome assembly OLNT01 (sample SAMEA3136708, study PRJEB25190) | human gut metagenome
TTGCATATTTGATAACTTCCATACCATCCATTCCAGGTATGTTAATATCTACCAGCATGAGATTGATATCTTTTGAATCAATCATCTCTACTGCCTCGAAGCCGCTTTTCGCTTCTCCGACAATTTCTACATCCAGAAGATTCTCCTCAAGAAAAATCTTCATGGAGGTTCTTTCTAATTCTTCATCCTCAACAATTAATATCTTATACAAGTCAACTCTGCCTTTCTATTCCTGTACCAATGGCACTTTTATTGTCACCTTCGTTCCAAGAGAAGGTTTATTTTCACTTTCAATGGATAACGCATATTCATTTCCAAAATAATGAATCAGTCGGGAATTGATATTATAAAGTCCTACAGATCCCTTTTCATTATCTTTATACGCATCCCCGCGTAAAACGCTGACTATTTTTGACTGGGACATGCCATCACCATTATCAATAATGTCAATGCATAAATCTCCATCTTTCTCGATTCCATTCACTTCGACCATTCCACCGGATGCCTTATTCTCAACTGCATATTTAATGGAATTCTCCACAAGTGTTGTCAGAGATAAAAACGGAAGCTTCACACTGTAATATGCCTCCGATATATTAATGGAATACTGCAGCCTACTTCCCAGGCGAATCTTCTGAATCTTAAGATAATTCTGCACATGGGTCAGTTCCTCTCTGAGTGGGCTTAATGGATCTCTGCTCTTTCTCAAAATGTAGCGCATCATATCCGCAAACGCATAGACAACATCCTCCGTCATCTTCGCATTCTCAAAGAAAGCAAGTCTTCCTATTGTATTCAATACATTAAAAAGAAAATGCGGATTGATCTGATAATGTAAAGCTTTCAACTCAATATCACGAAGAGACTTCTCCATCTCAATACGAAGCTTCTCTTCCTTCATGAGCTTATAATCCTTTTCGCGAAGCTCTGCATTTACCTTATTCGCATATTCTCTCTCCACAGAATAATTATAGCTGTCACAGATAATCTGTGCCACAGCCTCAATCTTCTCCACAGACACCTCTTTTACCTGGCTGTAGAGCTCAACCAGTTCCTGATTGTCCTTCCAATCCTCGCTTTGTGTCGTAATCTTCTTTAAATCTGCAAAATCTGTGCTGGTAACCTGACCTGCCAGAAACGCTCCAACATACTGTCCCTTTATCATAATCGGAATCGCAAAATCAATTAGCCCAGCATGACATATGTACACATAAGCTTTCCCAATTCTTCTTGCCTTCCGTCCTCCACAGGCATCACAGTAATAGCACTTTTCACGAAATGCATCCAGTTCACGAAGACGCTTGCAAAAAGGTGTAAAATTACTCTGCTTTGTAATCGGAGTTCCGTTGCAATCCACCGTCACAAATGCCAGATCTGTAGCCTTCGCCCAATTATCCTGTAAAGTTTGAAGTTCTTTTACATCCACCACGTCTTCAATATAAATATTATTCTTTTCCGTCAATCTTCTGTCCTCCAAACATCGGCATTATCCCAACCTCATCGGTCAGAAATTAATGGTTTTTCTTCCTTCTATCTTTTTTATTCAAATAGCGGCAGGCCTTCTCTGCACAATTACAGGCATCTTCCGTATAACAGTCTGCACCGATTGCCTTTGCCTGCCTCTCCGTCAGAAAATAACCACCTACCATAAAATAAAACTGATCCCGGATACCTTTCATCTCAAATTCTTCAACAACAGCTCTCATATCTTCTTCAGAATGCGGCATGATACCACTTAAACATACAATCTGAGCATGACTGCCTACTGCCTCCTCCAGAAATCTTCTCGGTGAAACATCCACGCCCAGATCAATAACCCTTATATTCTTACTCTCCATCATAATCTTAACAAGATTCTTTCCGATGTCATGTAAGTCCCCTTTTACTGTTCCTATTATAACTGTCCCAATCTCCTTTTTGGCACGTCCGCCACTGTAATGGCGCAGAGTAGAAACGCCCCTTTCCAATGCGCGGGTAACGCTCAAAATTTCTGGCACACCAACTTCTTCTTTACGAAACTTGTCCGCTACCTGTTCCATTCCGGCTAAAAAGCCATCTTCCAGAATCATCTGCGGGTCTGTTCCCTCTTCTAAAGCCATCTTGACCAAGTCTGAGACTCTTTTTCCCTGTCCCCTTTTCAGGGAATCAATGATTTCATCTATTGTTGCTCCCATTTTGCCCTCCAAAAATCTATCAGAGTGTTCTATGATTTTTATTCTATACTTTTTACACCCAAAAAGCAAATTATTATCATATATTTTGCAAATTACTTTTCTTAAATATAAAATTTTACTAATTTGCAGCCTAAAATTATAGATTATTTTATTCAAACGGGCAAGAAAAAAGGTAAAAAAAGGAATTGGGTGAACCAATAACAATTTTTTCTGATTTGGGCTTGCAAAAAACAGAACCTCAAAACAGAATAGACCCCATATATGTGGCCTGGGAGCAAGTGTTGAATGCGAACGCTTAAGCGAACATTCAACACGCCGCGACGAAAGTCACATATATGGGGTCTATTCTATTTTGGGGTTCGTCTATTTATCGTCTATTCAACGAATTACAGAGTCACTTTCTCCAGATGCCACATCTCTTTTGCATACTCTTCGATCGTACGGTCAGATGAGAACTTACCTGCGGATGCTGTCTGGAGCATTGCTGTTCTTGCCCAGTGTTCTTCATCGCGGTAAGCAGCATCGATTCTGTCATGAGCTTCTTTGTAAGAATCGAAGTCTAACAGTGTGAAATAAGTGTCTTTTTCAAGGAGTGCGTCATAGAGGGCACGGAACAGTTCCGGATTCTCTGGTGAATAGAATCCATTTACTAACTGTGTAAGTACCTGACGAACGTCCTGGTTGTTATTATATACGTCTCTTGGATTGTAGTTTCCGTTTTTCTCATATTCCATTACCTGGTCTGCAGATAAACCGAAGATGAAAGCGTTTTCTTTGCCAACTTCTTCTACAATCTCAACATTAGCTCCATCCATTGTTCCTAATGTGAGAGCACCGTTTAACATGAACTTCATGTTACCTGTTCCTGATGCTTCCTTAGAAGCTGTGGAAATCTGCTCGCTGACATCGGCTGCTGCAAAGATAAGCTCTGCGTTAGATACGCGGTAATCTTCGATGAATACAACTTTGATCTTTCCATTGATGGATGGGTCGTTGTTAATCTTATCTGCTACTGCATTGATTAACTTGATCGTAAGCTTCGCTGTGTAATAACCAGCGGCTGCTTTTGCTCCGAAGATAAATGTTCTTGGAACGATATCCATGTCTGGATGTGCTTTGATTTCATTGTAAAGATACATTACATGAAGAATGTTCATTAACTGACGTTTGTACTCATGTAATCTCTTAACCTGGCAGTCAAAGATGGAACGTGGGTCTACATCAATTCCATTATGCTCTTTGATGTATTTTGCAAGACGTACCTTGTTCTGGTATTTGATGTTCATGAATTCCTGCTGGCACTTTTCATCATCTACATATACTTTTAAATGTTTAAGATGATCTAAGTTAGTGATCCAGTCATCACCAATCTTGTCTGTTACCCAGCTTGCCAGTAATGGGTTACCATGAAGAAGGAATCTTCTCTGTGTAATACCATTTGTCTTATTGTTGAACTTCTCTGGCATCATCTCATAGAAATCTTTTAACTCACGTTTCTTAAGGATGTCTGTGTGAAGGCGGGCAACACCGTTAACAGAGTAGCTTCCTGCGATTGCAAGGTGAGCCATTCTTACCTGTCCATCATAGAGGATCGCCATCTTGCGGATTTTTTCCTGATCTCCAGGGTATTTGTTCTGGATCTCGATAACGAAACGACGGTTGATTTCTTCTACAATCTGGTAAACTCTAGGAAGTAATCTGGAGAAAAGCTCGATAGGCCACTTCTCAAGAGCTTCTGCCATAATAGTATGGTTTGTGTAAGCACAGGTCTTTCTTGTGATTTCCCATGCTTCATCCCACTCTAAACCTTCTTCGTCAACGAGGATTCTCATTAACTCAGCTACAGCTACTGTAGGATGTGTATCATTTAACTGGAATGTTACTTTCTCATGGAACTTACGAATGTCGTCATGTGTTTCTTTGTATTTTGCAATTGCTCTCTGAACAGATGCAGAAATGAAGAAATACTGCTGTTTTAAACGAAGTTCCTTACCTGCCATATGGTTGTCGTTTGGATATAATACTTCACAGATTGTTCTTGCAAGATTTTCCTGTTCTACAGCTTTCTGGTACTCACCTTTGTCGAAGGAATCTAAGTTGAAGTTGTTGATTGCTTCTGCATCCCAGATACGAAGTGTGTTTACGATATGGTTGCCATAACCTACGATTGGCATATCGTATGGTACGGCACGTACACTCTGGTATCCCTTCTGAACGAACTTCTGTCTTCCGTTATGCATCTCAACATCTACATAACCGCCAAACTTAACTTCTACGGCATACTCATCTCTCTTGATTTCAAAAGGATTTCCGTATTTTAACCAGTTATCTGGGACTTCTACCTGATAACCGTTCTCAATTTTCTGTTTGAACATACCATAACGGTAACGGATTCCGCAACCGTAAGCTGGATATCCAAGTGTTGCAAGAGAATCAAGGAAACAAGCTGCAAGACGGCCAAGACCACCGTTACCAAGTGCTGCATCTGGCTCCTGGTCTTCGATGAGGTTAAGGTCAAGTCCTAACTCCTCTAATGTTTCTCTTACATCATCATAGCAAAGAAGGTTAATCATGTTGTTTCCAAGAGCTCTACCCATAAGGAACTCCATGGACATGTAGTAAACCATCTTCTTGTCCTGTTTTTCGTATGCTTTGTGTGTCTCGATCCAGTTGTCAATAATATCGTCTTTTACGGAGTATGCAACAGCCTGATAAATCTGCTGTGGTGTTGCTTCTTCGAGTTTACGACGAAACAGCATACGGACATTGGACTCTAACTCTTTTTTGAATTTTTCTTTGTCGAAAGTATCCTTTTTAATCAATGAACTGATCCTCCTAAATTATCTCGTGTAATCCTGGAATCTTTTTCGTGCCTGCTTTCGTGAGAAGATTTCTATCAGCCAGCCTCAGATTTTGAGACGTACGTAGTACATTCGCCGCAAAATCTGAGTGCCTCTGATCAAAAACCATTCGCTAAAAACAAGTGTTTAAAAGGTTTTAAGATTACATTTTTTTCTCAACACCTAATCTTACTTTTTCTCCATTAATATCCCATTCCTTGGAATATCCGCCTTCTGCGTCTAAGCACATATCGTCTGCCAATACATCATTCTTGATTTCATCAGTGTATTTGGTCATGACTTCTTTAATCTTGTCATTACCCTCTTCGTATACAGTAATGTGGTCTGTCACTTCAAAGCCGGCTTCTTTTCTCATTGTCTGTACCTTACTGATGATTTCTCTTACGAATCCCTCTTCCAAAAGTGCCGGTGTCAGATTAGTGTCAAGTACTACGGTAACTCCATGATCTGCCTGAGAAACGTATCCCTCTTTCTGTGACATATCAATTAATAACTCTTCCGGCAATAAATTGATTTTACCATCATTTAACTCTATTGTCAAAAAGCCATTTGCGTCTAATTCTTTCTTAGCCGCACTTCCGTTAAGGTTTGCTAAAATATTACGGATCTTTCCTAAGTCTTTACCGTATTTTGGTCCAAGAATACGCATCTGAGGTTTAAATGTGTAATCTGTGAGGTCAGATACATCATCCTTAAAAATAACGTCTTTTACGTTAAGCTCACCTTCGATGATCTGTTTGTAGTAATCTGTTAAAGCAGCCTCTCCATTTACAAACATCTGGCCGATTGGCTGACGGTTCTTGATTCCGGATGCGTTACGTGCAGCACGTCCAAGTACAACGATGTCAAGTACTTCACCCATATCCTGCTCAAGTTTCTCATCAATCATTGCCTCATCCACTGCTGGGAAATCACATAAATGGATACTTTCTGGTGCATCTGGATTAACACTCTTTACAAGGTTCTGGTAAATGTCTTCTGTCATAAATGGAATCATTGGTGCAGAAGCTTTGATGAATGTAACGAGTGCAGTATAAAGAGTCATGTATGCATTAATCTTATCCTGCTCCATTCCTTTAGCCCAGAAACGCTGACGGGAACGACGTACATACCAGTTACTCATATCATCTACAAATGCCTGTAATGCCTTTGTTGTTTCAGGAATCTTATAGTTGGCAAGACAGTCATCTACTGTTTTTACGCAGGAGTTCAGTCTTGATAATAACCATTTATCCATAACAGATAACTTGTCGTACTCTAAGCTGTACTTCGTTGGGTCAAATTCATCGATATTTGCGTAAAGTACATAGAATGCATAAGTATTCCATAATGTACCCATGAATTTACGCTGTCCCTCTGTTACTGCATCTGCGTGGAAACGGTTTGGCAGCCAAGGTGCACTGTTAGAGTAGAAATACCAGCGGATAGCATCTGCTCCATGCTGCTCTAATGCATCAAACGGATCTACGGCATTTCCTTTACTCTTACTCATCTTCTGTCCGTTTTCGTCCTGTACGTGGCCGAGAACGATTACGTTCTTATAAGGAGCTTTGTTAAATAACAGTGTGGACTCTGCAAGTAAGGAATAGAACCATCCTCTTGTCTGGTCTACTGCCTCAGAAATGAACTGTGCAGGGAACTGCTGCTCGAAAAGCTCTTTATTTTCAAATGGATAGTGATGCTGTGCAAATGGCATTGCTCCTGAGTCAAACCAGCAGTCGATAACTTCTGGCACTCTCTTCATTGTCTTTCCACAATCTGGACATGTCAGAGTGATCGCATCAATATATGGTCTGTGAAGTTCTACAGTCTGAGCTTCTGGATTTCCGCTCTTTTCCTCTAATTCCTGGCGGCTTCCGATGCACTCCATCTTTCCGCAGCCTTCACACTGCCATACGTTTAATGGTGTTCCCCAGTAACGGTTACGGGAAATACCCCAGTCCTGAATGTTATTTAACCAGTCACCAAAACGGCCTTTACCGATGCTCTTTGGAATCCAGTTGATTGTGTTATTGTTGCGAATCAAGTCGTCTTTTACTGCTGTCATCTTGATGAACCAGGACTCTCTCGCATAGTAGATCAGCGGTGTATCACATCTCCAGCAGAATGGGTAATCATGTTCGAACTTAGGCGCATCGAAAAGAAGGCCTTCTTTATCTAAGTCAACAAGTACCTTAGGGTCTGCATCTTTTACAAATAATCCAGCATAAGGTGTGTCTTCTGTCATGTTACCCTTTCCATCTACGAACTGAACAAATGGAAGATCGTACTTTCTTCCAACCTGTGCATCGTCCTCACCAAATGCAGGTGCGATGTGTACAATACCTGTACCATCGGACATTGTTACATAGTCAGCGCATGTTACGAAATGTGCTTTCTTATGCTGTTTTTCTGCGGACTTTGCAGCACCTTCATATAGTGGAACATACTCTTTATATTCAAGGTCTGTTCCTTTGTAAGTTTCAAGAATCTCGTAAGCTGGAGTTTCTTCTGTTCCAAGCTTACCAAGAACTTTATCCAGTAATGCTTTTGCCATATAGTAAACATAACCGTCAGCAGCTTTTACTTTACAGTAAGTCTCTTCTGGGTTTACACAAAGAGCTACGTTACTTGGAAGTGTCCAAGGTGTTGTTGTCCATGCAAGGAAATACGCATCTTCACCAGCCACTTTGAAACGAACAACTGCGGAACGCTCTTTTACTGCCTTATATCCCTGTGCTACCTCGTGAGAAGATAAAGGTGTTCCACAACGAGGGCAGTAAGGTACGATCTTAAATCCTTTATAAAGAAGACCTTTATCCCAGATAGTCTTTAATGCCCACCATTCGGACTCAATAAAGTTGTCATTATAAGTTACATATGGGTTATCCATATCAGCCCAGAAACCAACGGTCTTTGAGAAATCTTCCCACATTCCTTTGTATTTCCAAACAGATTCTTTACACTGAGTGATAAATGGATCTAAACCATACTCTTCAATCTGCTCTTTTCCGTCAAGGCCAAGCTTCTTCTCTACTTCAAGCTCTACTGGAAGTCCGTGAGTATCCCATCCGGCCTTTCTTGGAACCATGTAACCCTTCATTGTACGGTAACGAGGAATCATATCCTTGATTACACGAGTTAAAACGTGTCCGATATGAGGTTTACCATTGGCTGTTGGTGGTCCATCATAGAAAGTGTAAACAGGGTCACCTTCTCTTGTTTCGATACTTTTCTTAAAAATGTCATGGTCTTTCCAAAACTGTGCAGTTTCTTTTTCTCTCTCTACAAAATTGAGATTCGTGGATACTTTCTTGTACACGACGTTTCCTCCTTAATTTAGTCAGTTTAATTTAACTACTTTTAGATTAAATAAATTTATATTGTGATGTTATGGCCAAAAGATATTTTGCCCCTAACTTGATGTCACGAATTACTCCACAGCTAACGCTGCTCCCATAATTCTGAAACATCATATTATTATGCCCGATGTGCAGACCAAATTTTCCGGCAAAAAAAGAAAAGCCCCCATCCCCAGTAAAAGGATGAAAGCCTGAACTATCATTATACCACCTGTACATACTGACATATGCTTCTCTGTTAACGGTGAGATTCCGTCACTGCTTACTGTGACCTTTCGGCAGTGCAACTCAGGAGTGATATTCGGATATTCTCTACTGACAACGGATTCCCACTATCTCCGTCTCACTGAAGCGTTCAAAAATTCTTACTGTCTCCATCAACGTTTTTATCACAGATAATCATATACTAGGTGGGATAAATTGTCAACAGATTTTCATTCTGTATTTACTGTATTTATCATTATATTGATTCCTGTACTATTTATATCAGATGTGAGATGACTCCCACATCATAGCAAGAATGCCAGGACATTCTTGAATTGATAAAATGTCACCAGTTACTTTTATACATTATTTATACAATGAGATTTCCCAGTTTCACAAAACATTGTTAATCCTTAAATTTTCTTTTAATTTACAAAAGATTATGCTACAATACTCCTTAATTAGAAAGGAGCCTATAATGTTAAAAAAACTCATTGTATCTTTTCTTTGTGCGATTGTTGTCGCCTGCACAGTTCTCGGCGGATTTTGCCTGCTTTACTTTACTATTCCAAGCCAGAAAGCAAAGGCATCCATTTCCCTGCCTTCTACTGTAGAGGACAGTGAAACTGCAGCGGAGTCTACCACAGAAGCAGATTCCAAAGATAAGAATGTTTATGTGGCCGATGTGTATCAGTCTCTTACACTTCGTTCAGAGGCAAGCGCAGATTCTGACGCGATTACAGACCTTCTTCCTATGACACATCTGGAAGTTCTTGAGTTTGCGGCAGGTACAAATTATGCTTACGTCAAGGTATTAACCGGAGATAAAGAAAGCTATAAGGGCTATGTAAACAGCGAATATATTACTAAATTAGGAGAACCAACCGTTCGTATTGGGACAGAGGAGTAAATGAATTATGTTTTCTAACAATTTAACTATGATGACCGACCTGTATGAGCTTACAATGATGCAGGGATATTTCTTCGAAGGTAACGAAGATAAGGTTGTATTTGATGTTTTTTACCGCAAAAATCCATCCGGCAGTGCTTATGCCATCACCTGTGGACTTGATCAGGTAATTGATTATATAAAGAACCTGTCATTTTCTTATGAAGATATTGATTATTTAAGAGGTCTCGGCATTTTTAAAGAAGATTTTCTTTCCTATCTTGCCGGCTTCCATTTCAGCGGAGATATTTATGCAATCTCAGAGGGAAGTGTCGTATTTCCAAAGGAGCCACTTGTAAAGGTTATCGCCCCTATCATGGAAGCACAGCTTGTTGAGACAGCGATTTTAAATATCATCAACCACCAGAGTCTTATCGCAACAAAGGCTTCTCGTGTTGACTATGCGGCTGGCGGCGGCGTTATGGAATTCGGTCTTCGCCGCGCACAGGGACCAGATGCCGGAACACTCGGCGCAAGAGCTGCCGTTATCGGTGGATGTACCGGAACTTCCAACGTACTCGCCGGAGAACTTTACGGCATTCCTGTACAGGGAACACATGCCCACAGCTGGATTATGAGCTTCCCAGACGAACTTACTGCTTTCCGTACCTACGCGAAAATGTATCCCGATGCCTGCATCCTTTTGGTAGATACTTATGACACCTTAAAGTCTGGTGTTCCACATGCCATTCAGGTATTTAAAGAGATGCGTGATGCCGGAATCACTTCTAAGCTTATGGGAATCCGTTTAGACAGCGGTGACATTGCCTACCTGTCTAAAAAGGCCCGCAAGATGTTAGATGAAGCAGGATTTACAAATGCGATTATTTCCGCTTCCAGCGACCTTGATGAATACCTGATCAACAGTTTAAAAACACAGGGCTGTACCGTAACTTCCTGGGGTGTCGGTACAAATCTTATCACATCTTCTGATAACCCGGCATTCGGTGGGGTATACAAACTTGCAGCCATCAAAAAACCTGGCGATAAAGAATTCACCGCTAAAATTAAGATTTCCGAGAACCCGGAAAAGATTACAAACCCAGGTAACAAAACAGTTTATCGTATTTATGATAAAGAAAGCAGCAAGATTAAGGCTGACTTAATCTGCCTCGTTGGGGAAACATTTGACCCTTCAGAAGATTTAAAGATTTTTGATCCGATCTCTACCTGGAAAAAGTCCATTCTTCCAGCCGGCAGCTATCAGATCCGCGAAATGCTCGTTCCAATATTCTTAAACGGACAGTGCGTATACTCCTCTCCTGCTGTTATGGATATCAAAGCATACTGCCAGCAGGAACTGAATACACTGTGGGATGAGAACAGAAGACTGATAAATCCTCAGACCGTATATGTGGACCTTTCACAGAAACTGTTCGATCTGAAACACAAGTTATTAGGAGACGAAAAATAAATAATAATTTGCTGGGGACATAGACGCCGCTTTAGCAGAAGATATTGAGCTGAATTGTAGTCGGTCTTCTAAGAAAAAAAGAATTGTTATACGTTTGATTTTGTTCCGTTGCGCTAAGTATTCCATTCTGCCCAGAAAAACAGGAACTCGGGAAAAACGAGTCCCAAGTTCCTATGGTCAGAATTCCATAGCGCAAAGTCACAAAATGCAATACGAATAACAATTCTTTTTTTCTTTACCATAGTTTCCTTACAATTCAGCATAAAATTTTATTTCAACGGCTGTCTGTTTTTAATAACAATAGCAAAGTCGATCATAATAAGAACAATCGTTAGTATCCATGAGATAGGAAAGGTATAATACAGCACACTTAATTGGCAATATTCCCTGAAAATAGTATATATCCAAATAATACGAAAACAACAGGTTCCTATAATTGCGGCAATAGCCAGGGATAAGGAATGTCCAGTACCTCTTAATACGCCTGCCGGAATCTCATAAAAACTGCATAGTGGTTCAAAAAAGAGAATACACATAATACGAAGATGTGCATTTTGTATAACCGTTTGTTCTGCGAAAAAAATCCTGTAAAAAATTTTCGAAATATAATGAGTGGCTCAATAATTACCAAACTACTCAAAACAGAAAAAATCATACATATCCATATAATATAGGGAAAGAATTCCTGCTATATAATTAATAGTCAAAAAAGAAAAAACATTGTATAATAAATATATCTTAGGAGTAAGTATTGTATAATATTTTTTAGTTTATCAACCAGAAAATATAACACATGGAGGAGGGTTACATATGACGGGCTGCAAAAAAATTGATATGGATACCTGGGCACGCAGGGAACATTACGAATACTATACTAAACAGTTAAAAGTTGAATATAATATTACCGCTAATGTTGATGTAAAAAATGTATTGGATTTTTGTCATTCAAAAGATTACAAATTTTACCCTGCTATGATCTATCTTGTTACTAAGACATTAAACCGCATCGATAATTTTAAAATGTTTAAAGATAAATATGGATACCTTTGTGCCTGGGACAAAATCATTCCAAATTATACTATTTTTCATAATGATGACCATACTTTTTCTGATTGCTGGACAGATTTTTCCGAAGATTTTAATATATTTTATCAAGATATCCTAAAAGATATGGCTACTGCCGCAACGAAAAAAGGAATTAAAGCAAAAGAAGGACAACCTGCTAATTTTTACTGCATATCCTGCACGCCATGGACAACCTTTACCGGTTATAGCAGTAGGGTCTCTAATGGTGAACCTTCTTTTTTCCCAATTGTATTGATGGGTAAGTATAAGCAGCATGGCAAAAAAATACTGATGCCTGTTAATATCACAATTGCTCACGCAGTAGCAGATGGTTATCATGTGGGATTATTCTTTCAGTATCTCCAGGAAGAAATTAACAACTACTAATTTGCTGGGGACACAGACGCCGCTTTAAATAGAAGATATTGAGCTGAATTGTATGGAGTCTTCTAAATAAAAAAGAAATAATACCATATCTCAGATGCGGCTTCGGAGCGTGTTTAAGATGCAGATAAGCATTTTAAACACAGCGACTACAGAGCAGATGGGATA
>OLNT01001535.1_pt1 | contig 12557 bp, 9 predicted proteins | sample 1672641 | NCBI WGS metagenome assembly OLNT01 (sample SAMEA3136708, study PRJEB25190) | human gut metagenome
AAGTATTCCTGTACTTCGATGTAAACGGAACTCAGATCACAGCTCGTGTTGATCCAGGCACAAAAGCAAAAACAGGTGATCCGGTTAAATTCGATTTCAATATGGAAAAAACTCATTTCTTTGACAAAGATACAGAACTGGTTATCACAAACTAAGATTCAATCAGAATATCAGACCCGGGGCAATTTACCCCGGGTCTTTTTTTCAGAAAACTATTTTCAGAAAGGATGGTTCAATGTCAGTACAGAGAACACTACAAAAATATATGGATGACTGGAAACGCATCAGTCATTTCGATTTCTGTCTTCTTCAGGAAGATAATTCCATTTTGGTCACCACCTGTGACCGCCGCCTTCCAGCAGAATCCAAACTGGAAGAATTCCGAAACAGCACTGCTCTTTGTCTGTCAAATGCCACCTGCTGTCTCTACAAAATAACAGAAAAAAATGAACAGCTTCTTCTCATTGTGTGGGGAAGCGAAGATTCTGTTTCCACGATTGGCGAACTGGCTGTCTGCCAGATTGAGAGTATCCTGGAAAGTTATGCCGAAAAAAATGACAAAAATGCCTTTATGCAGAAACTGCTCCTTGGAGATTATACAGATGTAGAAGCCTTTAACCGGGCACGCAAACTTCATATTTCTTCCAGTGCAAGGAGAGCTGTCTTTCTCGTTGAAACCCGTCAGTCCAAGGATGAACACGCCTTGGCTACCATCAAAAATATATTTTCTGCACGCACGCATGATTTCATCACTTCTATCGATAATCGTGGCATTATCGTCGTCCGTGAACTGACATCTACAGAAACATATGACGATCTGGAAAATATTGCACATATGCTTGTAGATATGCTGGGCACAGAAGCCATGACACAGGCCTGGGTTGCTTACAGCAACACGGCAAATGACCTGAAAGATCTTTCCAATGCATACAAAGAAGCCCGCACCGCTCTTGAGATTGGTAAAATTTTCTATGCCGAACGCAATGTCTTCGGATATCGCACTCTCGGTATTGGACGACTGCTCTACCAGCTTCCGGTTTCCATCTGTGAAATGTTCATCCAGGAAATTTTCGGAGATGAATCACTGGATTCCATCGACGGAGAGACACTGGCGATCATCCGTACTTTCTTTGAGAATAATCTGAATCTGTCGGAGACATCCAGACAGTTGTATGTGCATAGGAATACGCTTGTGTATCGTTTTGAAAAGATACAGAAACGGTTTGGACTTGATCTCCGTACCTTCGAAGATGCTATGACCTTTAAGCTTGCCATGCTTGTGTCCCGGTATCTGCGATATCAGAACAGAACCTGAGGGGGAGTCGTTTTTATTTCAGGAGCATCAGGTGTTCAGGTGGAAGATAGAGATATTTCGGCAGGTTCTTATCATGCTCGTCCGTAAAACTTTTTTTCGGACGCATCCACCAGAGAACTGCCCCGTCTTCCATTCCCGGACTTTTCACCAGATACTGATGTTCAAAGGTTGTCTCCACATACTCTGCCGCTTCAAATACCAGGCAGTTTTCTCCCGCCTTCTCTGACGGACGAATCCAGTGACCGCGGATTGCGATATGTGTCATATCCAGTTCCACCTTCTGCTCTGTACGAAGAGATATTCCCCAGTCCAGAGCAAATACCTGATATTCTCCCATACGTTCAATTCTCGAACTGTTTTTGCAGCCGGTCAGTCTTGCTGCTTCCAGAAGCTGTGGCTGTTCAAATAATTTTCTTGTATCACCAAATATCAGTGTCTTGCCATCTTTTAGAAGCATCAGCTCATTGCAAAATCTGAAGGCCTCATCTCGACTATGTGTGACCATCAGCATATCTCCCTGATACTGTTTTAGAAATTCCTGCATATCTTTTTGCAATACATCCTTCAAATATCCATCCAGTGCAGAAAAAGGTTCATCCAGAAGGATTGCTTCCGGCTCACCGATCATCATTCTTGCCAGAGCAACTCTCTGCTGCTGTCCACCGGAAAGTTGTGATGGATAACGGTTTTCCAGTCCCTCCAACTGATATCTTTTCATAAAATCTCTGGCTTTTTCTTCTCTCTGTCCCTTCTCACCACGATAACCGCACAGAATATTATCTTTTACTGTCATTGTCGGAAACAATGCATAATTCTGAAACAGGTACCCAATCCGACGCTCCTGCGGCTTCAGATTGATTTTCTTTTCTGAGTCAAAAACTGTTCTTCCTTTGATTACGATTTTGCCTCTGTCCGGCGTCTCAATTCCTGCGATACAACGAAGTGTCATACTCTTTCCACTTCCAGATGCACCGAGGATTCCAGTTGCTGATGTATTGCTCTCAAACACTGACTTGAGAGAAAAGCCTTTAAAATTCTTTTCTATATTTACCTGTATTGCCATCAGATCCACCTTCTACTCTTCATGCCCCGCCCTGAGACAATATTGATCAGTGCCACGATCACAAACGAGATCACTACGATTACCACAACCCAGAACCCGGCTATATCATAATTTCCAGCCGAAGTTTCTGCTGCAATTGCAACGGACACTGTACGAGTCTTACCAAGAATGTTTCCTGCAAGCATGGAAGTCGCTCCATACTCACCAATTGCTCTTGCAAATGCCAGAACAGTTCCGGATGCAATTCCCGGCGCAGCCGCCGGAACGATCACTTTCCAGAAAATTCTGCGATCACTCATTCCCAGTGTCTGTCCTGCATAGATCAGATTCACATCCACCTGTTCAAAAGCAGCCCTTGCATTTCGGTACATCAGTGGAAATGCAATCACTGCAGCAGCGATCACGCAGCCTTTCCATGTCTGTATCACTTTAAAATCAAAATTCTCCATGAGAAATTTTCCGAAAGGTCTCCTGAGACTGAAGATCAACAGCAAAAAGAAACCAGCAACTGTCGGCGGAAGCACCAGTGGCATAGTCAGGATTCCATCCCATATTGCTCTCGATACCGGCTTCATCTTCATAATCTTACGTGCACAGAAAATTCCCAGAAAAAAGGCAATTGTCGTAGCCACTGCTCCGGTCTTTAAAGAAATCCACAATGGACTCCAGTTTATTTCCTGTAAAAATTCCATTCTTTTCTTTCCTTTTGTATGTACAAAAAGGGGCTGACATATATGCCGCCCCTTTTATATGTAATCGATAATTATTTAGCTTCTTCTGCAGTATCTGTTTCTTCGGTTTTGTCTTCCTTTGCATCTTCTGCAGTTTCTTCTTTCTTATCATCTGCTTTATATGCGGCAAACCCATACTCTTCAAATACTTTCATGGCATCATCCGTCTGCAGGTACTCAAGAAACGCATCTGCAGCAGCTGCTTCTTCGTCAGATGCCTCTGCGTCTACAGTAAGTCCCACCGGATAAAGAACCGGTGTTTCCAGAGAACCTTCCGGAGCTTCTGCGATAACATCTACTTTGTCTGCAACGGATGCAGCATCTGTTGCATAAACGATACCGATTTCGTTACTTCCCTCGCTGACAGATGCAAGCACATCTGTTACATTCTTGCCTTCATTGATCTCCATCTTGTTAACATCGTCTTCGATGCCAAGGTTTTTGAAGATTTCACGGGAATACTGTCCAACCGGTACATCCTCGCCCGCAAGCGCAATGTTCTTCGCATCTGTGATATTTTCGAAACCTGTAACTTTTGTTTCGCCATCCTTTGGTTTGATCAGAACAACTTTGTTCTCCAGGAGATCTACCACAGAGTCTTTCTTGGCCAGTTCCTCACCTACCAGCGCATCCATCTGTTTGGTTGCTGCTGAAAAGAAGATATCACATCTGGAACCTTCTTCGATCTGTGTCTGTAATGTACCTGAACTGTCTGCATTGAAAAGAATATTAACATCCGGATACTCTTCATTAAAATCTTTCTGGATCTCATCCATTGCATTTGCAAGGCTTGCTGCAATAAATACATACAGATCACCACTTGCATCCTCTGTTGTTGCAGCCTGTACACTTCCTGCACTCATTCCTGCTACCATAACGCCAGCCAGCATTACAGTTAATATTTTTTTCTTCATGAATATATCTCCCTTCTTTTCTCTCAAATGTTGTTCAATATTCATGCTAATATTTTAACTGTAATAAAAATTCAAATCAATTTAACAGCTGCAATTTGCAATAGAAATTTTTTATAGAACCTCAAAATATTTTAGTAGTTCCAGTCATCACTGCCACTGTCATAGGAATCTGAATCATTTCCCTCATCAACATAATCATCGCTTCCGTCATCATAGTCGTCACTGTCATCATAGCTGCTGCCATCATCATAACTACCGTTATCCGAAGAACTACTGTCATAACTACTGTCATCACTGCTGTCGTCACTGCTGTTGTCATAGCTACTACTGTCCGAAGAGCCACTGTCATAACTACTGTCATCGCTACTGTCATCACTACTGTAAGTTTCTGTATCACTGTCATCGGATTCATCAGAGGATGCTGTCTGCTGTGAGTTGCCCTTTGTATCTTTTTCAGACTTGTCTGCAAGACTTGTGTATGTAAGATATGCTGTGGAGCTTTCTTCATCATAAGCAAGAGATGCTTTTTCCATATCACTGAGATCAATGCTGTAAATCTGGTAAACATCTCCTTTTGCAGTAACGATCTTCATATCATATACAGTTGTAGTTGTTGTATCTGTTGATTCATCTGTACTGTCTGAAGAAACAGCTGTGTCATCCGGAGTATAGAACATCTGTACCTGTTCAGATGCTTTTACAGAAGCTTCTGCCGGAATCAGGTTCTTGCCCCAGTCATCTCCGCCGGATGTCATCAGATAGATTTCTCTCAGATCATCCTGCAGACCATTGGTCATATAAATATATTTCGCCTGAGAAGTCTTAACTCCAATCACTTTCGGAGCCGGTGTGGATGTCGGTACCGGTGTTACTGTTACCGGAACTTCTGTCGGTGTCGGTGTTGCTGCCGGAGTCGGTGTCACTTCAACAACCGGTTTTGAAGAACCACATCCTGTAAAGGTAAGTATCATTGTCATGCCAAGTACGAGCATTATATGTTTTGCTTTCATTATTTACCATCCTCTCCGGTCTGAAGACCGTTCTATTTCATTTTTTATTTTCTATAGTTCTTTTTATTATCCCATGTATGTTCCCAAAAGTCAAATCAGTGTTCATAAGTCAATATTCCGCGAGGTGTTTTGTCATATATATGACAAAATCCCGAGACATACAGGTCAAAATGCCATCACCGTAGGTGATTTAAAATGCATTTTGGCCAAGTGCTGTGAACGGAGTGAACAGCAACTAAATCAGGCTGCCATAACAATATTTTACAGCAGCCTGGTCAGAATTTGATTCATTTCTATATTCAATTATCCAAGGAAATTTTTTCCTACAAAATAGCCCAGCACAAGAACACCAAGTACGATACGATACCAGCCAAAAGCCTTGAAATCATGTTTCTTAATATATCCCATCAGGAATTTGATGGCGATAATAGAAACAAAAAATGCAACCACAACACCGGTGACCAGTGTAAGAACCTCTGCCGGAGTGAATGTGAAGCCGAATTTTACCAGTTTCAGCAGACTCGCTCCGAACATAACCGGAATTGCCAGAAAAAAGGTAAATTCTGCTGCAACCGTTCTTGAAGTACCAACAAGGATACCTCCAATAATCGTGGAACCGGAACGGGATGTTCCCGGAATAACAGATAATACCTGAAAAATACCAATCTTGAATGCCGTGGTAAAACTCAGATCTTCAAGAGATGTACAGATTGGTTTTCTTCGTTTATTGTAATTTTCTACAATGATAAAAATCACACCATAAACGATAAGTGCAATTGCAACAACCACATAGTTGTTAAATTTCTCTTCGATAAAATCATTGAATGGAAGCGCGATTACGATAGTCGGGATACATGCCACTATAATCTTAAACCACAGGATCCATTTATCTTTATCACAGAATTTCTCCACAAAAGTCAGCACAATGCGAGAAAACGGATTCTTACGTGCAATCTGTGCCTTTTTCTTCTTGGGTATCTGTCGTATGTAAAATGGCCACAACTTACTCCAATACAGGACAACAACCGCAAGGATCGCCCCCAGCTGAATGACTACCAGAAAAAAATCCTTAAATTCTGTGGTCATATCCATCTTGATAAACTCATCTACAAGGATCATATGACCGGTACTGCTGATTGGAAGCCACTCAGTAATACCCTCTACGATGCCGAGGATCACAACTTTTATAAACTCCAAAACACTCATGTTTCTTTTCCTCTCTGTTTTATTTTTCATGTATCAGTATATTACAGTTTCGGTGGTTCGTAAACCTTTCCATACATTTTAATTCAAAGTTTAAGTTTTGGTTAACTTTTCTTTTCTGCAACATACAAGACCGGAGAAACTTCTGCGGCTTCTCCGGTCAGTAAATCATTTTTATTCGATTATCTGCTTGCGATCGTTGCAATATCGATCAGTGTCAGATTGTGAAGATCTGTATTCTCAAGACTGGTTACAAGTGCCTCTGCGGTGTCCAGACTGGTAAGGACATTAACGCCTGTCTCAATCGCATTTCGACGAATCACGAAACCGTCTTTCTGATGTTCCACACCCTGTGGAGGTGTATCAATAACAACATCGATCTTATGTCCCAGAATAAGGTCCATAAGGTTCGGCGCCGGCTGTTCCAGTTTGTTAGTACGGATTGCCTTGATTCCATTTTCTTTGAGGACTCTTGCTGTGCCTCTTGTTGCATAGATACGGTATCCAAGTGCCTCAAAACGCCTTGCGATCGGAACAACTTCCTGCTGATCTTCATCTTTGACAGTGATGATCATGTTCTTATACTTCGGAAGTTTGATTCCGGCTCCGATAAATGCTTTGTACAGAGCTTCGTTGAAGTTCTCTGCAATACCAAGACATTCACCTGTGGACTTCATCTCTGGTCCAAGGCTGATATCAGCGCCACGGATCTTCTCGAAGGAGAATACCGGCATCTTAATCGCGATATGTTTTGCTTCCGGCTGAAGCCCTGGCGTATATCCCATATCTTTGAGTTTGTATCCAAGGATCACTTTCGTTGCTAACGGTACGATCGGGATTCCGGTTACCTTACTGATGTATGGTACTGTACGGCTGGAACGCGGATTTACTTCGATAACATATACTTCTTCGCCACATACAATAAACTGAATATTGATCATACCAACTACATGAAGTGCTTTTGCAAGACGACGTGTATACTCAGCAATTGTATCTTTTGCTCTCTGGCTGATCGTCTGTGCCGGATATACGGAAATACTGTCTCCGGAATGGATACCAGCACGTTCAATATGCTCCATGATACCAGGAATCAGGATATCCTCTCCATCACAAACTGCATCGACTTCGATTTCTTTACCCATCAGGTATTTGTCAACCAGAATCGGATGTTCCTGTGCAATCTGATTGATGATTCCGATATATTCCTCTACATCCTCGTCACTGACTGCAATACGCATGCCCTGTCCACCAAGAACATAGGAAGGACGAACAAGTACCGGATATCCTAACTCGTTGGCAGCCTTTTTAGCTTCCTCTGCTGTGAATACAGTCTGTCCCTTCGGTCTCGGGATCTCACATTTTTCAAGGATCTCATCAAAGAGCTCACGGTCCTCTGCAGCATCAACATCTTCTGCAGATGTTCCAAGGATCTTGACTCCCATCTTCATCAGTGCTTCTGTAAGCTTGATGGCAGTCTGTCCACCGAACTGCACAACTGCTCCGTCCGGTTTTTCAATATTTACGATGTTCTCCACATCTTCCGGTGTCAATGGCTCGAAATACAGCTTATCTGCAATATCAAAGTCTGTGCTGACAGTTTCCGGGTTATTGTTTACAATAATTGTCTCATAGCCTTCTTTTTTGAATGCCCATGTACAATGTACAGAACAGAAGTCAAATTCGATACCCTGTCCGATACGGATCGGTCCAGAACCAAGAACAAGAACTTTTTTCTTATCATGGGCAGCAACTGCTTCATTTTCTGTATCCGGACCGCCATACACAGAATAGTAATATGGTGTTGCGGCAGCAAACTCAGCTGCACAGGTGTCTACCATCTTGTAAGCTGCTGTGATCTTATAACCCTGACGGAGAGCTTTGATATCTGCTTCTGTTCTTCCGCAAAGATTTGCGATCACATAATCCGGGAATTCCATGCGTTTTGCTTCAAGAAGAAGTTCTTCTGTAAGCGGCTGTGTTTTCAGAGCCTGTTCCATCTCTACCAGAATTGCAATCTTGTCAATAAACCATCTGTCAATCTTTGTGATTCTGTGGATATATTCTTTGGAAATATCTCTTCGGATTGCTTCCGCAATCTTCCAGATACGACGGTCATCTACAACTGCCAGTTCTTCAATCAGTTCATCCTCATCCAGACCTGTGAAGTCATAGGACATCAGGCTGTCTACATGCTGCTCCAGAGAACGGATAGCTTTCATAAGTGCACCTTCGAAATTATGGCAGATACTCATAACCTCACCGGTAGCTTTCATCTGAGTAGTCAGTGTTCTCTTGGCAGTGATGAATTTATCAAATGGAAGTCTCGGAATTTTAACTACACAATAGTCAAGCATTGGCTCGAAACTTGCATATGTTTTTCCTGTAATGGCATTCGGGATTTCATCCAGTGTATATCCAAGCGCAATCTTCGCTGCAACTTTGGCAATCGGATAACCGGTAGCTTTACTTGCCAGTGCAGAAGAACGGCTTACACGAGGATTTACTTCGATAACACAGTATTCGAAGCTTTCCGGATGCAGTGCATACTGTACGTTACATCCACCTGTGATACCAAGTTCTGTGATAATATTCAGTGCTGATGTACGAAGCATCTGATATTCTTTGTCACCCAGTGTCTGAGATGGAGCAACTACGATAGAGTCACCTGTATGTACACCAACCGGGTCAATGTTTTCCATGTTGCAGACAGTAATACAGTTTCCTACACTGTCACGCATTACTTCGTATTCGATTTCTTTCCATCCCGCGATACAACGTTCTACAAGAACTTCTCCTACACGGGAAAGTCTGAGACCATTCTCGAGGATTTCTCTCAGTTCGTATTCGTTATTAGCGATACCACCGCCACTTCCACCAAGTGTGTAAGCCGGACGGAGAACGACCGGATATCCTATCTTTTTGGTAAAAGCCACACCATCTTCTACTGTTGTTACGACTTTAGAAGCAGCAACCGGCTCACCGATTTTTTCCATGGTGTCTTTGAATTCCTGACGGTCTTCAGCCTTCTTGATCGTCTCTGCTGTGGTACCGATCAGGCGCACATTATGTTCTTTGAGAAAACCTTTTTCTTCCAGTTCCATTGCAAGGTTCAGACCTGCCTGGCCACCCAGTGTCGGCAGTACGCTGTCCGGTTTTTCTTTAAGAATCAGCTGCTCTACAACCTCTACAGTAAGAGGCTCAATATAAACTTTATCTGCAATGTCTTTGTCTGTCATGATCGTAGCAGGGTTGGAGTTCAGAAGAACAACCTCCATGCCTTCTTCTTTCAGCGAACGGCATGCCTGTGTACCAGCGTAGTCAAACTCTGCTGCCTGGCCGATGATAATCGGACCGGATCCAATTACAAGAACTTTATGTATATCTTTATTTCTCGGCATGATCTGTTCCTCCCATCATTTCCATAAATCTGTCAAACAGGTAGCTGGAGTCCTGCGGTCCAGGGCAGGCTTCCGGATGGAACTGTACCGTGAAGATGTTTTTGCCTTCATAAGCCATTCCTTCGTTTGTACCATCGTTTACATTGACAAATGCAGGTTTTGCAATACCTTTTTTCTCAAGGGCTTCCGCATCAACCACGTATCCATGGTTCTGAGATGAAATATAAACACGTCCTGTTGCAAGATCCTTAACCGGATGATTGCCTCCTCTGTGTCCGTATTTCATTTTATGTGTATCACCGCCTGTGGCAAGTGCCATCAGCTGATGTCCGAGGCAGATTGCAAAAATTGGTACATCTGACGCATAAAGTTTGCGGATTTCTTCTATAATAGTAGTGCATTCCTTCGGGTCTCCAGGTCCGTTGCTGAGCATGATTCCATCCGGATGGTCTGCAAGGATTTCTTCAGCAGATGTAAGTGCCGGATAAATCGTTACCTGACAGCCTCTTTCATTCAGAGAACGTGCAATATTGCGTTTTGCACCAAAATCCATAAGAGCAACCTTCGGTCCGTTTCCTTTCAGTACTTCCTTCTCACTGCATGTAACTTTTTCAACTACTTTTCCAGTTGTATATGCTTTTAAACGGGGGATTATTTCATCTAAATCATAATTTTCGTTGACTGTGATCATACCATTCATGGTACCTTTTTCACGAAGAATTTTTGTGAGAGCACGAGTATCAATACCGGCAATACCAGGTATATCATGCTTTTCAAGAAAATGCTGAATCGTATCCACGCTTCTGAAGTTACTTGGGATACGGGATAATTCACGAACAATAAAACCATCGATCCAAGGTTTCCTGGATTCCTGGTCCTCATAACAGATTCCGTAATTTCCAATCAAAGGATAAGTCATGCAGACAGCCTGTCCTGCATACGATGGGTCAGTCATTACTTCGAGATATCCGGTCATGGATGTGTTAAAAACGATCTCACTAATGACTTCTCTTGTTGAACCAATACTGGTTCCTTTGAACACATGGCCATCTTCTAATATCAGAAATGCTTTCATATAATCTCCCTTTCTGTTTTTATCTAAATCTTCAAGATTGTATCATAAGCGTTTCCTTTTTTCAACAGGTTAAAGTGCTAAAAATAATTAAGTTGTTCTAAAAAACTTTGTTTTGGCAAATTGTCTAAGTTGAAAATATAATTTAAAAAATTTCAAATTCTATGTTGACATTTCTTTTTCTATGAGGTATGATAATTAGGCAGCCAGCGAGACTGACTGATTTATAGTGAAATGCAGGAGTGGCGGAATTGGCAGACGCGCAGGCTTCAGGTGCCTGTGGTCGCAAGATCGTGTGGGTTCAAGTCCCATCTCCTGCATTATTTTTTTTGCCTTAAAATGGGTTGCATTAAAAAGAGTAACTGATTCTGATATCAAAGGCATCGGATACTGAAACGGCTTCTGAGTCTGGAAATACTAAAGATATACCCCGTCTGTTAAAATCATGGATTAAAAGTGCATAACTCGCTATCGCTCAGACAATGCACTTTTGAATCCATAACACAGCCAGGATACATCTAAGTATTTCTACAGACTCCTGCAGATGTTTCTGTATCCGATGTCTTTATATTCAGAATCTTTCTTCTTTTTAATCTGTGGGCACGGATCGCGCTTCGCGCTGATGGGTGTGGCTCGTTGGCCCCGCTATCTAAAATAAAGTCCGGTGAGAAGGGAAAGAAAAAATTTCAGCAAAGAAGTTTTATAATCAAGCTCTGGAGTTTAAGGATTTCCCATCACCGGGAAATCCTTCATCTATATTATTGCCGCTCAATGTATCTGGCGGCAACGAAGCCAAAATATCTTCCAGCAATACGAATATAATACCAGGTTGTGCCGTCTGCAGCTTTTCGTGTATCACATACATCAATAAGATTTCCCTGTTCCAAAATCGGATATTCTCTTAAATTAGGATACTCTGTACCGGCACCAGTCCGGACATTTAAAACTGTAGCGGTAACTTTCCCCACAAACTTCGGAATTTTGTTCAGTTTTTCTTTATCCGATGGTTCTTCTGCTGAATAGTCTTTATAAAATACATCTCTGTCCACATTACCAGTTATGCCCGGAACTCTTCCTTTACTGGTATACTGCCAGCCAATTCCTGCATCGGGACGGTAACGCTCCATCAATGTTCCATTATCATCCGACGGATAACGGGCAATCCAGAAATCATATTTTTTTAGTTCTTCACTGATCACATTGTTATACCAGTCCAGGTTGCAATAAATCCCAAAGCGATATCCGGCATCTACAACAATCCTTCGAAACTCCTCAGCCAGACGCTCAATCATTTTTTGCCCTAAGCGGCGTTGATTGCTGTATTCCAGGTCAAGAAAAACTGGATAACGTAATTGTCGTTCCCGTAAAATATCCACAACTCTTTCAGCTTCCTGTCTTACTGCAGCAACAGACAGTGCATACGAAAACTTATACACACCTGCGGGAATGCCATAATCCACACAGCCATTGTAATTACGTTCAAAGTAAGCATCTACATTATTTCCTGCCTCTGTTATACGAATGATTGCAAACTCTGTTCCCACATCTGCCACTTTTTTCCAATCAATTTCTCCCTGCCAGGCAGAAACATCAATTCCTCTATATTCCATTCTGCATCCCTCCCTGTTTTATAATAAGCAGTTTGAAATAAATAATTCCTTTTCTCAGCAGAGTTAATCTGAGATAAATTAATTGGATGAACCAGAATTTTTCAAATATTTGGGATTTATCTGTTGACATTCCGTCCTACATGAGGTATAGTAATTAGGCAGTTGTCGGTAGAGACATCTGATATATGAAATGCAGGAGTGGCGGAATTGGCAGACGCGCAGGCTTCAGGTGCCTGTGGTC
>OLNT01001539.1_pt1 | contig 12536 bp, 10 predicted proteins | sample 1672641 | NCBI WGS metagenome assembly OLNT01 (sample SAMEA3136708, study PRJEB25190) | human gut metagenome
TTTGCGGACATTTAAGAAGATATAAAAAGATAGTCAAAAAGACATATATAATTTATACCAAATATTTTAATAAAAAATGGAGGCGAAATAATAATTTGTCCAACTGGTACAAATGTGAACGAATATCAAAAAATAGATTTCAGTAAAGAAAATATTATTAGAAGAAATAATTGTAAAATTAGTTTGAATGATGACATTATTGACATTATTTTTAAAGAATATAAATATAAAATAGAATTTTATTTTGTTTTAGAGGAACAAGAATATATATATGAAATTGATGCATTAATTAAAAGTGAAAATAAAGAATATTTAGATGCTTTTATTATGTTATATAATCAAAAAGTGTAAATTATATTAAATAAAAATATAAAGGAAAAATTAAATAAGAATCATATTTTTTTAGCGAATTGATTTTCTGCGGTTTAGATAATAATAAAGAACAGTTTATTCCAAAGAAAAATGTAGAAAAATTTTTAAATTAACCTGAATTCACAGAACAATATTTAAACTGATAACTGTACCATGAACTTGAAAATTGATCCATGTAGTCGTAATACCGCGCACTTAACCTGTCAAAAGGACATAAAATTCCACTAGAAGAGTTTAGAACAGCTGCTTATACTGTTAAGCTGTCAAGGTTCATTAATAGTTGCTATTCCAGCTGTACATTTGCTTACCGATGATTGGTAACATATCTGAAAATCTCCTCAATCAAGAAAATAATATATCATCAGTGCATTGTATAGTTCCTGACTCTGAAACCTGTTCGCAAAACTCTTTCCTGTAAGCTGTTCTACTCTCTGTAATCTGTATTTCACAGTGTTCTTATGTGAAAACAGTTTATCAGCTGTTCTCTGCAGATTACAGTCACACTCGAAATAGGCCCACATCGTCTCCATCAACTGTGTATGAGCTTTCTTCTCATACTGTATGATAGAATCAAGCACTTCATCCGCAAATCGCTGCATTGGCGCAGTATTTTCATACGACATCAGCATACGGTAAAATCCCATCTCATCATAGAAGATGATTTCATTTTTCCTGTTAATATGTTCCAATACGGAGTTTGTTTTAGATGTCTCATGAAAGCTCTTTTGCAATTTGGATATGCTTTCACATTTTTCACCTATGTTGAGAGTGTATTCAATTCCGTTCAGGTCATTTTGCAAAAACTCACCAAACTGTTCAAAAATTTCTATTATCTTCCTGCGATCATCTGTACAGTCTTTCATAAAACCTATGATCCTGTCGCCATAGCAGGAAATGATTGCAGGATAATCACATTCAGCAAAATATTCTTTTAGAGTCTGTGCATAGTTTCTTATCTTGTCATTTGTAATTCCCTGATTTAATTCATTGCATGCCTCTTTCGAACTTTTTTTGCTCAGATGAAGCACGAAAACCTGTTCTAACATTCCCGGATCATTTCCCATTTGCCTGCATTTCTGCTCGATACTGGATGTGTTGATACAGTTTCCAAAAATAATCTCTGCAAGCAGACTGTCCTCTATATCTTTTCTGTCATCTAGATATGATATGGCGTGTCCCAGTTCCTCAAAAAAGTCTAAAAGTGGCACATTCCAAGGCATGGTGAAAAGCGGAAAATCATTATTTTCTGCTAAACCTATTACCTTTTCATCAATCTGTGTTACATAATTCTCGCCCATCAATAAAAGAGCACACGACATGTTAAGTTCAATTGCCTTTTTTATTGTTTGATATAGATCAAAATTTTTTCTCTGTGTTACCGGAGCACTTACTATTAAAAGTTCGTTCCCACGTACCCATTTCTCAAAATTAATATTCTCTGCCTTATAAGACCAGCGTATACCCTTTTCCATGCCACCCGATCCGGCTATTACATTTGCCTGTGACATTGTCGTAAGTGATAGAAGATCCTTGCACTGAAACATTGTTTTCCCACCTTTTATTTCAGCAGGTCAATAGCTCCTGTTACCTTTGCAGGAATTTTTTTGAACAAAAATTCACCGTGTCTGACAGAAGCAGTGATTCCTGCTCTCTCACATATTGCTTCAAATTCTGATTTTGCATCAAGCACGATAAAGTTTGCAGGCTTATTTTCCTCGATTCCGTAGTGATCTGTAATATTCATGGTTACAGCTCCGTTCGTTGTCACAAGATCGAGAACATTCGTAATCTCTTCAGGTGACATCATCTGTGCCAGATGGATTCCGTGATCGAGTATCATCATCATATTTCCGTTTCCAAGCGGATACCAAGGATCCGACATGGAATCCTGTGCAAAACAGACATTGATTCCGTTGTCATAAAGTTCCTTTACTCTTGTGATTCCACGTCTCTTCGGGTAGGTATCCTGACGTCCTTCAAGATATACATTCTCAGTAGGACATGAGATGAAATTGATGCCTGATTTTTTGAAAAGCTTCATCATCCTGAATGCATAACTATTATCCGCTGAACCAAAGGAACATGTATGGCTGGCTGTAGTTCTTGTGCCTATACCTTCCATAAGTGCCAATGCATTCAACAGCTCCAAAAAGCGGCTCTGCGTATCGTCTGTCTCATCACAATGTACATCGATAAGCTTATTATATTTGACAGCCAGTTCGATTGTCTTGTGGATTGATTTTTCACCGAACTCTCGGGCCAGTTCAAAATGAGGTATCGCGCCAACACAGTCAGCCCCCATCTTAAGTCCTTCCTCTACCAGTTTGTCACCGTCCTTGTATGCGTACATTCCTTCCTGAGGAAATGCAACAATCTGCAGATCAAGAATATCTTTTACTTCATCTCTTACTTCAAGTGCAGCTTTAAGACCTGTAAATGTTGGATCTGTCACATCAATATGTGTTCGGATAGCCTGAACACCATGCAGCATCTCTTTTCTTATTCCACTGTAAATACGCTCCTTCATCTGTTCAACAGTCATATTTCCTTTTGATTCACTCCATCGCTGGATTCCTTCAAAAAGAGTTCCCGATCCGTTTTCCTCACCAAGGCTTGCTGTAAATACATAATCAAGATGCAAATGCGGATCTACATATGGTGGAACCACCAGTTGTCCATTTAAATCCACTTCCTCACATCCTACAGTTTCTTCCTGTGGTATATCTGCTGCGATTTTCTTGAAAATTCCATCTTTAACTAAGATAGAAACAAGTTCTTTTTGACCCTTTAGCCTTACATTCTTAAATAATTTTGAACCTTTCATACTGTATTCCTCTTTTCTCATTAACAGTAATGATTTGAAATAACATCATTATTGTTATGTTGCTATTTGTTCTTTACGCACAAATCATAGCATCCGGTCAGAATACAGTCAATAAAATGCAAAATCAACGATTTTATTTTATTCTTGTGTACAAAAAAAGTCAATTCACTTTGTGCGTTACACACAAAATAAACCGGACAGATGTAAAAGTATTATCTCCTGAAAAAACGATATCATAAATATTTTTGCGAGTTTCCTGTAAGGAGTACACTGACTCAAAATCTCTTGCAAGTATATCGCTGTAGCGATATACTTAATACATAAGGAGGAGCTGGTATGAAAAAAATATTATATCATGGATCAGAATTCTTAATTGAAAAACCAGAGTTCGGGAAGGGTGCCAGACACAATGATTACGGAAGAGGTTTTTATTGTACAGAAAATATAGAATTAGCAAGAGAGTGGGCATGTGCAAAGCAAAAAAATGGATATGTGAATATTTATGAATTGGACATGGAAGGATTAAAAGTATTGAATCTGAATGATTCAAAATACCACATATTGAATTGGCTTGCTATTCTTGCAGATAATAGAACGTACTGGCAGAATGGAAGTATTGCAGAAGAGGCAAAAAAATACATAAAAGAGCATTTCCTGATAGATATTACTCCATATGATATTATTGTAGGATATCGTGCAGATGATTCATACTTTTCGTTTGCCCAGGATTTTGTTTCGGGAGTAATTTCGTTGGAAAAATTATCTGAGGCGATGCGGTTAGGTAAATTGGGCGAGCAGATTGTATTAAAAAGTCCGAAAGCTTTTGAGACGATTTATTTTCAGAATTATGAAAATGTAGATGCGGAAATATATTATATCAAGAAAGCGGAGCGCGAGCGTGAAGCAAGACGAGAATACAGAAGACGTAAAAAAGAAAGTGCAGATATTCATGAGTTATTCATGCTGGACATCATGAGGGAGGGTATGGAAAATGGTGATACACGCTTATTCAGATGATTATCTTACGTCAGCCCAACGAATATTGGGAGATATGTTGGATTTCGCGGTGAACACATATGATATGGATATTGATAAATTTTTTGAAATGTTTCTGGTTTCAAATGTGTCACGGCAATTTGAAATTGGAAATCCTACTTATGTAGCCGGAAAAACAGGGTGTGAGTTAGTCAAAGAAGTGATTCGGGATTCTGGGTTAGTAATGGAAGAGTACCCAGATGAGATGTATTTGGATAAATCACCAGAATATTGGAGTGGCTGGGCATTGGCCTATTATCAATGGTATCGAGGAAGAACATTTTCACGCATCTACAGGGCGGTATCAATGACGGAAATTCGAAATATGTATGAAGTATACCACGAGATGGATTTGGCACATTTCGTGGAGCGGTTGGATGAATTATGGAACCAACATTATCCGGAGACAAATCTGAAACGAATTCGTGATTTGGCGGGACTATCACAGCGAGAACTGGCAGAACTGTCAGGAGTATCTGTGCGGCAGATACAACTCTTTGAGCAAAGACAGAGAGATATCAATCAGACCAGAGCAATTGATGTGTTGCGATTGAGCAGGGCGCTTGGATGCAAGAATGAAGATTTGCTGGAACTATGAGGATCAGGCTAAAGCAAAGAATCGTCTAAAGACAGCGAGATATGGGAAAGACCTGTATCTCGCTGTTAAAATAGATGCTCCTGAGTTGGTGTTTTAGGAAATTGTCTTAAGGACTCTTTTTAGAATTGAAGTCAGAACAGGGGCAGTTATTGCAGTAAAGATCATTCCAGGAGCTGCGCTTACTACTAAAGGCTGCCAGGCAACACCCAAGATTGTTGCCAATACCAGTCTGGCTGCAAACGTTCCGGCAGGACCAGCAATAATGAGGGCCAGTGGGTCCTTTTTTAATACTGTTAAGATAAGACCGGCTACAATACGGTACACCATTGCGATAATGACATTGTATATAGTCTGAAGACCTAATATCATCCCAATAATGCTGGCAATGATGCCGATGGTAAGATAATGTAGAAATCCTCTGATTCTTCCGATGCTTATGGCTAATGGGGCTGATAATTGAAATTCAGTTCCTGGAATGGGTGATGGGATTTTAAATAAGCCCGAGATGAACAGCAGAACAACCCACATGCCGTCCATAGTCAGATTTTTGACGCTAAAAAAATGATTGGATAAAATTCTTTCTTTTGATTCTTCTGTAGTACTCATAGTTTTCCCATCCTTTTGTTTAAAATATTTCTGCCATTTCCCATTGAGAGAGATTAAAAGCAAAGTTATTGTATACAATAAGCAACTAATTGTCAACCATTAAATAAAAAAGGTTGACAATTAGTTGCGAGTAAGTATATACTTTGCCTAAAGTATGCAAGAAAAAAGGAGAATGCAATGGGAAAAGGGATATTTGTAACCGGTACAGGTACGGATGTTGGTAAAACATACGTTACAGGATTGATTATAAAAAAGATAAAAGAGAACGGGATGACTCCAGGCTATTTTAAAGCTGCTATGAGTGGAAATGAAAGAGAGGAAGATGGAACGCTGATTCCTGGTGACGCTTTGTGGGTTAAGAATGTATCAGGAATCTCCCAGTCAGTAGAGGAAATGTGCCCGTATGTCTATGAGCATGCTTATTCTCCGCATCTGGCTTCACGTCTGGAAGGAAATCATGTTGAGATGGCAGTTGTTTTGGATAATTATAGAAAAGTAAAAGAGAAATACGACTATATAACAGTTGAGGGAAGTGGCGGTATTTTATGTCCGATCTGTTTTGATGAGGCACGTATTGGGTTGACAGATATAATAGATGAGATGGAACTTGACTGCATTCTGGTTGCAGATGCAGGACTTGGAACAATCAATAGTGTTGTACTAACTTATGAATATATGAAAAACAGAAATATGAATATAAAAGGAATGATTTTTAATCATTATATAGCGGATAATATCATGCATGAAGATAATATACGCATGTGCGAATATATGACGGGGCTTCCGACTCTGGCGAAAGTTTCCATGGGAGACGTGGACTTGAATATTGATATAGCAGAATTAATTTCATTATACAGATAACAATATAACGGAATGAGGAAAGCAAAAATAAGAATAATTTTAGGAGATAAACTTATGATCTGGTATCCATATGTACAGATGAAGAAAATGAAGACACCATATAAAATTGTAGATGCAGAAGGAGTTTATTTGTATACGCAGGATAATAAAATGATAGATTCCGTATCTTCCTGGTGGTGTATGATACATGGCTATAAAAATAAAGAAATTAACGAAGCAATGAAGAATCAGATTGATCAATTCAGTCATGTCATGCTGGGTGGGCTTACTCATGAACCAGTCTTGAAATTATCAGAAAAACTAAAAGATTTTCTCCCGGGAGATCTTGATTACTGTTTTTTTTCAGATTCGGGTTCGGTTGCTGTAGAGGTTGCCTTGAAAATGGCATTGCAATTTAATATTAATCGTGGCAGCGGAAGAAAAAAACTCCTTTCGCTTACCAACTCGTATCATGGAGATACATTTATGTGTATGAAGGCCGGAGATGATGAGGATTATCATTTTATATTATCAGAAGATGATAAGAAGGATGTAATTCACATTCCAACGGAAATGGATGCATTGGAAAAAGTATTTCGGACACACGGAAATGAATTTTATGCATTTATTGTAGAGCCACTTCTTCAGGGAGCCGGCGGGATGAAAATGTATAGTATTGATTTCCTGAGAAGGGCAAGAGAACTTTGCAATGAATATGATGTTGTTTTTATATTTGATGAAGTTGCAACTGGTTTCGGACGTACTGGAAATCGTTTTGTGTCTGATCTTGTACTTCCGGATATTATCGTGCTTGGAAAAGCATTGACTGCCGGGTATATAGGACATGCAGTGACAGTAGCAAATCATAAAATATATAATGGATTCTATTCTGATAAGGATACAGATGCACTTATGCATGGTCCTACATTTATGGGAAATCCGGTCGCATGCAGTGCAGCATTAAAATCTATAGAAATATTTGAGCGTGAAAACTATATGGAAAAAATCAAGCATATAGAGGATATGGTTAGAAATCTGGTCTCCGGATTCACTCATCCGCTTATCAAAGAAATCAGATATATGGGTGGTTGTCTTTGTTTCCAGGTACATGACCCATCATGTCTTATCGGATTTCAGGAGTATGCATATCAACGAGGAGTATTTTCAAGACCATTTCTCGATATTATGTATGCCATGTTTCCGTATATCATACAGGATAATGAGATCAGGCAGATTGTTGATGTCATGAAAGACTGGTTCACTGAACAGAAAGGAATTTAATCTATGAGTGCGGAGAAATTGTACAGTATTAAGATGCGTGCAAGCAAAAAGGAAAACGGTACGGATGTACACATATCCGGAGCAGAGAAAATCGTTGAGGCACCGGATGTTGATATATTTGCCAATGCGCTGATAGAGAGAGGAATGCATCATTCCAAGGGTGAAGCAGATGCGTTGAACTTGAAGATAAATAAAGTCTGCAAGGAGAACATTATTTATCTTGATGCACTTTCAGTAGAGACAATTGAGGTCGAAACATGGGAAAAAGGGCAGGAAGAGATAAAAAAATATTTAAAAGAAACTGGAATAGACAATCCGCAAGATGTCATGCAATTCTTAGATGAAACTTATGCCATGAGAGGAGCTATGCTTCTTGATGTTGACAGGCTCATTCGTTTAGAACCGGATAAAAAACGTGGGATTCGTGCTACCAATATGGATCAGGAGAGAATGAAAGGGGACAGAATCGGAAACGAGAAGAATCATTATGAAGAAGCAATTGTACTTGCGACAAAAGTGGCAAATTGTCCTGGTATTATTGGTGAGATATGTATTTCAGATGATCCCGAGTACGTGACCGGTTATGTGAGCTCAAAAGAAATCGGTTATAGAAGAATCACGAAGATGAAGAGAATGGGGAGCGAAAAAGGAGGAAGAATATTTCTGTTTCGAGGAACAGATGCAGAAGAACAAAAAGCAATTGATTTTCTTCAGAATCAGCATGTGATCGTCAGAAATGTACCCAAAAAGATTTGCAAAAAATCAGATATGAAAAGACCACAGAAGTGGGATAAAATTGATAAAGCACTGGTATCTTTAAAAGAAAACCATCTTTTTCGCACAATGAAGACAATAGAATCAGCACAGAGTTCACATGTAACTATAGATGGAAAAGATTATGTATTAATGGCATCCAATAACTACCTGGATATTGCCAGTCATCCTTCCATAAAATCAGCAGTCGTAGAATCGACAGCTATGTATGGATTTGGCTCCGGTGGCTCCAGACTTACAACCGGAAACACAGTGATACATAATGCACTGGAGAATAAGATTGCTTCCTACAAGGAAACAGAAGCAGCGATCGTGTTTAACACAGGATATGTTGCAAATGTAGCAACAATATCCGCAATGGTGAAAAAAGGAGATACTGTTTTTAGTGATGAATTAAATCATGCAAGTATTATTGATGGATGCCGTCTTTCAAAAGCCAAAATTGTAACATATGCTCATAATGATATGGATGATCTGCGAAAAAAAATACAGGAGAATCCATGTGAGACAGGCATTGTTGTCAGTGATGCAGTTTTTTCTATGGATGGAGATATATTAAAGCTTCCGGAATTTCTTGATATCTGTGAAGAGAATCAATTGTTTTCCATGGTAGATGAAGCACATTCCACAGGAGTGATCGGCAAAACCGGTCATGGAATCCGAGAATACTGGCAGGAAAAAAGACAGGTAGATATTTTAATGGGAACATTTAGTAAGTCGATAGGTGGCGAAGGTGGTTATGTGGCCGGAGAGACAAGACTGATAAACTATCTGAGAAATGTGGCAAGAGGATTCATATTTTCTACTTCACTTTCGCCAGTAACCATGGCTGCGAATCTGGCTGGAATCGAAGTTCTTGAAAAGGAAATCTCAAGAGTAACAAAATTGCAGTACAATGTAAAATATTTTTGTACACAACTTGGGAAATATGGTATCAATGTAAAATCTGAAACTGCCATAATTCCTGTTATTATTGGTGATGAGGAAAATGCACTGACAGTTTCCAACTATCTTTATGAGAATGGATATTTTATATCAGCGATACGTTATCCAACTGTTGCTAAAGGAGCAGCAAGGCTTAGAGTCGCGCTTATGTCCAGCCATACAGAAGCAGAACTGAAAAAGTGTGCAGAATTAATAGGAAAAGCCTTATTGATGAAGTAAAAATATGTTAACACTTTAGGAGTGAATAATCATCCAAAGACAGCGAGATATGGAAAAGACCTGTATCTCGCTGTCTTTTTATTAAGAAATTCTTAGTTTTCATCTGCAACAGTTTTTCTATTTGAAGACTCTAGTGTATATAACCTATAATAAAGATAATGTGAAACTATTCATAGACTTCATGAACCAATACAGGTGATTCATAAAAATGGTTATAAGAATCTTCAAATGAAAAAGATGATTCGAGAGGAGGGAACGAATGAAGGATAAAGAAAAATCAAGGGAAATACAATTCAAAGAGGAATTGGTTCGCAAGGCCAAGAATGGAGATACGAAAGCATTTTCCCTGTTATATGCCGGCGTTTGCAAGGAAATGTATAAATTCGCATTATATATGATGAAGCATACAGAAGATGCAGAAGACGCGGTAAGTGAGACCGTTATATCTGCATTTGAAAATATTGCGAAGCTCAAGAATGAGAGTAGTTTTAAAAGCTGGATCTTTACAATTTTAGGAAATCAATGCAGAAAAATGTGGGAAAGCGTGGAAATCATGCATCAGAGGAAGCGACACCAGAAGCTGGGCACGAACCGGACTATGAGCAGCATTTTGATGTGAAGGAAGCATTTGCAAGGCTTGAGGAGGAAGAGCGTATGATACTTTCGTATTCTGTGTTCGCTGGATATGGAAGTGAGGAAATCGCGCAGGTGCTTGAGATGAATGCTGCAACGGTTCGATCAAAGAAAAGCAGGGCACTTGGGAAGATGCGTAAGATGTTGGAAGCAGGATGATCGTACAGGATGATCTTATAAGAGATGGGGTTGAAAAAAGAATAGAAGAAGGAGGCGGAAAAGATGGAAGAAAATAGAGAAAAGAACAACAAGAAGATTGAGGATGAAAAGCGTTTAGAGCAGGATTTGAGACAGATGGCAGATGATGTGATTCTTCCGGACTCACTGGAACCGGAGGCAATTCAGAAAATGCTTCAGGCAAGACAGGAAGAAAAGCAGCAGGGATCAAAAGCCAAAAAGAAGAGCTGGAAACGTATCGTGCCGATCGCAGCGGCGGCATGTGTCTGTGTGATAGTTGGAGCGACAGTTGGAATCAAGCAGATCAACAAAGGAAACAACACAACATTAGATGCAGCAACAATTGCATCAGCAGCAGATCAGACAGAGACAACCCAGACACTTACAACAGCGAAAGATTATAAAGAAATTGAAAAATGTATCAAAGAATATAATAAGCAGATGGCACGGGATAACAACAGTATGGCTATCGGACTGTATGAAAGTGCGTCTTCGGCAGACGCAGCAACAGCAGAAAGCAGTAATGTTAGTGATACCGGAGCTTATTCGGACACGAATGTCCGTGAGAATGGCGTGGGGGAAGCCGATATTGTCAAAACCGATGGAAAAAATATTTATACATTGTGTCGGAGTGTTGTGACGATTACAGCTATTGATAATGGGTCAATGGAAAAGCTGGCCTCGATCGAACAGGATGCAGAACGCTATGTAGAAGACATTTATGTCCAGGATGATAAATTAGTTCTGTTTGGAACATTAGGAAGACAGGTGGGAAATTCAGAGGATTCAGAAGCTTATGATGGATATTATGAGAACAATACGTATGTCCAGGTATATGACATCAGTGACCCGTCAAATCCGAAAGAGATCGGTAACATGGAACAGAGCGGAGGATATAATACATCCAGGATTGTTGATGGATATGTCTATGTGCTTAGTCAGTTCCATCCTTACAAAGACAATGTTACAGCAAGAGATCTGTGGTATATTCCGGAAGTGCAAGGAAAATCTATCGAAGCAGAAAATATTTATATGCCACAGGAAGCAGAAGGAAATGAATATACGATCATTACAGCATTTTCATTAGATGATCCGTCAGAAAAAACAGACAGTAAGGCAGTCTTTGGTTATTCAGATGTGTGCTATGTGAGCGAAAATAATATTTATATTACAAGTAATTATTATGAAGATTCAGATGTGAGCAGAACGCTGATCCGCAAGATTTCTTATACAGATGGAAAGCTTGCTGGTGTTGCGCAGACGAAGATCAAGGGAATGCTGAACGATTCTTTCAGCATTGACGAGTATGAAGGAAACCTTAGATTAGTTACAACAATTGATGAAATTTATTCGAATAATGATATTATGCCATTGAATGAGACTGCAGATGAGACAGCTGATAAGAACGGAACAACGGATAAATCAGATGCAAGTAAGGTGACTGAGAAGGCTGTGGAAGAAAATGTAAAGGATGCGGTACCTGGTACAAATTCACTTTATGTACTGAATGACAAACTGGAGATCATTGGCTCCATTCACAATCTGGCAAAAGATGAAACAATCTATTCCGCAAGATTTATGGGAGATACAGGATATTTCGTTACTTACCGTCAGGTGGATCCATTGTTCTCGGTAGATCTTTCTGATCCAGAGAATCCGAAGATTCTTGGAGAGCTTAAGATTCCTGGATTTTCCGAATATCTGCATCCATATGGAGACGGAAAACTGCTTGGCATAGGGATAGATGTAAGTGAAGATGGATTTACAACAGAAGGTGTGAAACTTTCGATGTTTAATGTTACAGATCCATCCAATGTAACAGAGGAAAATAAGTATACGATTGAAGAAAGCTATGGCACAGATGTAGGATACAATTATAAAGGCGTATTTGTAGATGTTCAGAAGAATCTGTTCGGGTTTGTTACCTATCATGATGGAGTGACTTATCAGTTGTATACGTATGATGAGGCAGAAGGATTCAAAGAAGTCATGAGCAGACAGCTGAGCGGATATGAAGGCAGCAGAGGACTGTATATTGGTGACGTATTCTATCTTGTAAGCGGAAATATGATAGAATCTTATTCCATGAATGGATTTGAGAAGATGGATGATATTGTTCTGTAAACAATTTGTAACTGTTCAGAGCTAACCTCCAAAATACTACGCATTTTGGAGGTTGGCGTATCCGCCAAATAAAATTTCAAAAACAGTCTAAAAAATGCAAGCATTTTA
>OLNT01001543.1_pt1 | contig 12516 bp, 10 predicted proteins | sample 1672641 | NCBI WGS metagenome assembly OLNT01 (sample SAMEA3136708, study PRJEB25190) | human gut metagenome
TATAAGTGAAACCCCTGGTTTACGTCTGGAATGATGTGAAACAGGGGTTTTATGACAATAGCGAATGTAACACATAATCATCCGGAAGAAATTTGTTCGAAAAAGTCTGTCTACCTCAAAAGCCTTGAAAATACTGGGGAAAACGGCATTTTAATCTGTTGAAAAGATAGTAAAAAGTCATAAAATGCATGAAAAATTGAAAAAAAGTCTGTCTACCTAGAAGAAAAAATAAATTTTTGAAAAAAGCTTGATTTTTCAAGGAAATTTGCGATAATAAAAATGTGAGGTCGACAGACTTTTTTATGAGATTTGAGGAGAAAAAAAGAAGACAGTGCCGGAAAACGGCGAAAACACTGTTGTAATACCGTACCTATAAGGAATTGAAACACCATTAGAAACATTCCAATTTTGTAATCCATTTAGAGTAATACCGTACCTATAAGGAATTGAAACTATTGTTAAAGTCAACCATTCCTTCGTTCATCGGAAAGTAATACCGTACCTATAAGGAATTGAAACCTTCTCGTCCATCTGGAAGCTGTTTGATTTGTAGACGTAATACCGTACCTATAAGGAACTGAAACGCATTTACTCCAAATGCACAAAGGTTAGCTGTCATGAAAAGTAATACCGTACCTATATGAGAAATTGCATTTTTTTGCAACTAGAGTTGCCAATCTGAAATATAATGGGAGAATGTCATGAAAACTGTAGAACGTGCATTTGAATAATTCTTTCATATGAGAGTCTTAGAGTAAGTCTAGGACTCTTTTTTTATCTAAAAATACTTTAAATATATGTATAAATTAATGAAACTAATAGGTTTTTATGATATACTTATTAGTGCAAGATGCATAAAAACATGTGTGATTAATAAGTAAAATACATTAAAATCACAAGCGTTAAATTGTGAAGGAAACAATATCATAAGAACAGAGAGGTATAATTGTTATGAAGAATGTTTTGTTACTTTGTATGAGTCCATTAAGTTCGACAGCCCAAATTAATAAATATACTTATGAAAGTAAAAAAGGCACACAATTTATTGAAGGTGTTATGACAAATGAAGCCCCAACTAAAGCTGTAATTGGTTTGTTGGAAGAAAAGGGTGATAGTAATCGTTTGGATAAAGTTGTTATGATTTGTTCTGATGCTGTTAAAAAAACAATAACATTGAAAGAGGGAGAAAATGATTTAAAAAATCTGAAACAGGTAGATATTAGAAAATGTATGGAAGATTCTCATATTGAGTTCTATAAAAAATTGATTAATAGTTATGCAGAAGAGATTAATTCCTCTTATATTAACAATCCGATTAAGTATGAAACAGTTGGAATTGCAGATTTTACAGAGGATGATGAAGTATCGAAATCTGTAATCGAAGCAGCAAGTAAGGTGTCAGAAGTAGGAGAGCAGGTAAATCTGTTCATAGATTTTAATGGTGGTCAAAGATATGTTGCATTTATGATTCTTGCCATTGCTAATTTGATGAAAATTCGTCAGGTGAGTATTGACCAAATTATGACAATGAATTTTGATAACAAAGTGGATGGTATAGTTCCAATACAGAACATGGAATCAGTATTTGCAAGTTTCGATTTGATTGCAGGTATCAATGAATATATTAATTATGGGCGAATAAAAACGTTAAGAAGTTATTTTAAGCCATCGGGCAATAAAGAGATTAATGCAATACTTGCTGAGATGGAAAAGTTTACAAATAACCTTCAGTTATGTCGAACTGGATATATAATGAAGTATAGAAAAAAATTATTAAAAAGTTTGAAAGATTATTCAGATAAAAAAAGAGAAAAAGAAGATTTAGATACATATGAACAACTTTTTACATATGTTGTTAAGGACATTTTGAAAGGATATGAAGGTCTGTTGGAAGGAGAGTTGCCAAATATTATTAAATGGTGTGTAGATAATGATTTTATTCAACAGGCATTAACATTTACAGCTGAGGAAATGCCGGGGTATTTTTGGAAGAGTGGTCTGTTTAAAGCCAGTGTATCTGAAAAAGAAAAATATGATAAATTTTTAATGGCAAAAAGATCACCAAATAAAAAAAATAATAAGTCTTGTATAAAACAGTACTCCGAAAATTCATCCAAGTACGCATACGAGTGGATGATTAAGTATTTGCCACATTATGATAGTGATTCAAATAAAAAGGAGAAAAATGTTCCACATATAATTATCCAAAACTATGGAATTGATTGTTTTAAACAGATTAAAATTCCTCTTAAAAATACAAAGTTTGAAGAACGCAATGCTGCTCTGCTCATATGGGAAAAAGAACAATCAAATGGAAGAGTAATTTCTAATATGAAAAATGGACAATTGTTTAGAGAAGTAATTACGTTATATTTTTTATTAAAAAATCAAAGAAATTTAACAAATCATGCAGACGGGGACAGTGAAAAGTCAAAATATTGGAGCTATGATCAGTTATGCGAAGCGTTAGAAGAATTAGTGAAAGTAATATAAGCTTGAAATTATAGAGGGAGGCAACAAATATGTATTTTGTGAATTTCTCAAACCATGCTTCTATCAACTGGGGAGAAGACCAGAAGCGAGAAGCGCAGAAATGGGGAGAAATCAAAGACATTCCATTTCCAAAGATTGACCCTAAAGCGAAAAAGGAAGAGATACAGGAGATGGCAGAAAGTTATATAGCAAGAATTTTAGAATATCAGCCGGTTGCTGTGATGTGTCAGGGAGAATTTACTTTGACATATCATGTGGTGCGACTCTTAAAAGAACATGGAATCACAGTCGTATCAGCATGTAGTGAGAGAAAATCTGTAGAGAAGAAAAAAGAGGACGGAACAGTCTACAAAAGTGCTGTTTTCCGGTTCGCTCAGTTTAGAGAATACTAGGAGGCGGGAAAGATGAGTTTTATACTGGCTCAGTATACAATACGATCAAAACAAGATTATATTTTCAGAACGAACAGAGTAGTGGAAATAACCGGAGCATCTGAAATCATTTCCAATAGTTGGGAAATTTTGTTTCAACAGGCAAAACGTTTGGATAAAAAAGTAAGACGGGGTTCAGAAGAAATGGAATTCCGAATGGAAGAGATAGAAGAATTGTTCCGAAAGAATGAACTGCATATGGTAGAACTGTTTTGTGGTGGTGGAAATGAAACAGTTCTGTTTGATTCCTTAGAAACCTATAAAGAAGTAAATAAAGTGTTTTCAAGATACCTGTTGGAACATTGTCCGGGAATGATCCCGATGGTAGTTCAGTGTGAATATACAGGAAACTACCGCGAGGATTATGAGAATTTGATGTTGCAATCAGATAGGGAGAAGAACAAAATGACTCCTGGACAAAGCAGTTTCATCCTGCCATTTTCAATGATGGATCGGAATATATTTCAGCCCTATTCAGACATCATATATGTGGAGGGAAAGGCAATCCGCGTAACGGATGAAGGGAGAACAAAGCGAAAGAAAGGTCTGGAGATTCGAGATAAAAATAGTGCACTTAAGATGTTGGACAATCTGGTTACGAAAAAGGGTGAAGAGAGCTTGCTTGCCGTTGTTCATGCGGACGGAAATAACATGGGTATTAAGATTGGACAAATGCTTCAAGGTGAAACAAGTTACGATGTCTGTGTTACTAAGATGAGAAGATTTACAAAGGATACAGCGGATGCATTTGTAACAGATGGGTTGGAAGCGATGGATCGTTGTCAGAAAGAACTCCAGGAGAAATACCGTGGAAGCAACATCAATGAAAAATCCTTTTTCTATCGAAAAATCATAGCAGACGGAGATGATATGACATTCATTTGCAATGCAAGATTTGTGATGGACTATGTAAAAGCCTACCTGGATGCAGTAAAGAAACATAAAGACAAGAAACAAAGTGAGTGGGAGTACAGCTCCTGTGCCGGAATCTGCATTTTCCATAGTCATTATCCTTTTGCCAAAGCGTATTCACTGGCAGAACAGGCCTGTGACAGTGCAAAGCAAAAAGTACACGGATCAGAAGTAAAGGAAGAGTCCTGGATTGATTTTCATTATATCCATAACGGAGTTGGAGGAAATCTGGAACAGATCAGAGAACAGCAGGGTGTGGCAGAATGTATGGCACGTCCATGGAGGATGGATGAAACAAAGACGGAAGAGAAAGATAATTATCGCCAGTTAATTCATCTTGCAAATGTGTTAAAACATGAAAAGGTTTCAAGAAGTGATATCAAGACAATTGGCACTGAAGTAGAAGATGGTTTTTCTTTTGGAGCAAAGGAATTGATTCGGGTATGTGGTCATCATAAGACACTAAAGGAAAGTCTTGGTTATAAGGACGAAATAGATGATATGAATCAATTACTTCGAATGATCTATGATCTGGCAGAAGTATATGATTTATGGTTTGCGAGGGCATGAGAATGGAGTATTTGAAAATTACACTTAAGTCGGACCTGTGTGCCGGAAACGGTGAAAGTGCCGGAAATGCGATTGATAATGATATATGCGTGGATGATGTCGGACTTCCATATATCCCAGCCAGAAGAATCAAAGGATGTTTAAAACAATCTGCTTTTGATCTCGAAAAAATGGGATATCTGCCGACAGCATCAAAGGAGAAGAGAAAAGCATTATTTGGAGATGCATATGGAAATGAAGGATGCGTATTTATTCATGATGCAGTGATAAAAGATGCCGGAAGTATTCGAAAATATCTGAAGAATGAGATCCGACAGAAAGAACATATGGTTCCGGACGAGATAAGAAAGATGGCACATGCATCTAAGATTGTAGATATATTTTCTTCTGTACGAGGACAGACAAAACTTCAGGATGGTGTGAAAGTAGATAATAGTCTCCGCTTTACAAGAGTAGTAGGACAATATGACCCGTTCGGTTCAGATAGTACGGAAAGACTTACTTTTTATGCTCCGATTTATCTGAATACAGAGGATACAGAGCTACGCAGATTATTAGAATCCTGTTGTAGAGCAACAAGACATATTGGAAATTCAAGGAACAGAGGATTAGGAAATGTAGAAGTATCCTTGTGCAGCGAAGGCGAAGTTAGAAAAAAGAGCAGGTTTGCGAAGCAGATAAGAAGGAAGTTGAGAATAATAGAAATACGGATGCGAGGGTGAAAATCTCTTATCAGGTTGTTTTAAACGCTCCGCTTACATTACCAGGATGTGATGAGATGAATACTTCTGTGCCGGCAAGAAGCGTGATCGGATGTATGGCTGGAAATTATCTGCGTTATGGTAATGCAAAGGAAGATGATTTCCGTAAGCTGTTTTTGGATGGAACAGTAAGCTGGTCAGCACTTACGCCGGTAATCGATGGGGAAATATCAGTTCCGGTACCGATGATGCTTGTTAAATTAAAAAATGATGGAAATAAAATGATCAATCATTTCATACAGGAAAATGATGACTGGAAGAGAAAAAAACCAAAAACATTAGATGGATCCTTTGCTGTAAAAACGCAGGAGGGATATCAGATTGCAGAACCGTTACTCCATACTGTGTACCATTATGCAATCAATGGAACAACGCAGGATGAAGTAACTTATACAGGAAGTTCAAAAATGCTTTATATGCAGGATTCTATTGATGCAGGAGCTATTTATGGTGGTACTGTTTTTTGCCCGGCAAGTATGAAAGAGAAGGTCATGAAATGTCTGAAAGACAGCCGTATTCAGTTCGGGCGTAGTAAAAGTGCTCAGTATGCTTCCTGTTCATTAGTTGGTGAACCTAAAGTTGAAATAGATTCCCCAAAATATCGTTCTGTCTGTGCAGGTGAAATAATCTATGTGATCTTACAGTCAGATCTTGCACTATTGAAAGATGGTACCTATACAACTGAGGCTGAGAATGTGCGCCAGGCAATTGCTGAGAAACTGGGTTTGTCAGATAAACTTCCAGATGGCAGCCAGGACTACTGTCGTTATCATGTAATCGGCGGTTATCAGGCAATGTGGCAGCTACAGAAACCACAGATCCCAGTAGTTCGTGCGGGAAGTGTTTACTGTTTTGAAGCACAGCAAGGAGAAGTACCACAGAGGATACATCTTGGTGAATATGCGCAGGAAGGCATGGGACTTTGCAGTGTGTTGACAACTGAAGATATGAAACAGTCTGCAAGGATTGAGATGACCGGAATTGATCAGGCAGAATATCCTCATGATAAAAAACGTATCAACCAATTGCTAATCCGTCTGCAGATAGAAGCAGTTATGGAAAATATGCGTGAAGCTGCATTGAACTATAATACAGAGGGAAGAGATCTTCCATCAGCACGTCTGAGAAATATGCTTGTTCATGCAAAGAATTATCAGGAATTATATCAGATGGTTGACAAGGTGAAAGAAAGCGATAAAAGCAGTGAAAAAAAGACCAGCAGAAGAGAATATGCAAAGAGTTTTGTTTGTGATATGGAAAAACTATGGATTGAGCAGCTGGAAAAGTATCCTGATGTAAAAAAACAGATTGAAATGAGATGGAAAGAACCGTTGGATCTTGTTTTGCATAAGCATCATTATCAGAAAGACAAGAGAGGGGAAGCAAGATGAAAAAAGTTTATTATCAATTAAAGATGAATCAGGTGTCCCCGCTTCGTATAGGAAACGGAGAAAATGATGCAACAGATAATGATCTGATGTGTGACAGCAGGGGAATTCCATTTATCCCGGGAAGCAGTATAGCTGGAGTGGTCCGAGAAAAGTATGAGAAACTTATTGGAAAAGACTCAAATCAGTTGTTTGGTATGATAAAAGGAAGTGATATTTCTGAAAGTCGCATTCTCGTCAGTGACGCCACAGGATCAGAAGGGGCAGTACTTACAGATTATACAATCACAATTCGTGATGGTGTTGGTCTGGATCAGTGGGGTGTTGCAATTCCAGGACATAAGTATGATTTTCAGGTTGTTGAGACAAAGAATCCTTATTTCTGTGTCTTAGAGTGGAGTGGGGATGAAAATGAATACCTAACAGAAATCGAGCAGGGAATGGATCTTCTTGTAAAGCATCTGGTGAAAGATGGAATCCAGTTCGGTGCAAGGACAACTCGTGGTTATGGAAAGATGCAAGTTGAAGCTAGAAGAAAACAGTTTAATTTCCCAGAAGAGATTGAGCAGTGGCTGGCTTTTGATTCATTTGCAGAAGACGCTTTTCTAAGCGGAGAAGAAGTGTTCGCTGAAGAAATGGAGAAAAATGGAACGTTTATTACAATTCAGGCAGCAGTGAAAGTAAAGGGAAGTTTCTCTGTCAGAGTCAGCATGGAACGAATTGAAAAAACACCAGATTCTGTTGCACTCAAAAATCATGACGAAAAACCTGTGATTCCAGGAACTTCCTGGGCCGGAGTTTTCAGACATCATATGCAGGAAATCCTAGGTCATATTTTAAATGAAAGTATGGGTGAAAATTCGGAAGAAACATCACTGGATCTTTTGTTTGGAAAAAATGAGGCAGGACATGTACGATCAGGTATCTATTTTGGAGAAACTGTTATTGAGGGAGGAAATCCTTATCATCATACAAGAAATGCAGTAGACCGATTTACACAGGCGCCAAAGAACACTGCTCTTTTTACAGATGAATTCTGGCAAGGAGGTCAGGGAACTCTGGAAATTATGATTGAAAAAGATAAGATAAGTAAACTGCAGAAACAGTTGTTGGAAGTATCTTTGTTGGATCTTGATCTTGGAATACTGACTTTCGGTGGTGCTGTTGGAACAGGACATGGTCGTGTAGAAATTTCAAATCTGACTGTGGACGGTGTGGATGTGACAGATAAACTGAAGGAGAGAACCATCGGATTTCTGGAGGAAGTATTATGAATGAGTATAAATGGATCAAACAGCATGGTGTGATCGAAGAAGACGAGATTATTAATCAAATGATGAAATATGAAGGAAAAGAGAATTCTTTTCTTGCCTATAGTACAGATTCATTTTATGCAGGGAAAGTTGAAAAAGAGCAGTTAGAACAACTGAAGAAAGAAAACCTTCTTGAAGTACGAATTTTCTCTGAAACAGAAGAAACTTGTTTTCAACGTAGTTCTATCGGCAAGATGTTTCAGTGGAGAACTGCTTCTGAGAATGGGTTAGAAAAAACAGATTATCTGGTTCAATATCAGACATTGGATCTGAACAAAAAGAGAATGGAAGAGGAAGGAAATCTGAAAGATCCTTTTGGAAATAAAATCCTTTATACTACAGTGGGTGGTAAGTATGTACTTCCTATTGGAGAAACAGAAGACAGCTCTAAAATTATTACATATATAGCGTACGATGAGAGTGGAATGGCAAAAGCTGCGGATTATCGAGTCTGTGGATTCGTACAAAAAATCGGAAAGGAACAGGTGATGTGATATGTATGAACGACAAAATAATAAAAATTCATCAAGAAATAATCATATACCGAAAAAGCCTTTTATCAATCCGTATAATTTTATTCCATTTGAAAATACGATTCAAGACAAGAGAATTTCAAGAGAAGAAGCTTATCAGAATAAAGGAGAATTGCTTAGTGGCTGGTTGACAGTGGAACTTCAAACAAAGACTCCACTGATTATCCCGGATGGAGCTCATCCGAAGTATTGGGATATCAATAAACAGAGGTATATCAGCGAAAAGGAAGCAGAGAAACTGACAAATGTACACAAAGAATACGATTTTTTCAGAATCTCAGAGAAAGAAAATGAGAACATTCCAACTATACCTGGAAGTGAACTTCGAGGTATGCTCAGAAGTGTTTATGAAGCAGTTACAGATAGCTGTGTACCATTTTTACTTGATGAAAAACCAATCAGTAGACGTGTGCCAACTTATGGTGCGTTGAGACACAGAGGACTTCTTGCGTATGAAAAAGAGAAAAACCAGTGGGTTTTGTATAAGGCAGTAACGAGCAAACGTATAGAAGTTTCAAAAAAAGATGTCATGAGTGAACCGATTTGTGTTGATGAGAAGATGGTTTCATATAAAAACGGAGACTTTGTTAAAAATTACGGTTGGGTTCAATACAATATTCCGGTAGGAAGACCGGATACGAAATACCACATTGCGTATTTGAATAAGACAGAAGAATTAAAAAGATGGGATATTGGAGATGCGGAACCTTACAGAACATTGAAGTCTGCGCTTGAACGTGATGGTGCCGGTGCAGGAACCTCTCCCAATAGTATACCGAACGAAAATTTGAAAAAGGCTTTGGAAAAGGCGAAAAATGGAGAAAATAATCTGATTCCGGTATATTATATCAGCGTGATGCGTGGATCAGAGAATTTAGTATATCTTAGTAATTCGTCCATAGGCCGTATTGCGCAGAAAAGAAAGTGGAAAGATATCATGGGTGAATATGCACCTTGTGAGAGTACAGATAAAATGTGTCCGGCATGCCTTCTTTTTGGTACAACAAAAGGAAAGGGAATGAAAGGAAAACTGCAAGTGACAAATGCAGTTCCGACAGATTTAGCAAGTCTGAAATTTGAAAAACATACCTTACAGATCCTGGCAACGCCTAGAACCAGTGCATTCGAGTTTTATCTTAGAAAACCGAATGGGGAGGCAACCTTCTGGAATTTTGATTTTTATGGCGAGAGTATAAAGACGTTTTCAAAGTTAGGAAAACAAGAAACAAGAATAGAATACCATGATCTAGCAGAAGCAACTCCAAGAGGAAGAAAAATGTACTGGCACAGCAAACCGGCAGAAGACGCTGGAGAAAAGAACAGGATGAATTGTACTGTAGAGGCAGCAAAAGGAACTTTCCAATTCAGAATTTATTTTGATGAAATCACTGAACAGCAATTGGAGAATCTGATGTGGGTGATTACTCTTGGGGAAAATAAAAAAGATAGTGTAAGACAGCATAAGCTGGGACATGCGAAACCACTTGGATACGGAAGTGTAAAACTCCAAGTACTTCAACAGGCAATCCGTCGGTTATCTTATGATAAAGAATGTGGAAGTCTGGAAGTGAAGGTAGAGCAAAGAGAGCAAGAAAAACTTGAAATTCCGTTGAGATTAAATGCTGATTCTAAAGCTGAAGAAAGTCTGTTAGCCATGGCAAGTACAACATCCATTCCAAAAGATATACCGGTAATGTATCCTAGAGAAATAAATAAGGGTGACGACAATATTTATACCTGGTTTGCAAATAATAGAAAGAATTATAATACTGTTACTCTTTTGCCGGAACCAACAGCTCAAGATATATCATTGAAAGGCAATTGGATGGATGTGCCGGTAGCATATAGATCAAATGAAACACATTTGAGACAGCCGAGTAATAGATATACGGAGAACCAGAGGAAGGGGTCAGAAGAAAGAATCTACGGAGAAGTAAAGTTTTATAAAATAAAAGAAAATTTTGGTTTTATTACCGATAGAAAAGGAAATGAACACTATTTCAGATGGAATCAGCAATATCATCCGGATATAAAACCAGAAGATTTAGTTCGTGGCAGAAAAATCAGCTTTACTCTTAAAGAATTAGCAAATGGAAAAAAAGTTGTTAACTATTGTAGATTGGAATAGTAAATTGATAGAATTCACTGTGGTGACGCTTTCCAAAATAAGAAAGAAAAGGAATAAAAAATGCAGTTATATGTACATATTGATCTGAATGAGCCTTTGGTTCTGCCGATTAATTACAATCATATTATTCAGGCTATCATTTATAAAACCTTATCTGTAATGCCCAATTACTCAGAGTTTCTGCATGAACGAGGCTATGCAAGTGGTACACGCCAATATAAAATGTTTCAGTTTAGTCAGTTGAAAGGCGAATATAAGATTATAGATAAAAAAATAATATTTTATTCAGCTGTTGAGTTTGAAATACGAAGTCCAGAACCATTGCTAATTCATTTGCTTAATGGAGGCTTTATCTATGAAGGTATTACGTTCGGTGAAAAGCAGTATAGAAAAATCCGGACAAAAATCGATGATTTTACAGTGGAAGACCAAGCAATTTCTGTACAGATGAAAACACCGATTGTGGTATATTCAACAGACCCAGTGACGAAATATACAGATTATTATAGTCCAATAGACCAAGAATTTTACGAAGGAATCCAACAGAATGCATATAATAAATATACTGCATATTATGGAGTAGAACCGGATTCGTATATTGAAATTCAAAAGATTCAAAATAGTGTTGCTAAGAAAATGGTCACTAAGTATCAAGGACATTACATCATTGCGTGGTATGGAGAGTATATTTTGTCAGGAAAAAGAAAATATCTCGATTTCTTATATCAAGTAGGAATAGGTGCAAAAAACTCCCAGGGGTTTGGGATGATAGAAATGCTGTAAAAAAGTCTGTCTACCTCGAAAGCCTTGAAAATACTGGAAAAAATGGCGATTGAAGTGGCTGAAAACAAAGGGAAAAGCTATAAAAATCTCAAAAAAATGAAAAAAAGTCTGTCTACCGAGACGAAAAAATAAACTTTTGAAAAAAGCTTGATTTTTCAAGGATATTTGCGATAATGATAAGTGAGGTCGACAGACTTTTTTAAAATGTACCCTATAGATTGGACAGTTTGAGTTTTTAAAACCCTTACCATTAGACAGTAAGTTTTAATGAAAACCCTTAAATCTATACAATGAGTTTACAGGGAACCCTTAACTTTGGACATGGTTCTGATGACCCCCTTTATTTTGTACAAAATCGATTTTTGACTCCGATTCAGATTGATATTAAAATAAAAATGAATTGGAGGAAATTATGGCAAACAGAAAGTTTACAGAACAGGAAATGCTCACACTGAGAAATAGCAAATATGTGTTGGATGTATCACCGAGCATTGTACATTTCTCGGCAGAATTTAAAAAACTGTTTTGGGAGGAACTGTCAAAGGGCAGGCTTCCACGTGAGATTGTTTCGACTCTTGGGATAGATCCAAATATCCTGGGGGATTCCAGAATAAATGGTCTGAAAACCATGATTGGAAATGAAGTAAAAAAGGGAAATGGTTTTCGAGATCTTAACACCTATGCACAGGGCTGCAACGGATATCTGTCGGCTGAAAATCGGATAAAATATTTAGAAATGCAACTGGCATATAAAGATCAGGAGATTGAGTTTCTAAAAAAAATTGTATCTTTAAATCCGGAGACTCCGGAATAATGAAAATACCAGCCCATGCAAAGTATCAGATTATTTATGATACTTTGCAAAAAAACGATAATCTATTGAATGTAGCTGCCATGTGCGAAATTGCAGGAGTATCCCGTTCGGGCTATTACCATTATCTCTCAACAGAAGACCAGCGAATGGAAAGAGAGGAACGGGACAGACAGGATTTTCTTTTGATTCTGAAAGCATACCAGTATCGAGGATATCATAAAGGTGCCCGTAGTATATATATGAGGTTGTTACACATGGAACCGCCTATAGTGATGAATATCAAAAAAATCCGTCGGCTGATGAGGAAATATAACTTACAGTGTCCTATCCGCAAAGCAAATCCCTATCGGAGAATGGCAAAAGCAATGGCAACTGCATATACCGCACCCA
>OLNT01001544.1_pt1 | contig 12512 bp, 10 predicted proteins | sample 1672641 | NCBI WGS metagenome assembly OLNT01 (sample SAMEA3136708, study PRJEB25190) | human gut metagenome
AGTAGCCCTCGCCACAGCAAATGTCGAGCAAGGTCATGGGGTCGTTCGTAGACGCCGAGGAGCGCGCGGCAGGACGGGAAGCGGTCGACCCGCAGCTGTTCGCCGGCATCTGCGTCGACCTGGAACGGGAAGGCTTCTTCCGCCAGGAGGACGGGCGCCTGTTCCCATGAAGAACAGCGGCCCGCAAATTCCGGACACATAACGCTACGTCCCCGAAATGTCCGAATCGTGACACTTCGGGGACGTAGCGTTATGTGTCCGTTCGGGGGTGCGGGTTCATGCGCCCGATGGGGGTATGGTTCAAGACGAGAGGATCATCGTGGGGTTCGTTGAGTTGTTCTTGATCGGCGTGGGGCTTTCCATGGACGCCTTCGCCGTTTCCGTTTGCAAAGGGCTTGGTATGAGCCGCCTGAACATAAGGCAGGCAACCATCATCTCGCTGTTCTTCGGTGGGTTTCAGGCGCTTATGCCCCTTATCGGCTGGGCCCTGGGCAGTCAGCTTGCCGACCTTATCACGCCCATCGACCACTGGATTGCGTTCGCGCTGCTGGCGTTCGTGGGCGGCAAGATGCTGTGGGATGCGTTCCATGAGGACGACGAACAGGGCGAAGAAGCGCAAGACGCCAGGCTCGACCTTAAGGAGCTGATCATGCTAGCCATAGCCACCAGCATCGACGCGCTTGCCGTGGGCATCACCTTCGCGTTTCTGCAGGTGGCCATCGTGCCGAGCGTTGCCATCATCGGCGTGGTCACCTTCGTGCTCAGCTTCGTAGGCGTTGCCGTCGGCCATTTTTTCGGCGCGCGCTTCGAGAAGCCCGCAACCATCGTGGGCGGCGCGGTGCTCATCCTCATCGGCGTGAAAACGCTGCTTGAGCACCTTGGCGTCATCGCCCTTTAAACGGCGAGGCGGCCGCTCCTTGGGGCGGCCGCTTCGTTTCGCTGCATATATATAGGTGCGCGCAAGACCTTGAGCTTCGTTCGTATAGGCGCCCGCGCCCCGTTCGCCGCTTTCATCGTGAACGGCGAACGGGGCGCGGGCTGCTTTCCACTTCGGCTCCATCCCGTTCGCGCAGCGCTTCCGGGGCGCTATTCCACCGGATAGCTGCCGAGCACCTTCACCTCGCGCAGCTTCAAGCGCAAGCAGTTCAGTGCGGTTTGCACCTCAAGGTCCTGCGTGGAGCCTTCGATGTCCACGAAGAACATGTAGTCGCCGAGCGCCTGCTTGGTGGGGCGGCTTTGGATCTTGACCAGGTTGATGCCGGCGTAAGCGAATTCGGATAAGATCATGAGCAGCGCGCCGGGGCGGTCGGTCTGCAGGAACAGCGCCAGCGACGTCTTGAACTTGCTGCCCGTCAGCACCGGGACATGGCCTTGGCGACCGATGAGCGCGAACGACGTCTGGTTGCCGAAGTGATCCTCGATGCCCGTTTCGGCCACGCGTGCCCCGTAGAGCTGGGCGGCGAAGGCGTTGCCGATGCCGGCGACGGACTTGTCGGACGCCGCGCGTCGCGCGCTGTCGGCGGTGGATGCCACGGTGACGGTGGGGATGCCGTGCAGGTTGTCGTTAAGGTAGCGGCGGCACTGGGCCAGGCCCTGCGGGTGGCTGGCAACCGTTTTCACGTCGTTCAGGGTGGCCTCGGGATGCATGATCAGGCAATGATGGATGTCAAGCACATGCTCGCCCAAGATGGTGGCGCTCGAACGGAACGCGAAATTGTCGAGCGTGGCGGTCACCGGCCCTTCAAGCGCGTTCTCCGTGGCCACTACGCCGTACTCGCATTTCCCGCGGTCCACGCAGTCGAACACCTCGGACAGCGAAGGGCATTCGATCAGCTGCGGGTCGTCTATGCCTAAACGTTTGGCGAATGCGCGCGCAGCCTCGTCGTGGTAGGTTCCGGCGGGGCCCAGGTAAGCGAACGCGGATGGGGGTTCAGCGGTCATGCGAAGCTCCTTCATGCAGATTTATTCATTTATCTTGCGAAGATATGATAACGGTTCTGTATAAAAAAGCGCGAGTGATAACATAACGAACAGGAGTGGAGACGACTGGGGATGGAAGTCTGCGATTTCATCCCCAATCGGCGAAGGCGCGTGCGCGCGTTTCACGACGGAAGGCCCGGGTTCTGCAAGCCCCGCGCTTTCCGTCGCGTTGCGTGCGGCGCCATCCAGGCTGCAAGCTCGATCGCCGGCACAAGCCGAGCATTGGCCGCGCGCTCTTTGCGTATCTTTGCTCCATATGCAAAAGGGCCTGGAAACAGGTCAGACGAGATACACCTGTAAGGAGGTGTGCGTATGGAAGGAGAGGCCGCAATGTCCGCGTTCGCGAACATGCTCGAGGCCAGGGGGGTCACGCGTCGCGACTTCATGAAGTTGTGCGGTACCGTGGCCGCTGCTGCCGGGCTGTCCCAGTTGACGGTCCCGCAGGTAGCCCAGGCTCTCGAGACGTCCGTCATCGGCGCCACGAAGGGTAACCTCTACCCGGTCATCTGGGTCGAAGGCGCATCCTGCACCGGCTGCACCGAGTCGTTCGCCCAGGCTCAGACGCCCAACGCCGCAGAGGTGGTGTTGGACATGATCTCCCTGAACTACTCCGAGACGTTGTCCGCTGCAGCGGGCTACTCCATGGAGGAGGCCAAGGAGCAGACCATCGAGGCCGGCGACTACATCCTCATCTACGAAGGCGCAATTCAGGAGAAGTGGGGCGGCAACGCCCTGCGCGTGGCCGGCAAGCCCGGCACCGAGCACCTGATCGAGGCCGCAAAGAACGCCAACGCCGTGGTCGCGCTGGGTTCCTGCGCCGTCAACGGCGGTTGGATGGGCGCAAAGCCCAACGTCACCGATGCCATGGGCGTGCAGCAGTACCTTAAGAAGGCCGGCATCAACGTGCCCGTCGTCAACGTCCCCGGCTGCCCGGCCAACCCCGAGTGGCTCACCAGCGTGCTCGTTGACGTCGTGCTCATGAAGCTCAAGCCCGCCGATCTGGACCTCAACTCCGAGGGCAAGCCGGCCGGCATCTTCAATCAGACCATCCATGACAACTGCGAGCGTCGCGGCCACTTCGAGAACGGCGAGTTCGTTTACGAATTCGGTTCCGAAGAGGAGAAGAAGGGCTACTGCCTGTATCCGCTGGGCTGCCGCGGTCCCCAGACCAAGTCCAACTGCGGTGTGGTCATGTGGAACGACCGTCGCAGCTGGTGCGTCCAGGCCGGCGCCCCCTGCATCGGCTGCTGCGAGGCAAACCCCAACGACCCGGGCCAGAACTGGGTCGAGGTCAACACCCCGTTCCTGAAGCGTCACCGCAGCCTGCATATCGGCGACTGGGACGTGCAGCCCACCACCATCGCCGTGGGCGTGACCGGCCTTCTGGCCGCAGCGCTCGTGGTGCACGGCTTCGGCATGAAGGCCACCGGCCGTATGGACGGCGGCGCGGACTTCGAGAAGAAGCGCGCCTGGGATGCCAAGCACCCCGAGAAGTCCGTGGGCACCTACGAGGTGTCCGAGGCCGAGCGCCAGAAGATGTACAAGGAAGACACCGGTCACGACGACCCCAATGCAACCAAGGAAGGGAGGTAAGCCATGACGCGTTCCGTAATCGATCCCGTAACCCGTATCGAGGGCCATCTGCGCGTTGAGATGGAAGTCGAGAACGGCAAGGTATCCGACGCCTGGGTATCTGGTGGCTGCTTCCGCGGCATCGAGCTGGTCGTTGAGAACCGCACGCCCGAGGACGCTGCCCAGATCGTGCAGCGTATCTGCGGCGTTTGCCCCGTGTCTCACGCCCACGCCAGCTCCATCGCTGCCGAGAAGGCTTATGGCATCACCATCTCCAACAACGCCCGCATCATCCGCAACATCCTCGAAGGCGCCCAGTTCCTGCACAGCCACATTCTGTGGTTCTACAACCTGGCCGGCCTTGACTACGTCAACCCGCTAAACGCGCTGAAGGCCGACCCGGCCGACGCCATGGACCTGGCTCGTGCGGCTGGCACTTCCATGAACAGCGATTTCGTCGCCTTGAAGGAGCATCTGTCCCAGTTCGCTGAGAACGGCCAGCTGTCCATCTTCAGCGGTAACTGGTTCGATGCCGAGGACGGCACCGGCTTCAAGCTGCCGCCCGAGCTCGATCTTATCTGCACGGCCCACTACCTGGAGGCTCTGGGCATGCAGGCCAAGGCTTCTCAGATCAGCGCCCTGCTGGGCGGCAAGATGCCGCATGTCATGACCCTGCGTCCGGGCGGCACGGCCTTCGTGCCCACCGACCAGAAGCTCGACGACCTGAAGCTGCTCGTCGACGAGCTGTACAACTGGGTCGAGGCGACCATGATCCCCGACGTGCTGGCTATCGCCCCGTACTATGCTGATGCTTTCGGGTACGGCAAGGGCCCGGGTCGCTACATCGCTTGGGGCGTCTTCGAGCGCGAGGACTTCAAGATGTCCAACCGCTACCTGCCCTCCGGCGTGCTCGACGAGAACCTCAACCTCTCCGAGCCTGACGAGAAGGCCATCGCCGAGTGGGTCGGCCGTTCCTGGTACAAGGGCTCCGAGACCTATCAGGCGCCGAACTTCACCACCGAGCCGGAGTACACCGACTACAACGTGAACGACCGCTACACGTGGGTGAAGTGCCCGACGTACAACGGCAACTCCATGGAGGCTACCAGCCTGTCCCGTGTCCTGGCCGCTTACAAGCGCAACGTGCCCTTCATCAAGGAGCATGTTGATGCGTTCCTCAAGGCGCTTGGCCATGAGGGCGACCTGTCCGTGGCCCAGTCCACGCTCGGCCGTACCGCCATCCGCCAGATCGAGACGCTCTACATCGCCACGTGCATGAAGGAGTGGGTCGATGAGCTGATCGAGGCCGTGAAGTCCGGCGATTCCGAGTACTTCCGCGCTCCTGAGACCAACACCGGCGACGGGTCCGGCTTCTGGGAGGCGCCGCGCGGTGCTCTCTATCACAGCGAGTCGGTCAAGGACGGCAAGATCCAGGGTTATCAGATCATCATCCCGTCCACGTGGAACCTGGCTCCGAAGAACGAGAAGGGCCAGCACGGTCCGCTCGAGGAGGCTCTGATCGGCGTGCCGGTGGGCGATATCGAGAAGCCCATCAACGCGCTGCGCACGGTACACTCCTTCGACCCCTGCACGGCCTGCTCGGTTCATATCTCCGAGCCTGCCACGGGCAAGCGTTTCGAAACCGTCACGAGCCCTTGGGGGGTGAAGTAACATGGCGCATCTGGCACACTATCGTGAAGCTCATCCGATGCCGTTCGTGATCACGCACTGGATTAACCTTGTTGCCATGGTTCTGCTGATTTTCACCGGCTTTTATATTCACTACCCCTTCTTCTGGGGTTTTGAGTCCATGGCCCGCGGTCTGCACGTGTTCTTCGGCTTTGTGCTGTTCATCAACTGCATCTGCCGTTTGATCATGGCCTTCATCGTGAAGTCCTCGCCGACCGGCGGTACCCGCAAACAGGTTACCGACTACAAGACGTGGCTTCCGCAGAAGGATAACCTGCATCAGGGTCCGCAGTGGATCAAGTACTATCTGTTCTTCAAGAAGGATCACCCGCTGTCCGCTAAGCTGGGCGTTCCGCAGAAGATCAGCTATCTGTTCATCCCCGTGCTCATCATTCTGATGTTCTACACGGGCCTGGCTCTGTGGGTTCCCACCTCTGAGATCCCGTTCTTCGCAGCGGGCACGTCTCTGGTGGGCGGCATCATGAGCATGCGCATCATCCACTACTTCATGATGTTCGTGTTCATCTGCTTCATGTTCATCCACATCTACCTGGCCAACGTTGAGGGTATCGCTCCTACGCTGCTCATGTTCTTCCATAAGGAGCATGGCGGCCTGGTCTACGATCCCGATATCCACAACATCATCGGCGAGGATGACATGGGTCACGGCAAGCAGCACTAGTTTTCACGCTGTGCACGGTTGTATGTGATTTGAAGACCCGACTGCTTCGGTGGTCGGGTCTTCTTTTGTGTTGGGGTATGTTGCCGGGCGTGGAATCCTATAGGCGATTTTGGCCTAGCGACAGCGTTTCGCTGTATTGCGATTACAATTATCCTATTCCATAAAACTGTGTTATATCTCCTGATAGATTGGTTATGTATGGCTGAGCTAACCAAAGAGCAGATCGACTGCGAAGAGAAGTTCCTTGAAGGTATTCCCCGTTGGAACATCGGAGCGCTGTTCTTGCCCCCCATTTGGGGTCCGGCTCATGGCTTTTGGGCTACTATCTTGTTCTATCCTTTGTGGCTGGTTGCCGATAATTTGTTCTATGCTGCGTATTCGGAAAGCACGCCGCTTGCGATTGCGTTTGCCGTGATTATCGGCGTTGTGCTGGTTGCGGTCACGTTCTTGTTCTCTCGACTGAGCCAGCCCTTTGCAGCGCATCGTGCGGTAGCTCGAGGCGTTTCCAAGGAAACGTACGTGCGTCATGAACGTATATGGGCTGTTGTATGCGTTGTGATCGGGCTTGCGATGCTCGGCTTCGCTACGTGGTACAACTTGATGATCCGTCCGGGTATGGAGGGTTAAAGCATGGCTTGCGAGGAGGATAGCTGGGGTTTGCGCGAATACGTCGCCAGCAATGTGGCAGTTCCCGAGGAACTGCGCCCGCAGCGTGTGGCGGTCCTTTGCGTTGGCAATCGATTGATGCTTGACGATGGCGTCGGGCCTGCCGTTTATGACGAGCTTATGGCGTCGTATGACATCCCGGATAACGTTGAGCTGTTGGACCTTGGTTGCTTGTCTCTAGCCATGATCGATCGTGTGCGAGAATTCGACGTGATCCTGACCGTCGATGCTGTTGATGATTCCGGTCAGCCTGCTGGCACGGTGCTTCGTTATGCGCCCGATGCGATGGCGCGCCATGTCGGTATCACGGCTAGCTTGCATGACCTGAAGCTGATCGACTTGTTCGATTCCGCTGCGCTATTGGGATATCAAGCTGAGGGCCTGTGTCTGGGTATGCAGGTGGAAAACGCTTCTCCTGCCGAGGCGACTGAAGGGCTCACAAGGCCGGTGCACGACGCGTTGCCGCTGCTGGTAGACGTTGTGGTTGGTGAATTGGCACGACTGGGGTTCCCGTTATCTCCGAAGGCTTCGATAGAGTAGTCTGCTGAGCCTATTTGGTTTTGGCTCGTTATTTCGTAGGTTTCTGGGCGTCTCCCTGCATTATTGGGAGGCGCCCATTTTTGTTTTGAACATAATGACCCAAACGGGCAGGTTGGGGAAGATATTCGTTAAACGGAATCACTTGCTTAAGTGATTGCTAATCGGGATAGCTCATGGGCTGCAAAGAACCGTCCTTATCTGCATGCGTTCGCGATAATTAATGGAGTCAAGTGCGAACGACTATTGGTTCACTTATAGCTTTACAGGGTTTTAGGCGCCTCATTTAACTCGTTCATTTTCCGCTGTTCGGGCAGAGATCGCTTAAGAAACACTCTGCGCATTTTGGACGACGAGCGATGCAGATCTGCCTTCCGAACAGCACCCACTGGTGATTAATCGGTCCCCAGTACTGCCTCGGATAAAGCTTTAGGAGCGCGTCTTCAGTTTTCTGGGGTGTATCCGCCGAGGGTCCCACCAGCTTCAGCTTGTGCGCGATACGGAACACGTGCGTATCCACCGCAATGCCCTCCACAATGCCGAAGGCTTCATTGAGCACTACGTTGGCAGTTTTGCGCCCTACGCCGGGTAGTTTTTGAATCAATGTCATATCTTGCGGGATTTCCCCGCCGAAGTCGCTGATCACCATTCGAGCGCATTTGATGCAGTTCGCGGCTTTCGCATGGTGAAAGCCGATGGTACGGATAATCTCCTCTACTTCGTTTACATCGGCATCGGCTAGTGCTTGCGGCGTCGGGTAACGTTCCCATAATGCTGTCGTGACTTTGTTGACACCCTTGTCGGTGGTTTGCGCCGACAGCAATACCGCTATAGTCAGTTTGAAGGGGTCGCCCCAATAATGCAGTGCGCACTCAGCGGCTGGAAAGTGCTCGTCCATTCTCTGGGCGATGGCTATCGCGCGTTCCCTTTTTTCCTTCATCAACTCGCGCGGCATGGACGATCCTTCCGATTCCAGGTCATTTCAACAGCAGTATATCGAATGATATTGTACGCAGCTTTTACGCTGCAAAATCGTTATGTTATCTGGATATATAAATAACACCGAAGCCAACAGAGTAGACATAGAAGAACCCGAATAAAACCAGATGAATCAAGAATTCGCCTTGTGTTCTCCTTCTGATATCAAACCTGCTTGTTCGGGCGTTTGGCGCGGCTGTCTGGCCGGTTCCTTCGGCTCCGTGTAACGGCTTTGCTCGTTCTGATGGAAGGCTGCCGCGAAGGTTCGGAACACGAACAGATGTTGCTGTTTACGTGTGGCTTGGGCTTGGCGTCTCGAGCGATGAAGAAGGTGCGTGATACACTTTTCACCTTGAAAAACGCGCGGCTTCATCGAAGGAAAGCTGCGCAAGCAGGCCCGGACGCGTATGGCCGTATCCGGGCTGGCCGATGGTGATGGGGGAATGCAGCATATGCTTATCGATTCTCTGCGCTTCGCGCTCGAGCGCTCGGAATGCTTGGATGGGTTTTGGTCCAATCTCGATGCCGGCGACGATGGCACGTTAGGCATCGCGAACAGCGCACGGCCGTTCATGGTCGCCGCGCGATTCTCGCATAAGCCGCAGTCCACGCTTGCGGTGGTGGCTGGCGAGGATGCGGCGGTGTCGTTCGCTCGCAGCTTGTCGGCCTATCTGGGCGAGGACAAGGTGCTGCGCTTCCCCGAGCGCGCCGATCTGCCGTTCGACAAGAAGCACGCGGATCTTGCCACCGTTGCTCGGCGTATGGAGGCGGCGCATGCACTGCAGACCGGACGGCAGGTGGTCGTTGTCGCAAGCGCGCGGGCGTTGCTGCGCACCTTGCCGCCGGCCAATGCCAACGCATCGACGCCGCTGTCTTTCGTCTGCGGCCAGGAGCTGGCAGACATGCCGGGCGCGCAGGCTGCGGGCATCCAGGATTTCGACGGTCTTATCCATGCTCTGGAATCGCGCGGGTTCTCCAATACCGGCGAGCTTGATGGCCCTGGCACGTTTTGCACGCGCGGCGGCACCGTGGATGTGTACCCGGGAAACCTGAGCTTCCCCGTTCGCCTTGACTTCTTCGGCGACGAGCTGGACGAGATCCGCCGCATCGTGCCGTCAACGGGCCAGACCATCTCAAGCCTGCAAAACGTCGATATCTATCCCGTCGTCGAGTTCTCCTGCAGCAAATCGGGTCTGGCACGTGCGCGTAAGAAGCTTGCGGCCCAAGCTGGGTCGAATCCGGCGTTGCGCAGCGTTTCCGAACATTTGGAGAACGCTGAGGGCGGATTGCGCTTCGAGGGAAGCGACGTGCTGTTGCCCTACCTCTATGATAAGCCGGTCACGCTCGGCGCCTATCTGCGCCGTGACGCGCTTTCGGTGCTTATCGAGCCGCGAAGCCTGTTCGATGACATGATGCACGCCAGTGAGGAATTGGAGGCGAAAGCCAAGGGCACCAACATCGCCCTTGAGGGGCTGTTCTGCCCGGCTCCGCAGGTCAGCTTCGGCGAGTGCCAGCGTGCAACATACGTGTCCATCATGCGCGTGGGCGGCAACGTGGATGTCGAGCTGCCGGTGAAGCGCGTCGAGGCGGCGGGGCACCCCGATAAGCTGTTCGGCCGCCTGCGCACATTGGTCGACGATGGCTATACGGTGGTGTTCAGCGCCCCGAACCGCCGAAGCCGCGCCGATATGATGCTCGCCTTCGTCGATCACGGCCTTCCCATTCAAGAATGGCTCGATGCACAGGAAAACCCCGATGATTCCGACGGGCAGAAGAAGCGCCGCCTGCGCCGCGGGGTCGTCAACGTCGTCGACGTGGACATCCCGTTGGGAATGATCATCCCGAAGGCGAAGCTTGGCATGGTCAGCGTGTCCGACACCCAAGGGGCCTCCACCGCGCGTCCTAGCCGCCATATCGACATCACCGAGATCACGTTCCCGTATAAGCCGGGCGATTACGTTGTGCACGCGCAGCACGGCATCGCGCACTTCAAGGAGCTGGTGCGTCGCGAGATCGACGGCACGGCACGCGATTACCTGCTGCTGGAATACGCCGAAGGCGACAAGCTGTTCGTGCCGGTCGAGCAGCTCGACCGCGTCACGCGCTACGTCGGCCCCGAGGGCTCCACGCCGCGATGCACCCGCCTGAACACGGCCGACTGGTCGCGCGCCATGAAGAAAGCGAGCGCGGCCACCAAAAAACTCGCGTTCGACCTGGTTGACGTGTACGCACGCCGAGCCAGCGCGCAAGGGTACGCGTTCGGACCCGACACGCCGGCGCAGATCGAGATGGAGGAAGCGTTCCCGTATCGGGAAACCCCCGACCAGCTGGCCGCCATCGCCGACGTGAAGGCCGATATGCGCAGCGCCAAGCCCATGGATCGCCTGGTGTGCGGCGACGTCGGCTTCGGGAAAACCGAGGTGGCGCTGCGCGCCGCCTTCGCCGCTACGCAGGATAAGAAGCAGGTTATGGTGCTGTGCCCGACCACCATCTTGGCTCAGCAGCATTTCACGAACTTCAAGGACCGCTTCGAGCCGTTCGGCGTGACCGTCGAGGTGCTCAGCCGCTTCCGCACGCCGCAGCAGCAGGCTGCGGCGCTCAAGGGTTTCGCGGACGGCAGCGTGGATGTGCTGGTAGGCACGCATCGCCTGCTGTCGCGCGATGTGAACCCCCATGACCTGGGCTTGGTGATCATCGACGAGGAGCAGCGCTTCGGCGTGGGCCACAAGGAGCAGATGAAGAACCTTCGCGAGAGCATCGACGTGCTCACGCTTTCGGCAACGCCGATCCCGCGCACCATGCAGATGTCGCTGTCGGGCGTGCGCGACATGAGCCTCATCCTCACGCCGCCCGACGATCGACGCCCCGTCGAGGTTCACGTCGGCGAGTGGGATCCCGATGTGGTCAGCGCCGCCATCAGGCGCGAGCTTGCCCGAGGCGGGCAGGTGTACTACGTCTCCAACCGCGTCCGGTCCATCGAGGAAGCAGTGAGACGCGTGCAGGCCGCAGCCGGGGAGGCGCGCGTGGGCGTGGCGCACGGACAGATGGACAAGGACTCGCTGGAGAAGGTGATGGAGGAGTTTTCCGCAGGACAGCTCGATGTGCTGGTGGCAACCACCATCATCGAGTCCGGCATCGACAACCCGCACACGAACACGCTCATCATCGAGGATTCACAGCGTTTGGGCCTGGCGCAGATGTATCAGCTGAAGGGGCGCGTGGGCCGTGGCTCCACCCAGGCGTACGCGTTCTTCATGTTTCCCGAACACGTCAACCTCACCGAGGAGGCGCAGGCGCGCCTGACGGCGTTGGACGAGCACACGGACTTGGGAAGCGGCATGCGCATCGCCATGCGCGACCTTGAGATTCGCGGCGCCGGCAGCCTTATGGGTGCCGAGCAGTCCGGTAACATGTCCGCGGTGGGTTTCGATCTGTTCGCGCAGATGCTCGGCGCGGCCGTGAACGCCACGCGCGAAGGCGACCTGAAGGCCGCCGAGGGGCTGCCGCCGGCACTGTCCGATATCACGGTGAACCTGCCGGGCCGCACGTATCTGTCCGAGGAATACGTGCCCGAAGCCGACGAGCGGGTGCTGTGGTATCGCAAGATCGCAAGCGCTGCAACCGTCGGGGCTGTGGAGGACATCTACAATGACTTGGCAGGCAAGCGCCCAGATATGCCGCAGGAAGCGCAGAACCTGTTCGAGAAGGCGCGCATCAAGGCGTTCGCCAACGAGCACCACATCAAAACGGTGTCGGTGGTTGCCGGCAGGCTGGTGGTGGAGCCCATCGACATCCCGCGGGACAAGATGGTGTCCTTGCGCCGCGCCGGCGGCCGTTATCTGTCGGACAAGCGCAAGCTGCAGCTGCCGCTGAAGTATTTCCGCCTTACGGAAAAGGACAACCTCTTCGGCCCTGTGGCGAAGTTCCTGCGGGAAATGCACGGCGAGGAGTAGCGTCTGGAAGGCGCGCGGCGGGCTAAACAGAGCGGGTGCTAAGCGAATGCGTCGATGAACCGGTCGACGTCGTCCGCCAGCGGGGCCGGTTTCACGCGTCAACCATATGATTGGCGGAGCTACCCATTGCTTTGCGTGCCTGCCGCTTGTCCGGCTTCGCCCGTTTGCCTCGTGGCATCAAGGTAGCACTCGACGTCATCGACGAGGGGTGCAAGTCGCACGACGCCGGTCATGGGGGCGGCCTTGCGGGCAAGCAGGCCTGGCTTGTACACGATCATGGTAACGGTTTCGTCGGCATAGATGCGGGGCAGGGCGGCATCGCCGGTTTGCGCCGAAACGCCGGAGGGGACATCGGCCGCTATGGTGAACGGCGCGTCCTTCGCCTTGCCCGCCGCCTTCGCATGAGCCGGCGTGCGCTTGCCGGCCTGTGGATGCCGCGCGCCGCCTATCCGCTT
>OLNT01001552.1_pt1 | contig 12477 bp, 5 predicted proteins | sample 1672641 | NCBI WGS metagenome assembly OLNT01 (sample SAMEA3136708, study PRJEB25190) | human gut metagenome
GCCGCACCTCGCTCGCCGTATCGGCACTTAGAATTATGCGGTATTGCCTTTACAACTTCACAAGTATCTCCCCCGCACCGGAATCCGATTGCCCTTCTCCCCTATCCCCCAACCGCGCGTACCGTTCATCTTCATCCGCTCCCCCACCCCAAAACAAAAGGCATGTGCCCCCTTATCTCTATCATAAGGTGGGCACATGCCGTTACATTATCATGATTTTATCACGCCAAAGTCATCAGGCAATGCAGCCATCGGCAAAGCTGTTGCGCTTGGCTTTCTCTTTCTGCTGGTTGCGCTTGGCGATGATTTCTTTGCTCAGGCCAATACGGTTGGTCTTGAAGTGGAAGAACGGGCGTTCCGGTACGGTGAAAATCTCCACCGGACGCATGTAACGTTCCGGCAGGCAGGCATTGATCTTATCGCGCACATCGTCCAAGGTGTAGCCATCTTTGAGCTGGACGTACAGGTACGGCAGGAAGCAGCCCTCGTGCTCATCATCCGGCACGATAACAAAGAACTCGTCCTTGATGCCCTTGATGTCGGCATCGGCCACGATGTTCTCCAGCGGCTGCACCATCAGGTCGCCGCCGCCAAAGCGCGGGGATGCGCCGCGGGTCATCGTGTAGAGCACACCGTCCTCGGACATATAGCCAATATCGCCGGTGTGCAGCCAGGTCTTGCCGTCTGCGTGGACCTGCAGTGCCTTGGCGGTTGCTTCGGGGCGGTCATAGCCCAGCATCACGCCGGGGCCCGTCATGCAGATCTCACCGGGGGTATTGTAGGTCAGCTCTTCCTGGGTGCCGGGCTTGAAGATGCTGATGACGCTGTGGATCATCGGCACACCAACGTTGCCGTCACGCACCGGGAACGGAGCCATGGGCAGAGTGGCGTTGGAGCCGGCCTCGCTGCTGCCGTAGCCGGCAGTAAAGCGCAGGTTGCAGTTATGCTGCTTGAGGAACTCCTCAACATTGCGCAGCTGCTTGTTGTTGAATGCCTCGCAGCCGGCGCCGATGGCCAGCATGTGGGACATATCATAGTCAGCCGGAAGACGCTTGCTGCGGCGGATAACCTCCACAAACATGGGGATCAGGGGCCAGTTGTTGGGGCGGTAGCGCATCATTTCCAGGTCAACATCGTACACATCCACAAACGGATCCAGAATGAGCAGCATACCGCCGGCCAGGGGCAGCAGCATCATGGAAACCACAACAGCGATCAGAGCCGGGGGCAGGATGGTCAGCAGCCAGGTGGGGCGGAATTTATCCGAAGCGCCATAAAAGTTCATCTGGGCCAGCACGCCGATGATGCTGTGTGCAGAATGGATGACCTGCTTGGAAGGGCCGGTGGAACCGCTGGTGTAGGCGCGCAGCAGCGGGCGGTCAATGTTGACAGGAGCGGGCACAAAGCCGCGAAAACGCTGGCCCATGTTACAGAAATCAGCCCACATCATGGTATCAGAGCCACGGGCGGGAACATCCGGATACAGGGCATCCAAGGAATGCTGCAGGTAAACCGGCATAGCGGCGCGGTCGCCGCTTTCCAGAGCGGGAACGATAACATAGGTATTCACGTTGGTCTGCTCACGGTAGGCTTCGATTTCGGCCTTGGAGAAGAAGTCGTGAACAAAAATCACCTTGGCATTGGCTTTCTGAACAGCTTCAATGTTTTCTTCCAGGGTGTTGTCACGGCACAGCAGCGAAGCGCCGATGCGCTCGGCTGCCAGCAGCAGATAAATGAATTCCGGCACAGAACGCAGGAACACGGGGATCTGGTCCCCCTGCTTGACGCCAAGCACCTGCAGAGCGCGGGCGGTGGCGTCCACCTTACGGAACACGGTACCCCAGGTGATATCCACGCCATAGTAGTGCATGGCAATCACGTTAGGGTCTGCAGCGCGCACGGAGAGGTACTGCTCCACGGTGCAGGCCGGAACCTGGATACCGCGCAGAACTTCTGGATAGAACTTCATCCAGGGGCGGTCAATGCTGGGCTTGCCAGTCAACATCGCGTTTTCATTCATTGCAATTTCCTCCAAATGTCTTTCCCTTATAGTTGCAGGGAATTAAATTATCCAAATCAAATCACGCCAAACCTTTATGGCGCTTTCCCCTGCTGTGCACATCGTCGCACAGCGTCGCCGAACCATAATGCTACAATTATCTTCGGTGCTGAACATAGTATACCATTCCTGTTTACGGAAAGCACGAGAATCCCATGGCACAAATTTCCAGAAATTGATTCCGCATGATTCACTTTTTTCACATGGATTTTCACGCTTTGGCATGGAGTTTTCTTGCAATTTCATTTTCCTCGGTGCAACAAAAGCCCCAGCTACCGTAGCAGCCAGGGCTTTATGTTTATGCGTATGTATGTTGTATTTTTAGATTTTGTTCATCCAGTTCTCTTGCAGTTCTTCCATTTCATCACTTTTGGCGCGGGTAATCAGATGGATTCCCTGCAGGACATGATGGATGTGCTCCGCAATGGCGTTGCGCTCTTTTGTCACGTTCTGGTCATCCAAATTCCAGACCTGATCAAAATATTCACTCAGGCGGTCTTCCATCACACTGTTGTTGACCATTGCAATCCGGTTGATGGGGCAGTTGTTATCCAGCCGAAGATACGATGCAGCGCCAGAAAGAAACATATTGGGGTCTGCCACATACTGGAAATCGTTCACAATACGGCCGCTGATCAAGCGGAATTCAAGTTTTTCACGCTGCTTGCAAAGCTGCAGCACATAGCTGATGCACCGGCTGCGCTGATCCGGGGTAAGGCTGACCTTGTAACTGAAAAAGTCCAGCTCGCCGGAAACCGCCATGGAGGAAAATGCAGCTTCATAAATCAGGATGCGGATGTTTGTTTCCTCCACCACACCTTTGGCAAGGTTGTGTACGCTACGCAGCTCCGCAGGGGTAGCACCCAAAAAATCTTTCAGCTCGGCCTCGTGGGCGGTCAGGATCTCTTCAAACAAGTCATCCGGCAGCAGAAGCTCATTCAGGTGGCCGAACATCCACCGCAGATTGGAGGCCAGCAGCGTGTGCATATAGTCGTACTGGCTGATCAGCTGGCGCATGCTGGTATCGCGGAAAAGCTGGTCATCCCGCACGCAGAGCTTGGAGAAGTTATCATACAGGCTTTCGCAGTTCTGCGGGTCCTCGGTGGCGGTAACGGCGGCGCAGCGGCTGTGGCTGACCAGCAGGCCGGTAATGGCAAAATCGCCCTTGACCACAAACACCGCGCGCCCGGCAGCCGCGGTGCTGCCAAACAGCTTGAAATGAATATGGCTGAAGTTGGTCAGCACGTTGATAATGAGCGCGGCATCATAGATGGGGTCCCATTTTTCGCGGCTGATATCGATCATCAGCTTGAAATAGACGTTATCATAGCTGCGCTGGTCCACCAGCTGGCCGTTTTGCAGGTTGGCAACTTTCAGGCGGTATTCGCGCGCCATTTCCATCAGGTCCATCACAGCCACAATGTCCAGCTGGCTGACGCGGCGCAGCACGGGGTGCGCCATTTTGGTCAGGTATTGCAGCATGTTCAGCTCGGCCCAAAAGTCTGTATAGGGGCCAATGCGCGCCTCGCCGCTGTCCAGCTCCTCTTGCAAATAATCATATTCAGCAATCAGGTTATCATAAATGGCGGCTTTCAGGTCACTGGGGATGCTAACGCTGTATTCCCGCAGCAGCAGGTCACGGCCATCATCGGTGGCTTCATCCACCACGCAGGCACTGATGCCCTCCATCACGCGCTTTTCAGTCTTTTTGGCAGGCAGCATGCGGCCGCTGACTCATTTGCTGATATAGGAAACATCGTATTGCAGGCGCTTGGCCAGGGTATAGTTCTTGACTTCCGCAACTTCCAGCAAATGCTCCAGCAGAATGCTGAATCTATTTTTATCTTCCATTGCACCAAATCCTCTTCACCCATTTAGTTTACACTTTTCTTTTATTCTATTATACAAGTTCCATATTTCGATTGCAAATTCAAATGATAACAGGTAAGGAGAAAACGAAGAAAATATATTAAAATCTTTCACAATTCGCGGCCGCATTCTTTGGCATCTATGCCAGTTTGTTGTTTTTTTGTTGTTTGAACTGACAAAGTTTGTTTGTTCTGCTTGTGATATCCTCCAAAAATTATACTTCGCGCGCCATATTTGCCAAATTTAGCCGCAGCTTTTTAGTAGGTTTTGCCCTTGCACCGGCCTGATGTGCTCGCCATGTTTTTGTGTGTTGCCTTTATTATGCGGGTAAGGTAAATTGCGATTTTTTAATCGTGTACTATTTCTAGCTTTCGGCGGGGTGGGGTTCCCCGCCCTACTGATTGTTTAAGGGTGTGCTGCCCATTATAATTTGTTCTGTAGGGAACGGTCTTGACCGTTCCGAGGCCTTGTCCGATTGGTCGTGATGGGATTTGTGGCAGGGCAAGGTGCCTGCGGGCGCAGTGACTGTTCCAAGGCGTTGGATTCGATTGCTTTAGGTTTGCGGCAAGGCCCCCCTCAGGCCGCTTCGCGTCCAGCTCCCCTCCAGGGGAGCCACCACAATCATGGGGTCCCCCGCCCTACTGGCCCGGCAAATATTTCACTGAACCTATGCCCCAAAATACAAAAATGCCGCAGCAGACTGTTACATCTGCTGCGGCATTTCTATTTAGGGGTTAATGGGCTGGTTACAGCTCATTGTTCCGGCTGTGGGATTACTGCAGAACGCCGGTGTTCTTATCGAAATGATAAGTGCGGCCATCGATGACTGCATCGCCCTTAGCCATGGTGCCATAGATCGGGTCGAAATAGTAACGCTTGTCAGCGCTCCAGCCCTTGATCATGTGGCCCTGTGCATCGTAACGGACCCACTTGCCGGTACCATCGGCGCGGTCAGCCCACTGGCCAGCTTCGGATTCCTGATAGACATCCTTGCTGGTGGCTTTCTTGCCCTGGTCAACGGCATCCAGCCAGTACCAAGCGTCGGAAGCCGGGTCGTAGATTTCCTTGCCGCGGCCATCCAGGCCCTGGCGAACGCCCTTTTCGTACCAGAAGTCAGCGCCTTTGATGGTCAGCCACTGGCCGTCCAGAGCGATACCGGTGTACTCGTCAAATGCGCAAGGTACACCGTCAATATCGCCTGCGCCCTTAGCCATAGCGCCGGTGATCAGGTCAAAGTAGTAGGTGCCCTTATCGGTCGTCTGCCAGCCCTTGACCATGTGGCCGTTCTCATCGTAACGGACCCACTTGCCGGTGCCATCGGGCTTATCAGCCCACTGGCCGGCGGCGGATTCCTGGTAAACGTCCTTGTTGACGGTCATTGCGCCGCCCTGGACAGCATCCAGCCAGTACCAGGCGTCGGAATCGGGATCATAGATCTCTTTGCCGCGGCCGGTGGTACCCTGCTTCACGCCCTTTTCGTACCAGTACTTCTTGCCGTTTTCTTCAACCCAGCCGTTCTTCTCGCCGTACTTGGCGGTGTAGTCCTTGCCGTTGAAGTTGACAGCAGCGGTGGTAACGCCGCTGGTCTGCTTTACAGTTGCATCCACGAACTGTGCACTTGCGCAGTTCTTATCGGTGCAGGTAAAGACAGCCATTGCGGTAATGGTGGTCTTTTCAGCGGCACCGTGAGCGGTGCGCGTTTCGGGTTCAGTAGACGGTCCCTTTTCAAAGGTTGCTTCAAACTTCACATGGTTTGCAGGCATAGTGAAGGTATACTCGCAACCGTTCTTCAACTCACTCGTAACCTCTTTGTTCTCACTGCCATCATCATACATCACCTTGGTCAATTCGTAGGTGGTACCATTCGGCGTGATGGTAGCTGTAACATTTGTACCTGCCGCGAAGCGGGTCTTACCATCAGTAAATGTGATAGTGCCTTCGCCTTCGCCCAGCATCTTAACTTCAATGCCATACTCAACGGTCGTAAACTTTACGCTGACATTTACATCGCCGTCCGGCATTTTGAAAGTATAGGTATTTTCATCTACCTTTGTGGTGGAGACATCAACTTTGCCAGATGTAACCGTTACGCCTGCCAGCTCAGTCAGCAAAGTATCTGTATCTATCGGGTTGATCTTCAGTGTAACAGTATCACCAGACTTTAGACCCTCAAGCTTTTCAGTTTCCTGTTCATTGACCGTAACTTTGCCGTCGCCGTCCTTGGTAACAGTTACTGTGTAAGTCTCGGTCGCAATTTCCTCAAACGCAGCGCTAACGGTAACATTAGCGGCAGGCATCTTGAAGGTAGCTTTGCCATCGGTCAGGGTCAGCTTTTGGGTCTTGGTTTCGTCACCGCTCTTATAGCTGTAAGTCAGGCCGCCCTCTTCGAGCTGATAGCCCTCTTTAATGTTAGCAACAGTAACGGTAATTTCGGTATCCTGCGCAGCCTTGTCCGGATTTACGGTAACAGTAGCGACTTCACCTTCAACAGGATCCACCTTAACTGTGTACTCTTTAACCTGTTCAAACTCTGCGCTGACAGTTGCATTACCAGCGGGCATTGCAAAGGTGTAAGTGTTGGCCTTTTCTGTGTCAGGAGTTGCTTTCAGGGTCTGATTGTCGCCGTAAGTAACCACCACACCGTCAGCCGTCAGGGTATAGCCATCCTTCGGGGTAGCCACAACGGTAACGCTGGTGCCCTCAGCAACCTTATCCAGGTCAGCTTCGGGGCTGGTGATCTTCAACGTATCCTTGTTAGCATCGGCCACCTTGACCGCATAGGTCTTAGCGTCTTTGGTAACGCTGATGGTCACATCGCCGTCCGGCATGGTGAAGGTGTAAACCGTCTTCGCCTTTTCGGTGGTAGCCTGGGCTGCGGCTTCGTCCTGCGCTGCTTCCTGAACTTCAGTCAGAGCAACATCGGTATCGCCGTTCTTTGCGGTAACGGTAACGATATCGGTGCCTTCCTTTTCTACGGTCAGGGTAACGGTATCGTCCTTGATGTAGGTGTTGTTGGTGGTGCCCAGGGTCAGCTTAACACCTTCAACTGCATTGGGCAGGGTAACGGTGTGGGGGGTGCTTTCGGTTGCGGTATGGCAATCAGAGCACAGGTACACATTGTTGCCAACGGACTTGGTTTCCAGCTCGTCCAGAGCCCAGGTATGGCCCTTGGGCAGTGCGCCGTCAGCGTACTTCTTTTCACCCTTGGTCAGGCCGTACTTGTTGGTGCGGGCCTGGGTATAAGCGGGGGTATCGCACCATGCTTCAACGGAAACATCGGTGGTTGCGCCGCTGTTCAGGTCGCTGACCATGTCGGACATCGGCATGGTTTCAACCAGGTTAGCGCACCACATGAACTCTTCGTTCTTGTTCTTCTCGTCAGAGCTGCTCATGTTCTGGTTGTAACTCGGGTTGTAGTTCCAGGACTCGGTCTTGTAGCTCTTACGGTTTGCATAAGAAGTGCCGGAGGCATCGGTCTTGACTTCTGCCTTGCCGTCCACCAGTTCCTTATAGGTGTTGGACAGGTTGGTGCCGACAGAAACGACCAGCTGATCCTTGGTGGTGTTGATGCCGGTGATCACAGTCTGGCCCTGCTGGGTGGTGGTAGCAAAGCTGTAGCTGTCACGCAGGGTCAGGCCCGCCAGAGGATGGTTCTTGAAGGTGTTCAGATACTTCACACTGCTGGTATCCTGGGCGCTGTCCATGATAACCATGCTCATGCCGGGAAAGTGGGTATCGGGAACCATGTTGCCGTCCTTATCCTTGGTCAGCTTAATGCCGCCATAGACGGTGTTGTATTCCTTCACTTCTTCCACTGCGCCGGTGGTCGGGTCCATACGGTAGATGGCGTTGTTGACGTTGAAGTACAGCTTGCCATCATACAGTGCGGTAGAGTGTACCAGTGCGGGGTAGATCCGCTTTGCAGCAGCGTCTGCCAGGCACTCGGTGTTCAGGTTGTTTTCAACCTTGGTATGCTTATCTACTGCACTGGTATCGATCTTATAGATGGTGCCAGCTTCGGCCAGAACCTCGGCATTGCTGTCGTCATCATTGAAGTTGCTGCTGGTTTTCTTCAGATCGTTGTAGTACATCAGGATGATATCAAACGGGTCATCCGTCTTGGTAAAGCTGCTCATGCTGAAGCCGCCGGGTCTGCTGCTGGAATCCTCTTTGCGGATATAGTAGTTCGCATTACGCGGACGTGCTTCCAGCGTATCGGGGCCCTGGTTCTGCATCTTCTTCATGAACTGCTGCATCTGGGAGTTGTTACCAGAGCTGCCGGAACCAGAGTTGCCGTTGTTGCCGTTCTCGGACTGCTGGCGGCGCATGTTGTTATACAGGTTCTGGTTGGTCGTGGTATCAACGTAATAGAAGTAATTATTGTCGAAGTAGATGGGGCTGCAGATAGAGGTGAACCAGGTATCCTCGTAGCAGGTATCGGTGTAACGGGTCTCGTTCTTGTTCTCCGCCTTGGTGTAAGAGTAATGCGGCTTGCCGTTGTTCAACACAACATTGCCGGCATCATCCTTATCGGGTTCCTTGTTTTTGGTGTAGGTGTAGCCATCGTACAGCGAGTCAATGTAATCATAGTACTTGCTGTAACGGCCTTCCAGACCGGAGGGAGAAACCAGGAAGTTGACATGGCGCATGTCGCCTGCGTTCTCAACGCGGGTCTGGGCCATGCACTCGGTGTTCACGTCGTCATAGCAGACGTCAACATAGTACCAGTTCTTGTTGGCTTCGCCGGTGGTCATCGTAGCAGAGTTGCTGTCGCCCTGCAGCTTGTTGACCTTGACTGCGTTGAAGTAGTGGACGTTGTTGAACATGCCGCCGCCGAACGCATTACCGGCAACACTGGTATCAGAAGTATCGCAGTAATACAGGATCTGGGCAAAGTCAACAACAGCGTTATCGCCTACTTCATCGGGGGTCTTCCAAACTTCTTTGCCGTCAACGGTCTTTTTATAGATTTCCTTGTTGTCAGGCAAATTCTGGACCATGTAGTTAAATGCAGCTGCATAGCCCAGGCAGATGCAGCCATACTCAACGCCCTTAGCGCCGATCTCGCCGCCCAGCAGGGCACCGAAAGCAGTCGTCTGGATGGGGTCGTTGTTGCCGCCGCCGGTGATATCGCCCATGGAGCCCATATCGAATTCTGCAACCTGGGAGATCCAGTCGTGCAGGATCAGCAGCTTGGTGACATAGTCAGCGTCACCCAGCTTGGCAACCTGTGCCAAGCCTGCATCACGGATGGCTTTCAGAGCTTCGCCATAGTTCATGACGTAAGACATGAACGCCTGCGGCAGCATATTCAGCATGAATGCCATGGTGGTCGGCGGGACATCATCGTTCGGATCAATGCTGCACAATATCTTGATTGCGCCCATGGTGCCGGTGATGCTGCCATCCTCGCCCTGCTTCTGAACGCCCTTGGAGGTCCAGAACGGGGCAACCACGCCGAAGTACTCTGCTTCGTCCTGGTTGAACTGCGACAGCTGGAAGTAGTAGTAGTTCATCTGCGCAGCCGAGACATCGTAAGTATTGGTGACCTGGTTGCCCTGGTCGTCCACATACACGGCAGTCTTCTGGCTGTCGTACAGCAGCAGGCTGTTCTTGCCCTTGTTGTCGCCGCTCTGATAGGTGAAGTTCACCTTGCTTGCGTCAACCGGGTTGTTCTGCATATCGTACCAGTTGCCGTCCTTCATTGCGGACACCAGGGTAACGCCGGTGCCGCCGGAGGTGGTATCCAGGGTCGGGGTGCCGCCCACATTGATGTAGACGGAATTGTCATTCTGGTCTACCACAACGCTGACCGGCATGGTCATTACCGGCTGGGTTTTGATTTCTTCGCCGCAGACAGCGCACTTGAAGGTGACGCTGGTGCATTCCCAGTCAATGGTAACGGGAGCGCCGGCAGAAATTTTGCCGGTTTCGCTGTCATAGAACAGCTGGGCGTTGCTGTAGTCAGCGGCCAGCTCGCCCTCGATCTTCTTCATTTCCCAGTTGAAGGTAGCAACAAAGTTGCCATCTGCATCCTTGGACACGACATGGCTCTGGCAGGGCGGCAATGTCGTCGGTGCGGGTGGTGGGTTCCTTGTATTCCTTCTTAACCGGGCTCTTGTCAGCGGGCACGCTGGCAGAGTAAACGGTCTTGCCGGCAACGCCGGGCTTTGCCTCGGTGGTATCCTTGGTTACGGTGCCTTCTACCTTCTGGTAGGCATCGCCCTTTTCACAGGTATACACAGCGGTGTAAGCCCAGCCGTCATCGGTCTTGGTCCAGTAACCATCGGGGGTTTCCTTCCAGGTATGGGTGTGGCCATCCTCCGGGTTGGTGTCATTCCAGTACCATTTCGGCTCGCCATAGGTATGGCCGTCCGCAGCGGCGCTGGCCGCAAAGGTATCGGAGTTTTCAGCAACGTAAGCCTGTGCGTAGCTGTCAGCCTGCTGCGCAATCACTTCATCATCGCTGTTGGTCATGGACTCCATCGCAGAGGTCATGCCGGAGCTGCCGGTAAAGGTAACGGCGGTCACAACGCCTGCGGCGTTCGTCTCATAGCCCAGGTCGGTAACGGCGCTGGACAGATGATACGTTTTGATGGTGGCAGCCATCACCGATGCCATCTCGTCCTTGTTCAGGCCATAGGCTTCGGTGTTGATCTTGCCGGCTGCGGCGTTGGCGTACATGGCATCGGCCAGTGCATTTTCCAACGCTGCAAGGCTCATGCCCGCCTTGCTCTGTGCAGTCGCTTCCAGCTTGGCATCGTCCTGCTCCAGTTCATGCACTTCGCCCTGGGCAGCCAGCGTTTGGGCTGTCTGCTTGATCAGGTCTGCGGTGCTGGTGAACTTGGGCAGGGACTGCACAGCGCTGGCCGCGCTTGCTGCGCTAGCTGCAACAGACTGCGCTACCGAAGAATCAATCTTGGTAGTTTCGGCTGCTGCGGGAAGCGCCACGCTCTGGGCAACCATGGCTGCTGCCAGCACGGATGCACCAAAACGCTGAAGGTTTTTCTTCATAGTTTTATCCTCCCTTAAGTGTTACTACTTTCCCCTTTTGTGTGAAAAGTGGTACGGCAGATGTGCGGCACTTTGCAGGTGTAGATTGCAAAACGCCTGGTTGTGCTCCCCTCGGTCTGGCGATCCCTTGCCGGGCTGCGGCCTGCTTTTGGGGCTTTTGGCCCCGGCACAGCGGCTGACAAAACGTTGTACCGGCTGCATGCCTTGATCCCGCAAATGATAACCATTCCGACACATCTAGGTATATACATTATATCACAGTTGCCAGAATTTGCATAGTTCATTAGAGCGGTTTCTAGGTAAATTTTTGTCCTTGAATCAACTGAAACCTGTTTTTCGCACATTATTTGCGTTGCGGTGCGGTGACCCTTTGGCGGTATTTATTAACATTTTTGAATGGTTTATTCCTGATTTTATCAAATGATTAAACATTTACCCCGATAATGTTCTTTGCAATCTCTTAATCCAATCACCCGGTATTGTAATCGCGCATTTTTTGCCATTTCGGTTTGGCTTGTTGTTGAGAGATTTGGCAGAGATTGGAGGAAACTTGAAGGGAAAATTGGAGGTTGAGAATTGCCCATTATAAATTGTACCGTAGAGAGCGTTCCTGACTGCTCCGAAAACTTAGGGATAGATCAACCCTTGCCCCTTAACCGCGACCGGAAATACACCTTCCCAAGGTAGGGCGGTGTGAGTGCCCCCTCCTGCTCCACTTTTTCAAAGTTCCGAATGGTGTCCTCTCCCCTATCTACAATTCCTGATGTTTTCATGATGCCTTCCTTGGTCTTCCACACCCGGCCTTTGCCCCCTCCCCGTCCCATAAGTCGTACACAACAAAAAGGCCCCTGCCTTAACAGCAGGAGCCTTGAAAGCTATATCACAAGCCGAAAATTACTTCTCGATCTTGGAAACAACGCCGGAACCAACAGTGTGGCCGCCTTCGCGGATAGCGAAACGCATGCCTTCTTCCATGGCAACCGGGGTGATCAGCTCAACGTGCATATCAACGTTGTCGCCGGGCATGCACATCTCAGTGCCTTCGGGCAGGGTGATGATGCCGGTAACGTCGGTGGTACGGAAGTAGAACTGAGGACGATAGTTGTTGAAGAACGGGGTATGACGGCCGCCTTCTTCCTTCTTCAGGACGTAAACATGGCCATCGAAAGTGGTGTGGGGATGAACAGAGCCGGGAACAGCCAGAACCTGGCCACGCTCGATCTGGTCACGGTCAATACCACGCAGCAGAGCGCCGATGTTGTCGCCAGCCTGAGCGAACTCAAGGCTCTTGCGGAACATTTCCAGACCAGTGATGGTGGTGGTCAGCTTCTCTTCCTTCAGACCAACGATTTCCATCTGATCGCCGACATGAGCAGTACCACGCTCAACACGACCGGTAGCAACGGTACCACGGCCGGAGATGGTCATAACGTCCTCAACGGGCATCAGGAACGGCTTATCAGCAGCACGGTCCGGGGTCGGGATGTAGCTGTCAACAGCGTCCATCAGCTCCCAAATGCACTTGTATTCCGGAG
>OLNT01001556.1_pt1 | contig 12437 bp, 10 predicted proteins | sample 1672641 | NCBI WGS metagenome assembly OLNT01 (sample SAMEA3136708, study PRJEB25190) | human gut metagenome
CCGCCCATAGAATCAGAAATGGAAGAATAGAGAGGATGAAAGATGATAACACTGCAGTAATTTTTTTTGAGGCTCTCATCGATTCCGCATCTCCTTGCGCGCCCACATTCCACTCCGCCTTAAATCAAGTATACGTTTTGAGACCGGCAAGCTGATGCCGGCTCGAGGACAGCGGCCCGGTGCACCGGGCCGATCGATAGCGGTCTCAGGTTCACAGCGCAGCTTCTCAGGGCCCGCATATATAGGAAGACTTGATCGGCAATCGATTTTAATGAAGTCGGCGGCGCATGTCAGAGTTTTCAACAAACCGCAGGTAAATCCGTGTACCAAAAATTGGTACACGGATTTACCTGCGATGTTCATGCTTGGTCAAAAGCCCATCAAGCGATATATCCATTATTTTAATGCGCGCGCCTGAGCTTTTGGCTGAAGTGGCAGTCCGACCGCCGGCAGGCGGCCACGCTATGTCCAAAGGTCACGCCTACTCCCAGTGCCCGGCTACGTCGACGACCCAGTGCTGCCCGTCGAGTTCTTGCCGCAGAGCTACATCAGGGACGTCTTATTGGGGGACGACCACATGGAACCCCGGGAGATCAAGCTGTACGGCTGATCCATCCGTCAACAACATGTCAAAGCCCCAAAACCCAACAGGATCGCGAACGAGGGGATGAATTGACCGCCCGGGTATTTGCGCCCGGGCGGTCAATTTTATCAACCATGGGTGCGATTCTGTGAGGCCATTTTTCTGGCATCCGCCGTTTGCTCCGGTCTCAACGCACCCATCGACCGTTCAGTAAGCTTTGCGAACGCGACCACGCGCACATTTGTCGAACAATCAAATGTCCGACAATGTCTGACAGAGCTGTCAGACATTCACGCACGAACAGGCGAGCTTCGCGAGCGATTGTAGGCAGCTAGTAGCCCCAGCTGCGTCTTTGGCGCAGGTTCGACGTCTGACATCTTGAATGTCTGACGTTGAACGAAGCTGGCGTGCAAAATGGCCTCACAAGGCCATTTTGCACCGTCTCAGGGGCGCGATTCAGGGTTTGCCGCTGCGTCCGTTATCGTAATAATCTCCCGCAGGCACCACCGCGCACGCCGCCGTACCCGTGTCTTTTATCGTAATAATTTGAAAACCGGCTCCTTTTTCTCCCTTGTCCGTTATCGTAATAACAAGGCGCGCGAGTGTCCTTCCCCCGGTCCAAGGGCGGAGCCCTGGCAAGCGCCGAACCGCCCGGGTCGGTGGCAGACTTGTACACACATTTACGATGGGGGTACAAGTATGCGTCTCTTGCGGGATTTCTCGTTTATCGGCAGAAAATCGAGGTCAGAAGATGGATGAGTTCTTGAGCATTGAAGATCTGCGGTGGGAGTTCGGCGCGTCGCGAGCATGGACGTACAAGTATCTGGCGCCGCATATCAAGTCAATTACCGTGAAGTGCTCGACCGACGACGGCGAGCGCCTGTGCAAGCGTTATAGCCTCGATGATGCACGGCGCGTGGTCGCTGAAAAGGCTCGAGCCGAGGTCTATTCCGTGCCCGTTAAAGCGGACCCCGGGAAAAGCAGCTATGCTCCGTACCGCCGCCCGCGGCGCGTGCGAATCAAGACGAGCGCGTACATCGCCGAATATATTGTCGGCTTCGGCCATCTCTGGCAGATTGACGAGATTGCAGAGGAATACTGCGGTAAGCGCTCAAGAGAGGCGGCATATCAATTCATCTACCGTAACGCCTGGATCGCAATCGTGTTCGGCAACAAAACTTTCTATATCCCGAGGCGCACCACACCGCAATTCGTGGCGGCAGCAGTCGAGGTGTTCGGAGACGCTGCCCACACCGTCGAATACGCACGCGGTGGACATAAAAGTGACGCCACGGAATAGCGGCACTATGTAACAAATGAATAAGTGAACGGCGTAAAAAGTGAAAAACCGAACTACGTAATATCGACAATGCGGCATAACGCAATAACGACAAAGCGGAATAGCCGCACTATGTAATTACGTCATAACAGAACTATTGAACATCGGACTATTCGGTCCTGAAATCTGTCCGCAAGAGTCGTACGCTGCCGTACAAAATGCCCGGCAGCGTACCGCCGCAAGCGGCGCACGCTAGGGCTCTGCCCTAGCACCCGGCACTCGCGGCGTTAGCTCATTGTTCTGCAATTCAACGGTTACGTTTTTCAGTTTTGTCGTTATCACGTAGTTCGGTAATTACACAATTACGTAGTGTCGTAATTGCTTTGTTCGGTTGTGTCGCAGTTCAGATATGAACAACCGCCGCAGGCGCCGGGTACTAGGGCAGAGCCTTGGCAGTACGCGGACGGCCGAAACGCAGTTTTGTACGGCAGCGTACGACACTTGCGGGTGAGTTCCGGCTATGTCATTGCTGAATTACGACAAAACGCAACAACAGAGCTGTGTAACCGCGCCATAACTGATTTACAGACGATACGAAGAACGTAATGAATGAACTAGTGAACTGCGACACAACCGAAAAAGCGAACGGTTATAAACCCAAAAAACGCATTGAAACAGGCGAGATGTTTTAAATCTCAGCCCACAAATCGAGAACAGTAGCGTCCCGACGAACCGTGGCAAAATAGTCGCAGTAGTCATAGGCATCATCGGGACTGTGCATCACGGCAACAAGATCTCCGTTGTGCGCATCAACAACTGCATGTCGAAATCCCATCGTCTGACGCATCATCCGGTTGCGCTGCCGCTCGATCTCGATCGCATCCAGCAGGAGGTGGCCATCATCGTTGGTCATTTGAAACTCCGATCTAGGCGATTGCCTTTTCCTTGGCGAAGGAAATGAACCTCTTCAGCGACCAGATGCCGTCTCCGAATTGAGGCGGGATACCTTTTGAGACTGTTTAATCTGAACAATAAGATGTGTACCAGTAAAACCTGGTTTCGGCATTGATTGGAGTAGTCATGGCGATATGCGAAATTGCGGTCGTATTCGATGAGAGCGAAATGGCTTTGATCCAGGCTCATACGGGCACCTCAAATATGTCCTTTTCCGAGTTCGTGAGAAGGGCTGCGCTTGAGAAAGTCGAGGACATGGTGGACATCGAGGCATTCAACGAAGCGCTGATGGAAGATGACGGTACCCGCTACTCAATGGCCGACGCCATGCGTATGGCCATGAAGGGTGAGTAGCCGTTTGCGGCGCCAAGCTGACCGCCGCAGTAGGGGCAATAAACGGCCTTCATGGGCACCTCTTCCGAAAGGGTATTTAACGGTTCCGGAAAAGGTTATCTACCTGCGGGAACGATAGGCAACCGGACACACATTCTGTCCGAGCGGTTAAAAGCGGGCACGGAATTTAAACGGCTGAAAAAGGGGCATCGACCTGCGCCGATGCCCCTAAAGTAGACACACATTTTGTCCTATAAGCCTCATTTATTTGCGAAGAACATCGGCTAGCCGCAGGATTGAAATCATCGACCGATAAGTGAGTTCCACTTTTTCGCCCGCAAGCAGTCGTTTCGAGCCAATCTCATCTAGCCCCACAAGCCGAGAAAACAGCGGGCCGCTCATCGTGCCATCGTCAATTGATTCCCTTATGGTCTTCAAAACGTCCGTATCATGAAGCGATGCCGAGCTGTAGGGGGCAACACGAGCAGAACTCTCAATTAACGACGAGACAAAAGGATGGAGATGCTTTGGACATAGTCCATCAAACACCACATCCCCATTGTCGTTCGAGCCGACCAGGCGCCAAGTATAATGATCGACCCAGTCATCTCCGTCATATATGGCGTCCATGAGCAACTTCCCGTCTAGAGAGAGAAACCTATTTGGACATCGGGGCGCAAGACCGCAAGCCATATCGGGCCCGCAGCAGCTCCAACCCAACGCACCACATAGGTTCCCTTTCGTACATGTGTATCAATCTGCCCCGAAATGCCGGTGAATGCAATTCCAGATCCGTTCGTCGGATAGCAATCGACGTATTTTTGTTTTCCGCTCACAACCTTGTATAGATATATCGTTCCAGCAAAAGAGAAGGGATCGTTCGCAATTTTGTCCGGAAGAACTTGCCACCTCAAAATCCCGCTACCAATATGGTCAAGCTTGACCGTTCCGCCGTCCCCCTCAAAAGTGGCAAGGGGATTTACCCCAGACTGAGAGTCGGCATCGCCCTCCTTGGCAGTTATCAGCAGGCTGCCCGTATAAGACTGCTGAGGCTCACCTTCAGAACAGGCAGCCTCGGCCCAAGAAGGGCCACCCAGGCAGAACAGTCCGAGCAGCATCATTACCAACAAAAGAAAACCCTTAGTTCTTTTCATCTATATCCCCAACGTCTCTCGACATTTGTATATCGTGACTACTTTAGATCTATATGGCCAATTCGAGCCCTCACCAGGGCAATTGTTGCAGCTGGGTTTCTTTTCATTAAAATTTCACTTTGGTAAATCCCCGCCCCTAAGCATTAAACCCGAAGTCCACCGAGTAGGCGAAAGTAAAGGAGGGTCGAACCAGAAGCAGTTCCCGGACAATTGGCGTCCGGCCAGACACTTCGGTTCGACCCTTTCTTCCAGGATTCTGTAACAGCTGATTGAATTGCAACGCGCTAGGGCAGGACAGTTCAAAACTAGCGGGGCGTGTCGCCGCGCGAGTAGTCACCGCGATCGACGACGCGATCGTCCATCTGTCGCGACACGGCGCTACCGCCGTGCGCCTGGCCGGTGGCGCGGACGCGGTCGTCACCGGCATCGGGAACGGAGCCGGCATAGCGGTTGCGAATCTCCCTTGCGTAGCCGCGGCGCGCAAGGAGCTCGTCGCGAACCGCGGGATCTTCGAGCTACTTCACTTCAAACCTTAAGAGCCTTCTCTCTGGCAGATCGGTCATCTTCATCGTATAAGTCCCAGGAAAAGCCTTCTCAAAACGGACGGTCTCGTAACCTTCGAAATAGTCGTTGGTGTTTTGCATCATGAATGGGACGAGCAACTCGTTCTCCGCCCCAACCTGTACAGCAAACGCAGCAGAGCCGCCCAGAGCCGGCATTGCCTGCGTTATCAGATCGGTATTGACCACAAAGTCATAGTTTGGCGCAGACTCCGGCACCAAATGCCAAACATACGTTTTGATTCCGCCTTCGACATTGTCCTTATTCCTGACACGCATCTTTACGGCGATAACACACGTGATGTCGGCGTCCTTCAATTTCGTTTTCGTATCCACGATGCCATATTTTGAATAATCATCATGCGCACGCTTGAGATACTCGCGCGGCGTGAGCAGCTCTGCCCCGTCTATGCAAAACGAATACCCGTCAGTCGCCACATCCTTCGACCCCAGAAACGCCCCATCCATCGAGAGCCATTCGCCCTCCGCATAATATTTCTCAGGAATGACCGTCCGGTTCCCGTTAACGACGCTCACTCTCATGCCCGCAAGGCCGGTAGCAGCACAGCCGAAAAGAGCAAGCACCGCCCTTCTTGTCCACAGGGTCTTCTTCATCGCGCTCACGACCTTTCCCGAACTTTCACAACGGCACCGTCGCGCATGCAGTAAACCCGATCGGCCAGCTCCTCGAGCACCTCTCCGTCATGGCTGGACAGAATAACCTCGCGACCCGTTGATGCCGCCATCGCCACAACGCGCTTGAGTATTTCCACGCCCGCTTCGTCGAGGGCATTTGTTGGCTCATCGAGAACAAGTAGCTTCGGCTTTTCCATAATTGCCGCAGCTATCCCCAGACGTTGCTTCATCCCAAGCGAGTATGCTCGGAACTTCTTTTTTTCGTCTGCATCGAGCCCCACGAGCCGCAGGGCAGAGCGAATGTCCTCGGGGGTGGCAACGCCCTTGATCTGAGCGATGAGCTCCAAATTATCGTAGCCAGACAGATATCCCAAAAAGGAAGGCGCCTCGATCAACATCCCCAGACTCGGCGGGAACGAGATGTCCACCCCAAGCCTTTGGCCATCGATAGAGATTTCGCCTTCGGTAGGCTTGATCAATCCGCAGACCGCTCGCATAAGCATGGTCTTACCCGAACCGTTTATCCCCTGAAGCCCAACCACAGTCCCAGGGTCAACCTCGATGGACACGTTGCGCAGAACATCGTTTTTGCCCATGCGCTTCGATACGTCCCTAACGATCACGCTCATATCTTGTCCCCCTTTTCTATAAGGTCGGCCCTTCGAAACCACAGTCCACCCAGCGATAGACATAACGACATAAGCCCAATTGATGACAAGACGCTCGAGCCCGCCGCGATTCCCTCTTTGACAATTCCGCCCCAGCGCAACAGCATCAAGGCGTTACCCAATAGCGCCCAATGTCGTGCATATGCCGAGCAGATCAGGTAGCTCATTAAAACCACAAACGAGACTGACGGCCCAAGCACAAACCCAACAGCTGCCTGCGCAAACGCAAGCGCCTCAAAAGCAAATAAGAGACCTATGAAAAACGGCAGCGCATCCGCCTCGGCAGCTTTGAGAAACCACGGCGCCAAATTAGCCAGCTGAAGCGACTCGCCATGAATGACCGCGCTGAACGAGGAGCTCATCACCAAGCTCCAAATCACAACAGAGCAAACCACCACGAGCAGTGAAAATGCCGTTACCGCCGCCACCGAGATAAAACGCGAGGCCCACCAAAGGGTTCTTGCCCGGCATCGAACAAGTGCTTGTAAACCAAGCCCGTGCAACGATTCGGTCGGATAATCGAGTGTTGTATAGAGAATAAGCAGAATGAGGAATAGCCACCCTAACGGAGGCACAAACATGACCCCGGGCCTAGGCTCAAACGGAGCAGATCCGGCAAACACGAGCGCAAGATTATCCGCAAACCCCAAGGTATCCGTCCTGACCCCATACACAGAAGACAATCCGTAGGCGTACACCAAGTTCGCAACGGTCACTGCCGCAACCGCAATAAAAGTAACGATGTTCTTCTTCAAAACGGTCCTCAGGTCCGCAGCGACCAGCCTAAACAGCATCAGACCACCTCGCGTCTTTTTAAGAATCTCGCGGAAACCAAAGAAAAGACGAACAGCAAAATGATTTCCGCAAACCCCGCTCGAATGTCGGGCCAGTTATTTAGTGATTCCGACCTGATACTGTTAAGAATGTTGCAGTTAAAGCCGACGCATGAAAGGACGCTAAAAATCCAGTCGTTAACAAAATGCCATGCAACCATAATCAGATATGGAACGACCATCGCCTTGATTCTGCTGCGAAACACAACCGACAGACCGGTCACGGCCATGGATAGAACCCCCAGCGCCACCGCATCGAACAGCGTATAAACCAGCACGTATAACAGAGGCCGGGAATAAAACAGGCCAGAAAAATAGCTATGCAGATAGAGTCCGACGTAAGTCGATTCGTCGACTCGGGGGAGATACGCGGGAAACAGCATGGAGACAATCAGAAAGTTCACGAGTAGCGGAATAGCCGTGACCGCAAACGCAGAGAGGAAAGCAGACAGCATCTTCACGTTCACATATGCATTTCTAGAAACACGCGTGCAGATCTGTGCCTCGTAACCGCTCAAACGCTCGGACAGGCATGACCACGACCCGGCCAACATGGCAAGCAACGGCAGCGCATAGAAAAACACCGACGCTAGCAACGGCGCGTTCGCGCTCACAACGATCCAGTTACCAAAGCTACTTTCACGCGTTTGGCCGAGGTATGTCTGAGACTGCAGACCAATGCCGTAGCCAAAAGATAACAGCTGCTTGCGCTCGGCCTCGAGTGTCCACCACGCCTCGATGGCAGCTGCCATCGAAATGGCAGTCGCCAAAATAAGAGCCAATGCAAATATAGGATTGCCAAATATCTTGGACAGCTCGTGCCGTATTAGATTTCTATTCAAATGTCATCATCCTCCCATTGGCCGGGCCGAGCAGCAACGCTCGGCCCGGCCCTAATCACAACAAGAAGCTGCGGATTGGCTAGGAGGGAAGTTTGTTAAAATGGCCAAAGCAATCGGGGCTCCACTTTCCATAGACCGTGCCGTATCCGGACTCGGCCCATGCGGTCAGACGAGCATAGCTGCGCTTATTCTCACGGACGAGGTTGTATATCTCCCATTCATGCTCATGGTTGGAGCGATACACGCCCTGCGTGCAATTCATGTTGCCCGTTCCTCTATTGTCATAGGCACCGTCCACGTACAAACGTAACGGCTTTCCCGAATAGCCCATAATCCAAATGTAAACTGAAGATGAGTCGTGCTTCGAGCGATAGCCAGTTGCGCTCGTGCCAGAACATTGAAAAGCGAAATCTGTATCCTTGTTGTTCTTACATGTGGCAATTCCAGCATCCGCGCTCTGCGAAATGCTAGAAACCTGGGAAGTGTCGAACTCCTCTTGAGCAAATGATGCGGCAGGTGCACCCATCGACAAGCCCGCAACAATCGCCAAGCCGACTCCGATTCGAGCAATAGCGCTCCTTGGCTTAATCATGGCCTTCTCCAATCAAAAGCGGTTAACAATGCGTCGACGCACGGCAACCTTTGCATGAATAGAGAAAGATGTCTGTAAACACCCGCTATTGAGTTGATCGCTCAGGCGTTTACACGTTATCCACCTGCGATAACAATGAAACAAGCTCCGCTTTATTCTTGATCCTCAACTGGCGGTAAGATGCAGACCGCAGTGCTTGCACCGTAGATGCAGCGTAACCGACATCCTCCGCAATGGCCTTTGTCGTTGCGCCTTCTGCCGTCATCAGCAAAATTTGCGACTGAACATCAGAAAGGGAGCGCGACGCAAGCAGGGCAAGCTGGCGCACGCGAGCTGCTTCGGTAAGCCCGCTCGCGCGGTACTCCAAGACGGCCTTCTCGTCCTCGACCGAGCGGGTGAGCGCGATGTGCGTGACGAACATGGGCGCAGACCAGCAGACGATCACCGTTGCCACGACGACATTGACAGCCGAACTTTGCCCCAGCAACGAAGTAAGGAACAACGGCTCGAAAACCATCAGATCCTGCGCCATGTTGAGCAAGACAGCCCAAACAGGAGCCGTCGCCCCAAAGCAAAGCATCCATACCCCGAGCATTTTGCGCTGCGGACAGCTACGCAGCACTATATATGTGAACAGTATCCCCGTCAGCACCGCAAGTCCATGGATTCGCCCCCTAGTGGCTGCATAGATTAAAGCGGATACACCTATTAACGCCAACGGCACGATAGCCCGAGTACGGCCACGCGCCTTAAATGAACACAGCCCAACAGCGAGCGAAGCCATAGACGTCATGCCGCAAAACAGGACCGGCACAGCCATCAACGGATCGCGTACGCACCTCCATGCCGCGATATAGACAAAAGACCATTCCACGGCAGACAGTATCGCCCACACGCACGGGCTTCCGAGCCCAATCGCCCCATCCGTTCTAGTCAGTGCAGCTTCACGATTCAGTTTTTCACCCGCGTAGTGCAGCGACAGAAGCAGTCCGAGACCCAATGCATAGCTTGAGAGAGAAAAGGTAACAGCCCATGAAACACCGGATCCCCAATAGCTATCCGCCATTACCAAGGGGCCCGCCGCAAGGAGGATAAAAAATAATGTGAGCAGGTATCGAAACAGCCGGCGCGTCCGAGCTGATACCAGCAGATCGTCAGCATGCCGCTGCAGCGGCTCAGGTCCTACAGCATCACCCTCACCTGCAAACAACGCCACGAGCTCGCCTGAGCCCGCAACCGACGCCTTCCCGTATGCTCGGTGAAGCGTTGTTCGCACCGTCGATGGCTTCGTACCTGTCTCCCTGGCAATCTCCGCCGGCGTTTTCCCTTTGAGCAGCAGCCGAACAAACTGCTCTTCTCGAGGCGACAGGGCAGGGGAAAACACCCCCGCATCGAATGGGTCGGACGTGCGAGGGGTATCCGAATTGTTGTCCCGTTTCTCCCTTAGCAATGTGTATACGAAGGCGGCAACAGCAATAGCGGACCCCATCGACAGTGATGCAATGACCGTGGCATCACTTGCAAAGTATGCCACCTCGACAGCCGGAACAAGGCCAATGGGAACTGCCACGAGCACAGAACGGGCAGACACGTCGCCCTGCCCCCGACCAAAGGCGCGGGGACAGCAAAGCAGCTGGACCGCAGACAATACGAAATAGGCTAGCGGAATTAAAAGCGCAAGACCAATTGGTGCGGCCGACGCAGAGGATATTCCCCATGGCTCGGGGATGACTCTCCATGAAACTCGACAGCAGAACAGCAGACAAGACATGACGGCTATTGTTTCTGTAAAAATCGCGTCCTGCGGATGACGAGTTTCTCTTTCGTCAGCCCGCGTCGCCCCCTGCGTCAAAGGAGAGCCCACCGTATCCCAAATTACATATGAGAGGAGCAACGACCCAGCAAAGCACGAGGCGCATGAAACGCCGCGCAACAGCCAGATAGGTGCAAACACGAATGGAATAGAATCTCCGCGAGCATAGAAGGCCAAGTCGACCCATTCGGGAACCACCGCAATAGCAGCAAGGAAAACACCGAAGACGCCAAGGCGACCCGGCCGTCTTATTTCTCTCCCCTTGCGGAGCGCAACACCGTGACCAAACGCCGCGAGGCATGCGCCAAGGATAACGAGCCAGGTCATTGCACCTGATGCCAAGCCGATTGAAGATGAAAACCGGTGATAAGGGGTAACCGCCATTACGATAAGCACAATGGCGCAGGCAGATGTGGCAGAACGGCGGGAAAAGAGCATATGGCCTCCATAGCATGTCATTATATCGCTCGATCCACTCATCTATCTCCATGCTCACACCGGTCAACATCAACGATTCGCGCATACTCCAATCCGAACCAGATCACGGGCCAATTTTTCCGCAGCCCCCGCCCCAAAGCGGGATACGGTTTCCTTTTGAGCGCCGGTTCGGAAAATCTCCCACTTTGAGCTCCAAGTTAGGCTCAAAGTGGGAGATTATCCACTCTCATTTTTCCGGCATGTGCCTTACCTGCGGCTCCGATGTGCGCCGAGCGAGAGCAAATAACTAGCGAGCCTTTCCGTCACGGTTGCCGCTCTTGTTGACAAAGATGTTGAGCTCCTTGGCCAATGGGACTCCTAATGTAAATAGATAAAAGCCGGGGACTTCCCCGACACTTGGAGGTAGCTAAATGAGCCGCCAATAACCTTTTAGCGTGCGCTGGCGTGAATACAAGAGAGGAGCGGGATAAAGCTGCTGTTGGTTGCTTCCCGACGTATCCTCGTGCTTATTGCCTTCTCGGTTTCGAAACTTTAAAACTATTCGAGTTTCGAAACCGAGAAGGAGCAGATGATGGCTTGGGTAGACCGTAACTCGTACATGGAGCGGCTTTGGGCACTCGAGGGCACCCGGAAACCCTCCTAGCGGAAAACCATCTACTTCATATCATCGCCCGCGCAGGAGTTCGAACTCACACAAATTGATCTGGACGCAAGCAAAGCCCCCAGCCCGCTCCGTGACCCATGGGAAAGCCACCTGAGACTACTCATTTCTCCTGCTAGCAATGAAGACTTGCGACCTGGAGTTTTGCAAACAGCTTGAAAGCCACCCGCGTTGATTCACTTACGGTTGCAGCTGGCGGCTTGCGCGCTAAGGGGGGATTGAATTTCGAAGCGGGCGTTTTCGGCGTTATCGAGCCATCAAAGCCGTCCCGCCGCACCCTTGGGGACAAAAACGAAAACTCAAAGCCCTGAGTTTAAGGTGAGTTTTTGAAGCTGCCCCAGCTTCTGTTCCCGAGGGCGATGGGACGCGAAGCGGCGGCACGCGTTGCGCGTCGATATCGAAGGTTGAGTGCAACTGGAGTGACGGGACGGCAGGATCGACGCTGTCGAGCGGGAGAAATAAAGCCCCTTCGCGAGGGAGGACGAATGTGGTCTCCTCCGTTTTTTTCTCGTACCTTATCATGCATGCCGTGATGTTTGAGCATATTAGATACACGCAAGCCGATGGCACTGTCTACCTGCATGAACGAGAAGAATGTGCCGTCCTGTTCCATCGGGAGAACAACGGCGTCGTGCTGATGGGGGTCGTGCGCCAGGCCGACGGTGGTCTCTTGCTTCGGGAACAAAACGCCAAAAGAATGCGCTTATAGTGGAGACATGCGGTCTCGGGTGCGCTCACGAGCGCTTTACGAGGACGTTTTACGAGCTAGGGCATCTGGCGATGATTTCTTTCGGTTGGAGCTTTTTCCACGGCCTGCTGGCAGTATTCCTGAGCTCGCGGACCGTGGGCAGGGTTGAAAACCACCCGGTATCGTCTTGGCCGGATCTCTCTTGGCATCTTCGGTCTTTCGAATCCTTTGGTTGGGTCGAAAGGGGAGCCGTACCCCGGATTTCGAGGCGCGGCGCCGGCTTCAGGTCGCGTTGCCGCCTATGGCTTTCGCTCGGGACGGGCGGTTATCTACGACTGCGCACAGGGACCGGAGAATCTTCATGGTGATAGTTGACGCCTAATACCTTGCATCGTATAGTATG
>OLNT01001568.1_pt1 | contig 12359 bp, 15 predicted proteins | sample 1672641 | NCBI WGS metagenome assembly OLNT01 (sample SAMEA3136708, study PRJEB25190) | human gut metagenome
AACGAATTTTAAAACTAAAGGGAGAAGTCTGCCCAAATGAGGAAAAATAGGAAAATTCATCTCTCAAAAGGGTAGATTTTGCATCCCTCAAAACACTATTTTAGCAATATTTTATTATCAAGGAACATTTTTGCACATATTTGACGCCCTGTGATACTAAACTTACCACTTTTTCAGTGGCGTCCTATAGGTGGGGGAGGATGTCACACGATAGATTCTCGAATAGAACTTCTGCATAAACAAGATTGGTATAAATGTTGACCGATGATAGTGTAAAAATATAGGGAGGTTGACAAGGGCACAAATAAAAATCTTAAAGAGAAAGAAGGGGGAAGATGATTCAATTTAATTTAGAGTTTGTCTTGGAAAAACCAGAGTTACCGTTAGAATTAGACCGGCTGCTGGTAAGTTTCTTAAAAGCGTCGTTAGAGAGTGCTTCACCAAAGATGTTTGAGCAATTATATGATAAGAGAAGGTCAGTGGTAAAACCATACACTTTTTCTTATTATCTGCCAGGGGCAAAGTTTAAGGACGAGAAGATATATTTAAGGCAGAATAAGTTCTCGATGTTTTTTTCAAACGCAGATATGGAGCAGACTATTTATTTTTTTAATGGATTTAAGAAAATATTACATCAGCGTTATCCGATGAATGGTAATTCGATGGAGCTTGTACGCATTAAAAATGTGAGGAGAAAGGAGATAAAGGATCCGGAGATTATTGTGAAAATGCAGAGTTCTCTCATAGCAAGAAGACATGATGTAGAAGAGAACAGAGATACTTATTATGTTTACGACCATCCAGAATTTTCTCAGGTAGTGAAAGAAAATGTACAGACGCTAATTAAGAGATTAGGAGTAGATGTCTCAGTAGAAGGCTTTGAGATTGTTCCAATAAAAGGCAAGAAAATTGTTGCAACGATATTTGGAAGAAAGGTAGATGCGAATATTGGAATTTATAAATTATCAGGAAGTCCAGAACTTCTGACCTGTTTATATCGGACAGGGATGGGAGGCAGACGTTCGGAAGGACATGGGATGTGGGAGATAGTGTATTAATAGGATATTTTTAATTAAAAAAGAAAATATCTAGAGCGTGTTTGAAAAATCATTCTCGCAATCTGCACGCCCCAATTTGCGGTATATTTTGCCTTCATTCAGTTGATGTAACCCGCTACACCGCTCTCATTCAGGCAAAATCTCCCACAAATTGTAACGCACATCTTACAGAAAGGGGGAGAAAAAGTTGGACAGAGTAATTATTACACTCGGTGATTTTCTGAAGAATGCCGGAATTGTAGGTATGAAATACTTGTTGGATATATCCGAAGCAGAAGAAGATTCAGATTATGGTATTACATCAGATGAGCAGGGGATTTGGCTGGATAGAGACTTTGCACTTCATGCAGACTGGACAGATTTATATTTTAATGCCTGTGTAAAGTATTTTGGCAAAAACACAGTATATCAGGGGGTACTTGACAGAATTGAGCGTTGCCTTACTAAAATAAGGGAAGATAAATGGAATCCAGGAAGAGAAGAAAAGGACGATTTAAAGTTTATCACGGAAAAGCTGCTTTCGAATAGCTATCAGAACGGATTCAATATTATCAAAGAAAAGGTAGAGAACCCTGAAATTTATCTGGAACTGAAGAAGAATAAACTTAGTGATAAATTTGAATCTGATGTTTTAAGAAAGCGTTTGGAAGAATTACAGCAATTTTTAACACAGCCGTTATGTAGAGAAACTTTTATTATGAAAAGTATAATTTATAATTATATTAACCGATTTTGGGATGGAAAATGTTTCCTTCTTCGGGCAAATGCAAAAAAGGATATGCGGGCTGTTTTTGAAAAGGATTTTTCGGAACCGTTTCATAAGTATTTAGAAGGTGAACATAAAAAAGCAAAAGATACCTGTATTGACTGTGGGAATGGGATTACTGGAAAAGAAAAGGTTTCTATCGCCTTTATGAAAGAAATGGCAGATGATTTGACAAGAAAGCGTTCCGCTTTCTGGAATTGTCAGGTAGATGCCTTTTTATGTCCTGTATGTGCCTTTGTCTATGCATTAAGTCCATTGGGATTTCAAATGTATGCAAATAAGTTCGTATTTATGAATTTGAATGAAAACATATCGGTATTAGTGGATGTGAACGGTAAAAAACGAGGGAACGGTCTTAAGGAAAAAGGAGAAGAAGAAAACTATACAGTATGGTTTGCAAGGATATTGAATAAAGTTCTTTCTGACAAAGTAAAAGAACTCAATAATGTGCAGGTTATTTTAAGAGGAACACGCGCAGAAGATAATTATATGTTCAGTATTATAGGCAGAGATGCCCTACAGATTCTGAAACAGGAAAAGGTACAGAAAGCATTGAAATATCTTGAGCAACACCCATATGTAAAACTTTCTAATGAATTTGTAAATGTTCATGAGAGCGTTGTTATGAATATTTTGCAGTATCATAAACAGTATAGTTTACTTAATCAGATTTTAAAGGAGTCTCTGGAGAATACTGGAGTAATACCAACGGCATATTGGGTTTTTGTAGTTCAATTATGCACAAGTATTGAAAAAAGAATGGAAGTAAATGTGGGGAGCATTTCTGAAGAGTTGGAACAATCGCAGCAGGGTATTGAAGAAAAACTGTCAAAGGCTAAGGAGGGGATATTTATGAGTCGTATTAAAATGAGGGATGCAGGCTATAAATTGCGTAAAGAGATTTTATTAGCAAAAAAAGCGGAAAATGATGAATGTATGAGGGGAACAATCTATCAATTATTGAATGCTTTGTCTGTGCGAAATGAAGGAAAATTTATGGATATTGTAATACGGTTGTATAGTTCAACAAAATTACCTATGGCAGATGGTTTCGTTTATATGCTTGGAAATAAGGAGAAGTTTTCAGAGTATGGCTATTCTTTTATACTGGGATTAAAGGGAAGTTATACAGATAGTAAGGATAGTAAATCAGAAGATACGAAACAGTCACAGGATGAAAGTGGGGAGGAAAATTAAATGACAAGAGATGGTTTAACATTTACAATGGTATTTTTAGCAGAGAGTGCAAACTATGGTGAGGGAATCGGAAATATCACAACATTAAAGAAAATGACAAGAGGAGATTTCCAGCAGTATTCTTATATTTCAAGACAGGCTATGCGATACAATATCGTAAAGCAGCTTAAATGGGATAATACACCGGTTGACGGCAAGAGTGGTGTAGTACAGTTTGCCCCATCTGCAACAATTGAAGATTATCCAGAAATCGATTTATTTGGATATATGAAAACGACTTCCAAAGCAGATGATAAAAAGGGTGGTGCATCTACAAGAAGCGCAGTAGTGCGATTAAGCAATGCGATTTCTTTAGAGCCATATCAGAGTGACTTGGAGTTTCTCACAAACATGGGACTGGCACAGCGTCAGAACCTCGAAAATGGAATTGCGCAGAGTGAAATCCATCGTTCTTATTACAGCTATACTATATCGATAGATTTAGATAGAATTGGAGTGGATGTGGAAATTGAAGTATCACAGGAAGAAAAAGCAAGCAGAGTAAAGGAGCTTTTAGATACCGTACAGTATTTATACCGAGATATCAGAGGAAGAAGAGAGAACTTAAGCCCACTGTTTATCATCGGTGGAAGATATAAAAGAAAGAATCCATTCTTTGAAAATATTGTGAGTGTAAAGGCAAATAAAATTGGTGTTGCCACGTTAAAAGAGATTGTGGAGGATTCAGAAGAATTAAAGGAATATACCTACACAGGAATCACATCGGGAATTTTCGATAATGAAAAAGACGTAAAAGAAAAATTAAAAGCAGAGTCCGTAGGAAACGTATTCAAACATTTGAAAGAGGAAGTGGATGCTTATTATGAAGGCAATTAGAGTAGAATGTTTTCAGAATCTTGTAAATTATAGGAAACCGAGCAGTTTTATTATTAAAGAAACTTTTCCGCTGCCACCATACTCTACGGTACTGGGCATGATTCATGCTGCCTGTGGTTTTACGACATTTCATCCGATGGAATTAAGTATTCAGGGAAAAAATAAAGGAACGATATCTGAATTATATACAAGATATTCCTTTTCAGCAGGGGTAAAGTTCGAAGAAGGAAGACACCAAATTTGCGTTCATGATAAAGAGGACTATGGAGTATTTAAAGGAATTGCTAATGTCGAACTGATTTGTGAAAATAATATGATTCTTCATATTTTGCCGTCTGAAGAAGATTTTGATACTGTTTATCAGTCATTGTTAAATCCACCACAGTATCTTTCATTGGGAAGATATGAAGATTTACTAGATATTAAAAAGGTAGAAATTGTTCATTTATCATGGGAAGAAGAAGTTAGTGTGCATAATAATATTTATATTCCTGTTGATTATGAAACCGAGGATGGAGAACGCATATTTGAAGATGGTGAAGGTGGCGCAACAATTTATAATCTGACAAGAGAATACGAGATAACAAAAAATGGTTTACGCAGATGGAAGAAAGATGGTGGACGGGTAAGAGCATACTATTATCCGGCTGGCAAGGTATTAGATCAGGGATATGTGGATGATTCTGAGGCAGAAAGTGCTGTTGTATTTAGTAAGAACATAAGATAGATTTTGTGTATTGGGGGAATGAAATATGGAGTTATATGCAAAATCAAAAGCGAAGCAATTGAGCATCAAGGAAGTAGAAGCATTAAAAGAAACTCTGGAAAGTTTTTTAGACAGTTTAGAAGGAATACTCACTCCCAAAGAAGAACAGATAATAATTCAGCAAATTCAGAAAATACAGAATCAAAAAGAAGAAAAGCAGAAAACTTTGAAAGAACATGAAGAAGATATTGTAAAATGTGCCGAAGCTTTTTTCAGAGGATATGGAAAATATTTTACTGAGATAGAAAAAATATTAATTCTCCAAGCTTGCCGCCAGCATGACTGGGGAAAGGCAAATCTCATTTTTCAGTCCAAAGTATGTCAGAAAGTACGAGATAATCTGTCGGAGCCTGAGAAAAAAATTTCTCAGATTCCGCATGGATTTTTAAGTGCAGTATCTATTTCTTATAAGGAATTTCAAAAATTATATGAAGGATTAGAAAAAGATGATTTTAAGGCTTTTATGACAGCGATTTATTATCATCATGATAGAAAAGACGATTTTATTCAGGATGATATAAAAGCATATTGCCAGAAATATTATTTAAAATATCTTTCGGAATATTTGAAAGAAGAGCGGGACAAGGTATACAGCAGCCAGATGAGAAAATTGCTTTTCCGAAATAATATGTCAAGCATAAAGTTAGATGTGAAACCTTCTCTCTGGAACAAATATGTTTTACTCAAAGGAATGCTGAACAAATTTGATTATACAGTAAGTGCTGGTTATGAATTTGCCGAAGAAAATTCAAATCTGGAAGAAAAAAGGCTGGTAAATAATATCAATAAAAATATGAAAGAGCAAAAATTTGCTTTAAAGCCAGCACAAAAATTCATGCAAGAAAATGTAAATAAAAATCTGGTAGTCATTGCCCCGACTGGTTCGGGAAAGACGGAAGCGGCATTGTTATGGCTTAATGGAGAGAAAGGCTTCTATACTTTACCATTAAAGGTTTCGGCCAATGATATTTATCGAAGAATCAAGGATGATTATAATTATAAGGATGTAGAACTGCTTCACTCAGATGCAATGCAAAAATATTTAGAAGAAAGTACAAATGCAGCAGATAGTATATATCAGAGATATGAAAAAGCCAAATTATTATCTAATCCACTTACGATATGTACCGTAGACCAGCTTTTCAAATTTGTATATCGAGCATTAGGAACGGAAATTTTTGCGGCAACTTTAAAATATTCTAAAGTCATTCTTGATGAAGTGCAGTCATATGACCCACATATTATAGCAACGATTATAACTGGACTAAAACAAATTACAGAAATGGGAGGCCGATTTGCGATTATTACAGCAACTTTTCCTCCTGTCCTAAAATATTTCATGGAAAAATGCGGATTAATCCAGGGAGAACAGTATGAATTTCGAGATTTTTCTAAAGAATCAGATATTATCCGGCATAAAGTCAAAATAAAATCAGGAGAAATGAACTTTGATGAAATACTTGAAAAAGGCCGGGATAAAAAAGTGTTAGTTATCTGTAATACTGTCACCAAAGCGCAGGAAGTTTATGAGCAGATTGAGAGCCAGTTAGAAGAGGAAGACCTCCATCTTTTGCATTCTCGATATGTCAAAAAAGACCGCCTGCAACTGGAAAAAATGATTAAGAATTTTTCTGAAAATGAAGAAGAATGCGGAATTTGGATTACAACACAGATAGTAGAAGCCAGTCTGGACATTGACTTTGATGTATTATATACCGAAATGTGTACGGTAGATAGTTTGCTCCAGAGAATGGGACGCTGCAATCGAAAAGGGCGTTATATTCCAGAAGAACCGAATGTCATTGTTTATGATAATGCGAATGGAAAGGGAACAGTTTATTATGAAGATATGTATGATCGTTCTCTCGAAAAACTGTATCAATATGAAGATAAAATATTTACAGAAGAGCTGAAAACGGAATATATCAATGCAGTTTACTGCACAGAAGAAATTAAAAAAACAAAGTATTATGAAGAGATTGAATACTGGCTAGAACATTTTTCAACAATTCATCCTATAGAATATACCAAAGAAGATGTCGATAAAAAATTTCGAAATATTCATAGCATAACAGTACTGCCAGATACACTCTATGAAGAAAATCAAGTTCTTTTTGAAGAGGGAGTCAATCTACTCAGAACACCAAATATAAACAAAGACATAAAGAATATCATCACATCTAAATTTAGCAGTCTGACACTGGGACTTACTTACTATCGTTATAAAGATAATGGGCTAAATGGAATAGATGTCACAACAATCGGCTCTCACGGAGATGACAGAAAAAATAATTACCCTGTAACACAAATTCACAGAATATCAATGAAATATGATTTTGACCCGGATACGGGAAGGGGAAAAGGTCTTATTTTAGGGGAGATAGATGATGCGGCATGTATACTGTAATATATGATTTATGATTGAATAATGAGGACGAAGGTATGACAGATAAAAGAATCACAGGTGTCATGATTTACTATTACTTTGTTTGTAAACGAAAGCTATGGTATTTCTGCCACGAAATCAATATGGAATCGGAAAATGAAAATGTACAGTTGGGAAAGCTTTTGGATGAAAAAAGTTATGAAAGGGATGAGAAACACGTCAATATTGATAATGTGATTAACATTGACTTTATCAGGGAACATCGGGAGTTACATGAAATTAAGAAAAGTAAGGCAATTGAAGAAGCCGGAATCTGGCAGGTAAAATATTACCTTTATTATTTAGAAGAACGGGGAGTGAAAAACATTAAAGGTAAAATAGACTACCCTCTTATGAAGAAAACTTTGTTAGTAGAACTATCCGAACAGGACCGTGAAAAATTAAAATCAATTATTGATGAAATTGAATCTATGAAAAAAGAAGAATTTCCACCAAAATTTACAGAACAAAAAATATGTAAAAAATGTGCATATCATGACTTGTGTTTTATATAAAGGCAGCAGGGGGTACAAATGGAGCAGAGCTTCAAATATACAAATTAGGTAAAGATAATCAAGGTGATTTGAAGAGTAGAACAAATGAAACAAAGCTTAAAATATGCTTTACTTATCTTCTGATGAACTGACTTTTCAGGAGGGGTACGAATGAAACAAAGCCTATATATTTATAATAATGGGGATTTAAAAAGAAAAGACAATACATTGCAATTTACAACATATGAAGGGGACAAAAGGGACATACCGATAGAAAGAATTTCAGACATATATATATTGTCGGAAATGTCATTTAACACAGCGTTTATTAACTACATTTCACAGTACGGAATCCCATTACATTTCTTTAACTATTACAACTTCTATACAGGAAGCTACTATCCAAAAGAAAGCTTACTTGCCGGACAACTTCTCGTAAAACAGGTAGAACATTACACCTGCTATGATGAGCGTCTCGTTATAGCAAAAGAATTTATCAAGGAGGCTGCAGATAATATTTATAGAAATTTACGTTACTATAACAGCAGAGGAAAAGATGTAGCTGAGTGTATGAAAGAAGTAAACAGTCTAAGAAAAAAACTAGACCACACAGAGTTTATCGAAGAACTAATGGGAATAGAAGGAAATATACGAAAAAACTATTATAAGGCATGGAACACCATTGTAAATCAGGAAATACAATTTGAGAAAAGAGTGATGCATCCACCAGACAATATGATAAATTCGCTGATTTCTTTTGTAAACTCCTTGATATATGCCAAAACATTGAGCGAGATTTACCACACGCAGCTAGACCCAACAATAAGTTATCTTCATGAACCAGGATTTCGAAGATATTCTTTATGCCTTGATATATCTGAGGTATTCAAACCACTGATTGGAGACAGATTAATATTTTCTCTATTAAATAAAAACCAGATAACAGAAAAAAGTTTTACAAAAGAACTAAACTTTTTACATCTAAAAAAGGAAGCATCCCGCCTGATTGTCACAGAATTTGAAAAACGAATGAAACAGACAATCATGCACAAAGAATTAGGGAAAAAAGTCTCTTATCAATATTTAATTCGGTTGGAAGCATATAAGCTCATAAAACATTTGATAGGAGAAAAAGAATACGAAGGGTTTAGAATATGGTGGTAAAATATGTATGTGATTTTGGTATATAAAAATTTTTGTGTCTTATAGAAGAATGATGACAGAGGTAAAATATGTATGTAGTTTTAGTATATGATATAAGCAAAGACGAAAACGGACAAAAGAGATGGTCGCATATCTTTAAGATATGTAAAAAATATCTATCTCATATTCAAAACTCTGTATTTGAAGGTGAGATATCCAAAGTTCAATTAGTAAAACTCCAACAGGAATTAAAAGTATATATTGATTCCAATCTTGATTCTGTAATTCTATTCAAAAGCCGCCAGCAAAAGTGGCTGGATAAAGAATTTTGGGGTAAGGAAGATGATAAAACAAGCTTTATTTTATAAAACTGTCGATGCCCGACAAGGCAAAAAATGAGGAACATCAATAATAGTATAAGTAAAGGATATGTGATAATTTTTATTTTATAATACATAACAAATTGCGTATTGATTTGATTGACACATAATAAATTATGTATTAAAATATGTTATGTAAGGAGGGATGAGATGAAAAGTTATTCATCCAGAGAAGTGATTGGGATATTGAAGAAAGATGGATGGTATGAGGTTGCTTGTGTTGGCGACCATCACCAATTCAAACATTCAATTAAAAAGGGCAGGGTAACAGTTACTCATCCTAACAAAGATATTCCAATCAAAACCTTACGAAGTATATCAAAGCAGTCTGGAGTTATGTTTCCGTAACTTCTCTGCACATAACGGAGGTGTTAATTATGTCAAAAGACCGATATTCTTATGTAGCTGTTTTTTCTTATGAAGAAGATGGTATTAGTATTGAATTTCCCGATTTACCTGGATGTCTTCCATGTGCTGAGAAAGATAATACAGAGGAAGCTTTAAAAAATGCTAAAGAAGCTCTTGGGCTGCATATATGGGGCATGGAGCAAGATGGTGAAGAGATTCCCGTTCCAACTCCGATTACATCGATTCATTTGGATTCTAACGAAGTTCCTGTATTGATTGAGGTATTTATGCCGCCTGTTCGTGAAAGGATTAATAGTCGTTTTGTAAAGAAAACTTTGTCTTTACCTGCATGGCTGGCGGCCAAAGCCGATGAAGATGGTGTTAATTGTTCCAGAATATTTCAACTTGCTCTGATGAATTATTTACAGGTCAGTGAAGAGAATAAAGCAGGAATCAACTAATTTAATGAAATTCCGTTTGGTTGATATCGGACTTAGGTTCATAGGCGGTTTAAAATGAAAAATATAATTCTAAGTTGCAGTTTGATTATATTACAGTGAGTCTGCTGATAAGTAGAGAAGTAAGAATATACATTTAAAAAATTAAAAGAAATAGCATACGCGGTGAGAAAAATAAAATTATAGAACTGTCGATGTTCGATAAAGTAAAAAACAGGGGACATCGACAATGGCATAAATAAAAGATATATGATAATTTTTAAATGAGAATATAAGGGAAAAACACAGATTGAGTCTAAGAACGACAGAAATAGGAGTGAAAAAGTAGGAAAAATGAGGAAAATTAAGTAACGGGAATTAATAGAAACATTGTGGAATGTAAATATATCTGCCCGAAATCGTTTGTAATGCCCGGCATATCGGAATTAATAGAAACATTGTGGAATGTAAATAATTGTAGCAATATGGACAACCCAAGAGAAGAACCAGAATTAATAGAAACATTGTGGAATGTAAATAAATGATTACTTATGCTGTCGAAAATCATGTGTCACCGGAATTAATAGAAACATTGTGGAATGTAAATAGGCGTAAATCATGGGGAAGGAGGGAAAAATGTCAGGGAATTAATAGAAACATTGTGGAATGTAAATCCATTGCCCTTCGAATGGTAATATCCGGATTGTCGAATTAATAGAAACATTGTGGAATGTAAATTCAGTTCACAGAACGAGGAAACTGTCCGGGGATGAGCGAATTAATAGAAACATTGTGGAATGTAAATACACCGGCAGATATTTTGGAGTGTGCCAGTAAGCTGAATTAATAGAAACATTGTGGAATGTAAATCTCCGCTCCGCCGCTATCTCAATAAGGCAAACCATTGAATTAATAGAAACATTGTGGAATGTAAATACAAACAAAGAAATGAGACAGGGAATCAATACAAGAATTAATAGAAACATTGTGGAATGTAAATTGCACTCTCGATATGTAAGTCTCCACGGCTCCATTTGAATTAATAGAAACATTGTGGAATGTAAATTTCTGGCATATCCTCTTCGGCATCTTCCGGAATTTCGAATTAATAGAAACATTGTGGAATGTAAATTGAAATCACTCCTTTTTATTTATTTAAAACCCTTTAGAATTAATAGAAACATTGTGGAATGTAAATCTAAATATTGTTCCGATTTCTTTTGTAAACAAATCGAATTAATAGAAACATTGTGGAATGTAAATAATTAACACAAAATTCACAAAGCATTGCAATTGCGAATTAATAGAAACATTGTGGAATGTAAATGTGACTATATCTTTTTTAAATCTAGCGAAATGTCCGAATTAATAGAAACATTGTGGAATGTAAATATGTCTTGTAATTAATAAAGCGGCTGTACAAACCTGAATTAATAGATACATATTGGAATGTAGATTATTATCATAATTAATATTTAGCAGATGGGATATATCAAAAAGAAAATATGACAATGATTTTAAACGGGACATGAAATTGCTAACAGTGATATTTTAAGTGAGGTGCTGAAAGGTGATGGAGTATGAGAATTATGGAAAATTAGAGAGTCTTGCAGAATTAGAAAATGCCATAGAGATGGGATTAGATATTGAGTTTCTTCTATATGATACGAGGTATAATATTTCTTGGAGAGATAACAAACCATTTATATGCGAATGTCCAGAAGGAGTGGCTAAGTTTTTTGATACCTCAGAACTTTTGTTACAGAGGTATGAAGTGGGTGACAATCCTCTGAAATCTCTATGGGGAGATATGAAAATATTATCTATGTGATTAACATGTTTGGTAAATGGAAGGCGGACGTGTTAATTTTATACCTATTTTAAGGAGAAATTTTATAGAAATACTCTGGAATACATTTGCACAAACTCCTCGCATAGTTTAAAATAGGAAACAATATTACAGAAATTACGAAACAAAAATTATTAGATTTTAAAATTGAGACAAAGAAAAAAATGAAAAAATGTAAAATCACAGTCATGCGTAAAGCATGCTATAAAGATTTAATGGAAAAATATGAGAATCCTATGGAACATGCTTGTGATATAGAAGAAGGGCAAGTTTTCATCGCCAATGGCTGGTGTAAGCCAGTTGGAATGTGCGATAGTGCCTGGGAGAGTATGTCGCCATTTGTCATGACATTAGCATATGGAGGCAAGGACATTTACAATGGATGGATGAAAAATGAAAAGTCAGCAATGATATCCTGCAATGATGGGTTCCGTCCAGTGAGTTTTCTTATTGAAGCTTTGGAAGAAGAAGCTGATTAGTGCACTGGATTATTGACAGAAAGTTTCATATTAATTGTGAATTGGATTATCTACTATAAATAAGCAAATATCAAAAAGTGCATAAAATTTATCCTCTTACAGCAAGAAGACTCCGACCTCTAAGGTGGGAGATGAATTGCG
>OLNT01001570.1_pt1 | contig 12351 bp, 11 predicted proteins | sample 1672641 | NCBI WGS metagenome assembly OLNT01 (sample SAMEA3136708, study PRJEB25190) | human gut metagenome
TATATCCCATACCGATTACAACAGTATAGGCAAAGTATGCATTCAGTCCCATACCCGGTGCCAGAGCAAATGGATAGTTTGCGAAAATCGCCATCAGCAATGTTCCGACAAAAGCGGCAAGAGCAGTAGCGGTAAATACAGCTCCGGAATCCATACCGATAGCAGCCATAATGCTTGGGTTAACAGCCAAAATATACGCCATAGTCATAAATGTCGTAATACCCGCTAAAACCTCTGTCTTCGTATCCGTATGATTTTCGGATAGCTTAAAAAGTTTTTCTAACATAATACTTTCCTTTCTTAAATGAGATCCTCAAAATAAGGGCTTTTTATAAGGGCTCTTTTATAGAATCTATCTAATACTGACATAAGAGTTAGATTTAAATCGTTCCGAAGATTCTATCACCGGCATCTCCAAGACCCGGACAGATATAGGCATCCTTATTTAATTGACGATCAATATTACCACAATAAATCTGTACATCCGGATGAGCCTTTGCAAGACGTTCTACCCCTTCTGGAGCGGCAATAATAGACATAAACTTAATACTCTTTCCACCATGAGCTTTGATGAAGTCAATAGCAGCAATAGCAGAACCACCGGTAGCAAGCATTGGATCTAATACAACGATAAGTCGCTGATCAATCGGGTCCGGAAGCTTACAATAATATTCATGAGGTTCATGTGTCTCTTCATCACGATATAAACCAATATGACCAACCTTCGCACTTGGAACAAGAGCCAGAATACCATTCACCATACCAAGACCGGCACGAAGAATCGGAACAATCGCAAGCTTCTTACCAGAGATCATTGGTGTCATACAAGTCTCGATTGGTGTCTCAACCTCCACATCTTCTAACGGAAGATCCCTTAAAGCTTCATAGCCCATTAAAATACCAATCTCTTCGATTAATTTACGAAATTCATTCGTTCCTGTGTTCTTATCCCTTAAAAGAGAAATCTTGTGCTTAATAAGCGGGTGACTCATCTCGATAACATTGTTCATAATTTTCTCCAATCTGTAATGTAGTCATTCAGATACATTAAAAAAATCTATTTCAGAAAAAATAGCTTCCTCTGAAATATACTAATTTAGTACCATAACACTAGCACTATTGTAGTAGACAAAAAAGAATAAGTCAACTCTTTGATTCATTAGGGGAAAACAGACGAAAAAAGAAATAGTACCATATCCCATCTGCTCTGTAGTCGCTGTGTTTAAGATGCTCGTCCGCATCTTAAACACGCTCCGAAGCCGCATCTGGGATATGGTATTATTTCTTTTTTCTGTGCTTTGGCTCCAGAAGGAATGAATACAATAGTCTTTGGGAAGGAAAAGGGGGAGAAATCAGAAGACTTCTGTTTGTTCGGAAGATAATCTCGCCAGAAGAGAAACATGATATATTGCAACAATATGATGATGAATTTATCATGTGCAGAAATAGTTTGCAGCACCATCTTATCATCAGTGAAATTTGAAAAAAGGTTCAGCATACTGGGAATGACATCAGAATAAGCCACAACCTTCTGTACCCTTCCACATCTCCCTCCCAAAGACTATTACATTCGTTCCTTCTGGAGCCAACAAGCAGAAAATAAAAATATTAGCCCATAGCCAATGTAATGTGAGAGCAAGTAAAAATGCCGAACAGGCATTTTCTACGCAGTGATATCTTTACAATGGCTATGGGCTAATATTTTTATTTTCGTCTGTTTTTTCTTAATGAATAGTAACAAATTTCATTTATTGTGCTAAAAGGACATCTACACCAGATGATTTTAATGTATCAATATTTTTCTGACTTAGGTCATTATTTGTTATGATATGGTGAATGTCTTCTATTTTCATAACTTTATCTATAAATGGCCGTACATTAAACTTACTAGAATCAACTAAAACATAACGTTCTGCTCCGCATTTTGATACACATGTTTCTGTTCGGGGATCAAAGTCTACAGAGGATGTACCGATATTTACATTGATAGAATCTGCTCCACAATATGATTTATCAACGGTTAATTCTCTAAAGAAACGTTCGGCAGCTAAGCCGCGACAAGAACTGTTCCGCCTCATAATCCACCCCCCGGCGATATAAAGTGTAATACCATCATCATGTAATAACTCGTTAGCAACAGGAAAGGAGTCTGTTACTATGGTCAGATCTTGTCTGCCGTGAAGAAGAGTTGCTAAAAGATATGTTGTTGTTCCGCTGCCAATGGCGATATAATCGCCATCGTTTATTGTAGAAGCAGCAAGTTTAGCAACTTTTAATTTGGCTTCATAATTTTCGATTTCGGAGAAATCTCTTGTTAGTTTGGGTTGTTCAGGCTTGTCTACAGGAATTGCACCACCATGAGTTCGTTGGAGCAAGCCTTTGTCCTGCATACTTTGAAGAAGAAGGCGTGCTGTTGAAGGTGCAATAGATAAAATATCACATACTTCAGTTACACGGACTTTTCCCTGACGGTTTAATACATCTAAAATAATTTCCTCTCTTTCCTCTGGAAAAGAGTCTGCTGTTTGTTTTGCCATTGTATCACTTCCTTTATTTTATTGATGTTAGGGTCAAAAGTTATTTTTCCCATTATAAAATGCTTGCTTTTGCATCATTATAACAAGAAAACGATGCGAAAACAAGCGAAAAAAGAATTTAAAATGATGAAATGATGATAAAATTCGTCATTTACTACAAAAACAATGAAATAAAATTGTCGTATTCGCCAAAAATGACTATAAACGATGAAAAACGATTGCAAAACGATGAAATATGATATATAATGATGGCAACAAGATAAGAAAACAACAGCAAATGTTATAACTACAGGAGGAAAGCGTATGAATCCAGAAATAATCATTATGTTGACAAACAATGACATTACTGTATCAAATGCAGAAGAAGTATTTGAAAGCTGCAAAGATCTTCCAGCTAAAAAGTGGGGATTTAAAGATGTTGGTCTTCCAAAGGAAGAAATGATTAAACTTGCCGGAAAAATGAAGGAAGCAGGAAAAGAAACTTATATTGAGGTAGTTACTTATACAGAGGAAGGCTGTTTAGAAGGAGCGAAACTTGCTTATGAGTGTGGATTTGATTATTTAACAGGAGCACTTCCTTTTGATTCTGTTTTCCAGTATGCCAAGGAGCATAATTTGAAATATTATCCATTCTGTGGAACTGTAGGAGGCAGTCCAGTTGCTCTTTCAGGAACAATAGAAGAAATTGTTGCTTCTGCAAAAGATTGTATTGAAAAAGGAGCAGATGGTGTAGATCTGACATCGTATCGATATGCAGATGGAGATCCGATAGAACTTACAAAAGCAGTTGTAGAGGCAATCGGAGCAGATAGAGTTTGTATCGCAGGAAGCGTTGGAAACGAAGAACGCATGAATGAGATGAAAGAGTCCGGAGTTGCTGAATATACAATGGGAAGCGCACTGTTTAACGCAAACTTTGTAAAAGGCGGATCATTTAGAGAAAATTTAGAATTTGTTCTTGATTATCTAAAAAAATAAAAAATGTTTTAAAATCAATTCGTTATAAAAATATTAAAAATAAAAAACTTAACAATAAAAATTATTTAAAAAGAAAAGGAGAAAAAAAGATGTTAGAAAAATTTGCACATGTATTTCCAGCTATGGTTACCCCAATGAATGAAGACGGAAGTTTTAATTATGAAGTAGCAAAAAAACATGCGGACTGGATGATGGATAATGGTATTGGAGGAATTGGTGTTTTGATGGCTGCCGGAGAGTACCAGAGCATGTCTCTTGAAGAACATATGGAATATGTAAATATTATGGTTCCATATATTAAAAAACGTGGAGCATCCGTTATTGTTGGATGTTCTAGAGAAAGAGTTGAGGATGCCTGTGCGTTAATGAATAACGCTTATAAGGCAGGGGCAGATGCTGCGATGGTTCTCCCTTCCTTCTATTATAATCAGTCTCAAGAAGAAATTATCGATCATTATACTTACTTAAATGATAATTCAGATCTTGATATTATGGTTTATAATAATCCAAATGTAACATCAGGAATTACGCGTGAGACAATGAAAGAATTGTATAAGCTTCCACACGTAAAAATCGTAAAAGATGCATCTATGGTTATTGATGTGATGACAGATTTTATCTTTGAGGCAGAAGAGGCAGAAGAAGAAAAAAATGTTCTTTGCGGATGTGATTACTTATTATATCAGGCTTATGCAACAGGGGCTGTTGGTTGGATCAGTATGACAGCAAATATTCTTCCTAAATTATCAGCAGATTTCCATAATGCAATGATTGTTGAAAAAGATTATCAAAAAGGTCTTGAAATTTATAAAAAACTTTATCCGGTAGTAAATATGACAGAACGTTATCCGGCTCCAACGCAGGCTGTAAAGCATATCCTTTCGGAAGTTATTGGGTTTGATGAAGGTATTTGCCGCCGTCCACGTCGAGAAATCAGTGATGAAGATAAGGCTATGGTTGTGGAATGGAGTCAGATCAGAGAATTGGCTAAGACAAACAAAATGTAGAAGAAATTCGATTGGCATAATGATAGCTTAATCGAAACTGGAACAAAATATAGTGCGATATATAGAGAACATAAATGTGTAAATAGTACGATATACTAGGAGGGGGTTTCTTGTGAAACAGACAGAATATTTAATTATTGGTGCCGGTATTGTTGGATGTAGTGCAGCTTATCTGCTTACAAAAGACGGGAAAAAGGTTACTGTAGTTGATAAAAGCTATCCGTGTAATGAGGCTTCCGGAGTAAATGCTGGAGGAATGGAACTTCTCCAGCAGCCTCCGAAATCTTTACCAATGCATATTTTGGCAGCAAAATTATGGGATATGTTTCAAAATCAGGATGGTATTGACTGCGGATACCAGCGTACAGGTGGACTCTACTGCGTATTAAGAGAAGAAGATTTACCAATGCTTGATGCACAGGCAGAAACATTTAAGAAGAATGATCTTCCAATTGAGCGATTAAATAAAGAGCAGGTTAAAGAAAAAATACCATATATTTGTGATAATGTTATTGCGGCTAATTTTAGTCCAATGTCAGGATATTCTAATCCATTAAAGGCTGGTGTTGCAATTCTTATGAAAGCCAAAAGTATGGGCTGCGAGTTTTATGATCATCAGTTTATTAAAAAGATTGAGCCAGCATCAGATGGTGATGGATATATTGCATATGCTGAGAATGAACAATTTTATGCAAAGAAGATTCTGATTACGGGTGGAATTCGTTCGCCGTGGCTATTAGATCAGATGGGAGTTCATATTGAACTTGAAGAAAAGCATAACATGATTACGGTAACAGAAAAAGCACCTCATTTCATTGATTATACAATTACTACACCGACAATGACCATGAAACAAACAGCAGAAGGTTCGATTTTGATTGGTGGCGGTCGTGAGGGATATGGTGATCTTAATGTTAATGATACTAAAAAAGATGTTTCTATTAATGGACTTTGCTTCAATGTAAGAGAGGCACAAAACATTATACCTTCAGTGAAAAAATTAAATATATTACGTAGCTGGTCTGGGTTTGAAGGTTTTACACCAGAGAGACTTCCATATATCGGACAGGTTGAAAAATATCCGGGAGTTTACTATGCTGTAACAGGTTTCTGTGGATATTGTATTGGACCAGGTGCGGCAGCCCATGCAATCAAATGTATGAATGGTGAAGAATATTTTAATGTGAAAGAAAGTTAGATAAGGGAGGAAAAGACATGTCCAGAATAGAAAATCATATTATTTTGGGAAATCTTGAAGAGAAAAAAATGGTTACGATCATTGTTGATGGTAAAGAAATCCCAGCAGTAGAAGGAGAACCGATTCTTTCTGCACTTCTTGCAAGTGGCATTAAAGTAGCAAATATCAGTCCGAAGCATCATGAACCAAGAGGGTATTTTTGTGGAATCGGTCGATGTACAAACTGTGTAATGACAGTAAATGGTGATCCGAATGTTCGTACATGTGTTACGCCTGTTGAGGCAGGAATGGTTGTAGAGACGCAGGATGGTCTTGGAAAATGGGAGGAAGCGTAGATGAATAAAGAAGTTGAAATTCTCGTTATTGGCGCGGGTCCTGCAGGACTTTCCGCAGCAATTGAAGCAGCTAAATATGGTGCGGAAGTGCTTGTAGTTGATGAAAACAATAAACCTGGCGGACAATTATTTAAACAAATTCATAAATTTTTTGGTTCCAGAAGACATAAAGCAGGTGTTCGTGGTGTAGATATCGGAACAGAACTTTTGGAAGAAGTGGAAAAATTAGGCGTAGAGGTAATGCTTAATACAGTTGCCTACGGTTTTTATCCAAATGGGGAAGGGGTAGCTCTTGCGGTGAACGGAGAAGAAGGAATGATTGTTCATCCAAAGAAGATTATCATGGCAACGGGTGCTGGCGAAAATCCACTAGCATTTCCAGGGTGGACACTTCCTGGTGTTGTAGGTGCAGGAGCTATCCAGACGATGATTAATGTACATAGAGTTTCTGTTGGTAAAAGAGTCCTAATGATTGGTTCGGGTAATGTAGGATTGATCGTTACTTATCAGCTTCTTCAGGCAGGAATAGATGTAGCCGGCATAGTTGAGGCAGCTCCTCAGCTTGGAGGTTATGGTGTGCATGCAGGTAAAGTCCGTAGAGCAGGAGTTCCATTATATGTAGGACATACCATTATAGAAGCAGTACCAAATGAAGATATGTCAGGAGTAAAGGGAGCTATTGTTGCAGAAGTTGATAATAAATTTCAGCCAATTCCTGGAACAGAACAGTTTATAGAATGTGATGTTATTGGTATTGCTGTAGGACTTACTCCAGACATTGGACTTCCATCTATGGCAGATGTTACACTCATTAATGCTGGAAGACTTGGGGCGCAGGTACCAATGCATGATCGAAATATGGAAACAACAAAAGAAGGTATTTATGTTGCCGGAGATTCTTCAGGAGTAGAAGAGGCTTCCTCTGCGATTGAAGAAGGAAAACTTGCAGGAATCGCAGCAGCAGAAGCACTTGGTAAAATAGATGTCCAGACAGCAAAAGAAGCGAAGGATAATGTATGGAATTCGTTAGATCAGCTTAGAACAGGACCATTTGGTGCCGGACGTCATGATGCGAAGGAACAGATAATAGAGCAGATGGAAGAATGGAAGGTGAATAACAGTGCTTGCTAAAAATGGATTTTTAGATTTAGAAGAAGTTATGGATATTCCGGGATTTCCGGGAATGGAAACTCTTAATAATAAAAAATGTGTAGTGATCGAATGTAAGCAGAATATTCCATGTAATCCATGTGAAAGTGCTTGTCCTCATCATGCCATTACTATTGGAAATCCAATAACAAATCTCCCAGTAGTGGATTCTGAAAAATGTATAGGATGTGGTCTTTGTGTAGCACAGTGTCCAGGACAGGCCTGCTTCTTAGTTGATATGTCTAATGAAGAATACGATACAGTAACACTCCCATATGAATATTATCCATTGCCTGAGAAAGATCAGGAAGTATATGGACTTGGAAGAGATGGAAAATATCTTGCGAAAGCAGTAGTTCTTCGCGTTGTCATGATAAAGAAAAATGACAGAACAGCAGTCATAGAAGTAAAAGTTCCAAAAGGATACGGAATGAAAATACGTAATATTTCTGTAGATGGAAAGAGAATCGCTTCAGAAGAAGAAAATTCATCGGTAGAAAAAGAAGTGATTGATGCAATTAATAATGACGAAATGTATGTATGTCGTTGTGAAGAAATTACAAAAGCAGAGGTTATTGAGGCTGTTCGTGCCGGAGCTACCAGTGTTAATGAAGTAAAACGATTGCTCAGAGCTGGTATGGGATTATGTCAGGGTCGAAACTGTGCCAAGACAATTGAAAGAATTATTGCAACAGAGCTTGGGGTAGCACCATCACAGGTTCCACAGGCAACAAAACGAGGACCGGTCAGACCGATTAAATTAACAGGATATACTTCTCTTGACATTGAAGCACAAGAGGAAATGTTTGAACACGACTGGTAATTAAAAAAATATGCTTAATGAAAGTGGGAGTTTTACTCCCACTTGATATAATAGATTAGTAAAGTAAATAGTAATGAGGTTATTTTATATGTTTATATCGAATGAGTAAGACATAGGGAGGGTTATGTCTGCGTGGATTAAACAAAAGAGGAGATTACAATGAGCAGGTTTTTTGTTACGTTAGACAATATTGTCTGGTCTAATCCGATAATATTTTTAATCTTAGGTTCAGCAGTATTTTTTACAGTTATGCTAAAGGGGGTTCAGGTTCGAAACATTAAACATCAGGTGCAGCTTCTATTTGGAGCCAGTGATTCAGAGGCAGGAATTTCTCCATTTGCTACTTTTTGTACTGTAATCGGTTACAGGGTTGGTACGGCAAATGTAGCGGGAGTAGCAGTTGCTATTTTCTGTGGAGGTCCAGGTGCCGTTTTCTGGATGCTTATTACTTCTATTTTAGACACCGCAATTTCTTATGCAGAGTGTTCTTTAGGACAATGTTATAAGATTAAACAGGATGGAGAATATCGTGGTGGAGCTTACTATTATATTGAAAGAGGACTTGGATTAAAACCAATTGCTATTATTTATGCTGTATTAACATTCATTTGTGTACCTATTCTTACAGTAGCGCCGCATGCATTTTCCATTACGAGTGGATTTAAAAATAGTTTGGGGATTTCGCAGTATATTACAGGAGCTATTATTGCAGTATTACTTTTTATAGTGATTTCAGGTGGTATTAAACGTATTGCTAAAACGGCAGAAGTAATCGTGCCTTTTATGACGATTGGTTTTATCATTATGACATTAATCGTTATGGCAATGAGAATACGTGAAATTCCGGCAGCATTTTCACTTATAATTTCTAGTGCTTTTGGAGCCCATGCCGTATTTGGAGGATTATTAGGAACAGCAGTTCTTTGGGGAGTAAAAAGATCGGTTAATTCCTCAGGTGCTGGAATGGGAGAAGCTGTTCCGGCAGCCTCGGCAACAGAATGTTCACACCCGGGAATACAGGGACTTGTAAATTCATTTTCTGTATATATTGACGTATTTGTATGTATCTGTACAGCTCTTATTATTATATTAACAGAGTGCTTTAATGTACAGGATTCCACAGGAAAATTGATTCATGTATCAGAAAGCTCAGTGAATGTAGCCGGTGGATATGCAGAAGTTGGTATTGCATGGACACAGGAAGCTTTGAATTCTATTTTTCCAGGAGGAATTGGTGCTACGTTACTTGCCTTCTTCTTATTTTTCTTTGCATTTACGACTTTATTAAATTATTACTACCAGGGAGAGACAGCAATTGCATATATACTTTATAAACAATCTCCAAAAACAAGAAAAAGAGCTATATGGGGATTAAGAATTCTAATGCCTCTGATTTTCTTTTATTTTGCAGTACAGTCAGCATCTACGAGCTTTGCCTCTGGTGAGGTAGGTGTAGGACTTATGGTATGGTTCAATGTTATTGTTCTTCTGATCATGTCACCGACAATTAAGAAGATTCATGATGATTATACAGCACAGAGAAAAGCAGGAATAGATAAGCCAATTTTTAATCCGAAAAAACTGGGTATTAAGAATGCAGATTTATGGATGGAGATTAATGCAGATAAAATTGCAGAAGAAGATAAATAGAAGATAATAAATAAAAATGCTTATATTGGGAAGGAGTGAAGCTATGAAATATATTTTGGGCATTGATATTGGAACAACAGCGATAAAAGGTGCTGTTATTGGTGAAGACGGTAAGATTTACGGAACAAAAACGAGCGAATATCCACTTACAACTCTTCCAACAGGAGAAGTTGAAGCAGATTTGAAATTATATATTAATGCTTTTACACAATCAATAAAAGGTGCGATAGCAGATGCAAAAGTTGATACAAGTGATGTAAAATGTGTCGGTTTTTCCTCTACAGCTGAAACTTGTGTATTTCTTGATAAATATAATGAACCACTCTGCAAGGTTATTGCATGGATGGATACAAGAGCTACAAAAGAAGCGGCCTATTTATCAGAACATTTCGATAAAAAAGATATTATAAACAAAGTTGGATTTGATGGTATTTATGCGATTCATCCGGTAAGTAAGATACTAGCCGTAAAAAATAAGAACCCTGAGATTTTCGAAAAAACTAGAATGTTTGCCCAGATAAAAGATTACTTCATCTATAGACTTACCGGTGAATATTATACAGATCATTCTACAGCAAGTGATCATGGATTCTTTGACATTACAAACCGATGCTACTGGAATGAAATGCTGGAGTTTACAGGGATTAAAGAAGAATATCTTCCGAAGTTGGTCGCACCGGGAACAGAACTTGGAACGATTAGTAAAGAAGCAGCTTCAGAATTTGGTCTTGATCCGGAAACAAAAATAAATGTAGGTGCTTTTGATCAGGGATGTGGGGCAATCGGTGCCGGAAATACAAAACCGGGAATCGCTTCTGAAAGTACAGGTTCTGCCTTAGTTACCGTTGCAACAATTGATGAATTAAATCCTGATTCAAAAGGAGATGTCCCAACTTTATGTAGTGGAATTCCTGGAAAATATATGTATCAGCCATACTGTACTGGATCTATTATTATGAAATGGTATCGTGATGTTTTTTGTGAGGCAGAAAAAACGGTTGAAGAACAAACTGGATTGAATGCATATACGCAGATGGATGAGATGGTAAAAGCGACACCGGCAGGGGCAGATGGTTTAATCATGTTACCTTATTTTCAGGGTTCAGGTATTCCTGAATTAAATGAAAAGGCAGAAGGTGTATACTATGGAATCAATGCAGGTCACACAAGAGGACATTTTATTAGGGCGATTATGGAAGGACTTGCTATTGCTTTAAAACGTATGTTAGAATGTGAAGAAAAATTAGGAGCCACAATGACAGAGATACGTTCTCTTGGAGGTGGTTCTAAATCAAAAGCATGGTGCCAGATTAAAGCAGATATCCTTGGTATGCCGGTAAAAGTAATCAATAACAGTGAAAGTACTCCATGTATGGGATGTGCAATACTCGCCGGAGTAGCAAATGGAATGTGGAATTCCATTGATGAAGCTACGGAAAAGTTTATTACAATTAAAGAAACATATTACCCTAATCCAGAGAATAAAGAAACTTATGAAAAGGTCTACAAGAAATATGTAGAAGTTACAAAAGCGCTAAACCCTACCTTTAAATAGAATATAGTCATTATTCTCTAATATTCACCTCCTGAGACTGTGATGGCATAGAATCCCTTATTATGTCATCACAGCCTTGTTTTGGTTATGAAATATTAAGAAGTATTAGAAATGGAGAAATGAACATGAAGAAAAATTTAGGTGCAGCACCATTGCTGTTTCCACAACCAGTACTTATTATTGCAACATATGATGAAAATGAAAAAGCAAATGCTATGAATGCTGCTTGGGGCGGTATTGTTGGAAAGGACAAAATCATTATAAATTTATCATCACATAAAACGACAGATAATATTGTGAACCGTAAAGCATTTACTGTAAGTATAGGGGATAAAGAGCATATGATTGCTTGTGATTATGTTGGAATAGTGTCTGCGAACAAAGAACCAAATAAAATGGAAAAAGCAGGATTTACAACAACAAAAAGTAAGAATGTTGATGCACCTGTTATCAATGAACTACCAATGGCTTTAGAATGTGAACTATTGAATATAATTGAAGAAGATATGTACCTTGCGAAAATTGTAAATGTTGTTGCTGATGAAAGTATTCTTTCAAACGAAGGAAAAATTACATTAAGCAAGTTTTTCCCAATTACTTATGATAGTTCAGAATCTGGATATTATACACTAGGTGAACGTATCGGAACAGCATTTAAAGATGGAGAAAAATTAACTATTTGATTTATTAGAGAAAACAAACGAAAATAAAAAGAATAGACCATTGCAACTGTAAAGATATCACTGCGTATATAAAGAAAGCACCTAAGCTTCTGACAATACATCTTCCGAGCAAGTAGAAGACTTCTGACTTCTCCCCCTTCTCCCTCCAAAAGACTATTAGTATTCATTCCTTCTGGAGCCAAAACACAGAAAAAAGAAATACTGCCATATCCCAGATGCGGCTTCGGAGCGTGTTTAAGATGCGGATGAGCATCTTAAACGCAGCGACTACAGAGCAGATGGGATATGGCAGTATTTCTTTTTTCGTCTGTTTCCTCTAATGAATCAAATAGTAAGAGTAATTTTTTGTGTTGCTTTCGGGAATTTTCTTTTCGTCTGTTTCCTCTAATGAATCAAATAGTAAGAGTAATTTTTTGTGTTGCTTTCGGGAATTTTC
>OLNT01001574.1_pt1 | contig 12316 bp, 20 predicted proteins | sample 1672641 | NCBI WGS metagenome assembly OLNT01 (sample SAMEA3136708, study PRJEB25190) | human gut metagenome
TCTGTTCTATCCAATTAAGGATTATAGCAAAAAAAAGCAGATTTTTCCATTATCCGCTTCACACAATATATCGAAATCTCACGAAATATATCGTTATAGACAAAATTATTTACATATCTATAGAATTCCTTTATTCTATAGTTAGATAGTCAGTATGAATATTGGAAGGAGGTTCTTATGTATGATGTCAGGCATGTATTAAGAAAAGCTGGTCTTCGTTCCACGTACTCTGGTTATAACTATCTTGCTTCAGCAGTCGCCCTCGTTCTCAAAGATCAGGAATTTTACCTGAAGAATGTAACCTCTAATCTTTACCGCGTTGTCGGTGAGCAGTATGGCGTTTCCAACATGTGTGTTGAAGCCGCCATCCGTACAATGATCAACAGTTATTGGAATCAGAATTCCAATAAAATTTTAAGCCCGCTGCTTGGTTATCCTGTATTTGACAAACCGACCGCATCCGAATTTATTTCGATGCTGGCTGATTATATCCAGGATCATTCCTCTCGTTAATTATTAGATACTGGTAGAACTTATGCATTATCGCATATCAGCATGGTATATACAGAATAACGTTAGTAGGCTGGCATTAAAAAAAGGTGCAGCCTATGAGGTTGCACCTTTTTTATCAAACCGGACTTTCATAATTGGAGACGTTTTTCCATACGCGCTGTTTTAATTGCCACAACTACTATTTGAATCCTTATCAAATTCCGGATTGATTGCATAAAAGTTCTTACTGTTCAGATTATCCTGAACGATCCTTAAACTTTCTCCAAATCTTTGGTAATGTACAATTTCCCGCTTTCTTAAAAAACGAATCGGATCACATACTTCCGGGTCTTTTACAAGCCTTAAAATGTTATCATACGTCGTCCTGGCTTTCTGTTCTGCGGCCATATCTTCATGTAAATCTGTAATTGGGTCACCCTTGGACTGAAAATAAGTTGCTGTCCACGGTGTTCCACTGGCTGCCTGCGGCCAAAGTGCAAGTGTGTGGTCCACATAATATTTATCAAAACCAGAAGCCTTAATTTCCTCCGGAGATAAATCCTTGGTAAGCTGGTAAACAATGGCACATATCATTTCCATGTGGGCAAGTTCGTTTGCGCATACAAGATGGAAGTATTTTCTTCCTTATTTATAATAGGATATTTTAAGGGAATGATAATTTAGCACAACGTATTTACGCCATTTGTGGCACTTTTTGTCGCCAATGTGTCACTAACGATTAGTTTTAATTAACCAGAAAATGCTATAAGATGTTGCGAAACTATCTAAACTGAATCGCCTCAATCTGCAATGCCTGTCCTACAGTTCCGAGTGTTGCTACTCCATCAGCTTTTGTCCAATCAGTCCAACCGGAATTTTTTATGTGCACTCGGTACTCAAAATCTCCGTCAAAGCACAAGCACTCGATACGCTTATTCTGTCCTGTGGTACCGATTACAGTGTCTTTTGTGACCGTGCCATAATCTTTCCAGCCGATACCCTCAATGTGCGCTTTTGCCTTGATTTCGATGTTCAGCGGATTGATTTTAAAAGCTTCCAGTCTGAGATTGTGGCCCGTGATGCCAATGATATTCTCGCAAGCTCTCTCTCCTAACCAGCCTCTGTTCTGGACGTGTGGATTGACAAGGAATTTAGCAGCCATGATCTCAATTGCTTCGATTTGCAATCCTTTTCCTTTTGTTCCGGCCCAGTTTCCGTTAAATGTCCAATCTGTCCATCCGATGTTTTTCTGATGAACTCTGTAGATATATGGCGTATCCTTACCGGTAATCTTGATTGCTTCGATACGTTTGTTCTGACCTGTAGTGCCAAGGATAGTGTCTTTGGAGATATTCTTGTATTCCTTATCACCTACATCCTTGATGTGCACTACTACGTCTGTTTCTCCGACAGGAATAAGTCGGAACGCTTCAATTCTCCGGTTCTGTCCAGTAGTTCCTGACATACGACCATCAGACTGCCAGCACGCCCATCCGATGTCACGGATATGTGACTGGTAAGATACCTTACCGTAATGCTGTACGGAGTCCTGAGATGTTCCTCCGGATGTAATCTTTCCGTCAGAATCCTCTTTTGCAGGAGACGCCGTAGCGATGCCGAATGCATTAAGGATACCTCTTGCCAGATCATCCATCTGACCGTTGAATTTGTTCAGATCGCCAGAATTGGTAATGAATCCATTCTCTAGAAGTCGATAGCTATATCCTCTTGTGGCAGCCCTGTTCGGGTTGGCGAGGTCACTTCTTGGAACGATATTTTTTGCACGTCCCGGAAAAAACGAGCCGATAAAGTTTGCCAGTGCCGTGTCGTACTGGTCTGCGCTGTAAGCGGAATTGATAATAACATGACCGCCCTTTGCCGAAGCTCCTGCGCTGTCCATGTGCAACTCTAATATCTGCCAATCTTTCGGAATATTAAGGCTCATGATTCCATTGTCTGCGTACCAGTTTCGGTTCATGTCAGCGATCGTGACATTTCCACCGCCTAATGCTTGTAATCTGGAAGCGAGCGCACGTACACGCTCTGCCTCCGTATATCCGTATCCTATCGCTCCGCAATCACCGGCACCATGACCGGCGATAATAAATAAATGTGCCATAAGTATCTCTCCTTTCCATCTTTGTGCTGTCTACTCAGCTTTATTTAACTGTTTAAACACCTGGTTTACATAATTACTAAGTCCCGCAACCAGAATGCCCTGAACAATTGCTGTGAAAATTGCCATTGCGATATTTTGTGTACCTTTAAGGTCGCAAGTTGCAACAACATAGATTCCGCAAACCACAACTCCAACAACTCCAAGGATTGCCGGAATGTATTTATCTGCTACGGTTTCAGATTTTTTTAGTCCGATTCCGATAAAATACAGGACAACTGCCACGACAACAAGTTCCGGTTTCACATAATTCATAATCTGTTCCATAATATCAATCTCCTTTTTTCTTGTTTAGATGAAGGTCTTTAATCTCTTCATACATCTTTGTTCCAGTTCCGTTACCGCCTAATTCATGATACGATTCGTACATATCACAAAAATTTTCAAATGCGTAAGGTGGGATAGAACCAAGTTCCATATATTTATCATGGTACTCAAACAGTTTTACTTTTAAGAGAATCATCGTTCCCTTGCTGTTTGCATCTCTGTAATGCTTCTGGTTCTTCAACAGCCAGATGATATAACCTAGCACAATAGGAAGAATCAGCGTATATGTCTGCATCAAAAATTCTTTCACTACATCTGTCTCTCTTTCTTTTTTTATGCAATAAAATAAAACTTCTAGGTTTTGCTCTGATATCCATATTTTCTCCATTAAAAAAAGACAGCTCCGAAGAGTCTGCCTTTTGTCTGTTATTTTGTTATAATTTCTTGCCACATCTCGGACAGTAGTTAATTGGTATATTCATCTCCATCATATTCTCTTCTCCGCCGTAATCAGATACCCCAATATGCAGTACACTTTGTTCGTCTACCTCACCACCGAATAGCCATAATTCCAACCGTTTTACTGGTTCTCCATCGCCGAGTACAACCGGGCGTGCGCCAAGAAGATTGCTCACATCTTTCTTTCCCAAAAGCACCATTCTGCTACAAAATTCACATTTCTCCATTTTCATTACCTCTCTGATATTTTTATTTTTGATTGTATCAGATAATGTAATGGTTAAGATATTTTCAGGAGAGTTCGATGTTCTTCGATACCTCATTTTCAAAAACTATGATGTTCTTTGGCTTCTTAATCAATTTTTTCATTCCCGGTTCATGTATAAGACGTTTTTTATATTCTTCTGTTTTCACAATAACTCTGAAATCTCCACTTTCCAACATTACATCTCCCGGGATTCTCCACTCATGTTCGTGTGTCCAATCTACATATTGCCAAGTAGCAATATTCAAATCAAGATTTACGACTCTCCAATAGATGCTCTCATCTATCAATTCCATAATTTCATTGGCTTTATCGTAAATCACTGGTCTTGCACCGTTATAGAACAAAATCTCTTTCGGCATTTGGATTCCAAACTCACGATATCCCTGTTCACGATCGAGCCATTTCTCACCTGTGATTATTTCTTGCATTGCATCAAAAGAAGTATCTTGAAAACATACAACCTTTTGATTTCCTTTTACGGTATCGCAATTATTTCTTCTTGAAAATGAAGCTCTTAAAAATCCTTTTTCCAGTATTTTCAGCAATGTATTGTAAGCCTCTTCATCACTTCTGCCACGGATTAAATGCGTCAAATACAGTGAGCCAACGTTTCTTGACTCTGTAAGCTCTTTCCAATCTTCTCTGAAAAGTCCCATACAAAAATCCCCCTTTCACCGCTATTATACGGCAAAGGAGGACACCTTCCAATACTTATTCTGTATCGGTTTTCTTCCATGGCATCCTCTCCAGCTTCCTCATAAGGAATATTCAGAACTTATGGATATTCCTTTTCTTGTTTTTTATTGGTTATTCCTGTATTTGTATTTAGTGGTTTTTTAACAAGTAATCAAGAGCCCTCTTTAGCTAATCATGAAATATTTCATGATTTCCCTCGCATTATATTTTGCGATTTTTTTAGCACCACTTTCGTTTGTGTGAATACCGTCTAATAAATCCGTTTGAATTGGTGCAACACCAGATTGTTCAGGATGGTCATAATCGATCGTTGTTTGGCTTTCGTAGATGTTTCGGATTCCGCATCTACGAGTGTCGATTGTTTCTGCTCCAAGTCTATCGGCAACAAAATTGATAAAATCACCTTTCTGGTAAATGCTATCGAAAGTTTCATAGCATTCTTGCGTTGGTGTACACATAAAAATCACGGCATTGGGATATTCTTCATGCAACTTCTGGAATCCATACCGCATAGCACCTGCCAATGTCTGACGATTCACACTTTCAAGTGGAACAACTGTAAAATTATTCTGAGCGTAATTCGTGATAAACTGGTTTTCTACGCTTTCTTTTGTCTGCACAGAAAAGTCAACAGAATCATTTGTTCCAAACGAGAATGTAATCACGTCAAAGTCCTGATAATCTGCATCTCCGTTTGCTTTTGCATTTAGCACTTTCTGTACTTGATTCCCCATTACATTGCCATCCGTAGACGGCTGTGGATTTCCGTCATACGTCTGATTAGCAACTTTATCCTGCCATGTAGAACCTGCAACAGATACATTAACAACCTTATCAGCAATGAGATACTGTTTTATCCAGTATGTCCATCCGTTTACACCTCCCATAGCGGTAATACTATCGCCAAGTGTAAGAATCTTTAATCCTTTCCACTTTGGAAGAATCGAACTCGGCAATGCAGATTCATTTACTGTAACATATAGCTCTCCATATGGAGTAAATTTAGTAATTCCATGTTGCTCGATTTTCAAGGTGTTCAGGGTATCCCCAAACCCTCCGTTTTTTGAAAAGCGGATGAAGTAAGCACCGTCTGGGATTGTGATAGATAATGGTTCATCTTTTAGCGGAGACAGATACTTTTTGTCTTTGTCAAAATATGCCCCGGTACTTGCTACGCCGATAGGGAGTTCATTACTACTAAAATAAAGAACCATTCCCGGTTTTACAGGAATGTAGTCACTTGCGTCCCAGCCCGAAAAGCCCTGATAAAAATATCCATTTTCTGGAAGAATAGCACTATCTTTAGTCACAGTATCCTTATTAAAAAGGTTTGAATGGTCTTCCTGTATTTTTACAACTTCGGCTTTGACTTCACTTACTTCGGCTTTTATATTGTCAGTGTCTTTCTTTACATTATCCACATCGGCTTTGACTTTAAGCTCACCATATGGAACATATGTGGTTCTTGAGCCTTTTTCAATTTGCAACTTTTCTTTTTTTTGAATCGAAAGAAAACCTTGCATACCCATCAGATGTAACTGTTATATTATTATTATTATTGGGATTTCCAAATCCACTTATAAACTTCTTTTGAGCGTCATAAAAAGCACCTGTGCTGTAATGGGTTGGTTCATTGTTTGCGCTAAAATAGAGTACATCATTTTTGGATACAGGAATATAGTCTGTAGCTTCCCATTCGCTAAATCCATTCATTTCGCTGCCATCACCAGAACTGATAGCAACATTTGCTTTTGCCACTGCCGGATTAAAAAGATTAGGAGAAATAATGTTACCTAAATCTTCCTTTAGTGAACCAATATCCTTTTTATTGGTCGCAATCTGCTCCCGATCGTCTGTGAACGCTTCTGCTACTGCCTGCATCTTACCCAGCTGCTCACTTCCGGCTGTCTGAATATCTTGGACTGCTTTCTCGCCAGATGCTGCAATGTCTGTCTTGAGCTGTGTCCCAGTTTCAATCTCCTCACCAAGAGAAGTGTCCAATGCACCAGCTTGTTTCACAGTCACACTCAGAGTCTCCTGAACCGTTCCTGCCGTCTCCGTAGACTCATCTAATGCAGTCTTGGCAGTTCCTGCTTCCCGGATGGACGTATCCAACTCTGTCTTTGCAGTTCCCGCCAGCTCCACCGACTTGTCCAGTGCTGTCTTAGAAGTGCCGGCTGTCTCAATAGAATGTTCAAGTTCTTTCTTGGACGCATCAGCATTTGTAATGGTCTGCTCAAGCCCTACCTTAGAATCTGTAGCCTGATTTTGAATCCGTTGGATCTCGCCATCAGTGTGAGTAGTAATCTTGCCTACAGAGGTCTCTTCCTGATTCTGGATAGCTTCGATTGCTTCCCGCTTTTTCTCTCCGACTTTCCTAAGAGCATCTTCCTTGGTCTTTTCTGCTGTAACTGCACTCTCCGATGCACTAGCAGCATACTTACCGGCTTCTGTCGCACTTTCCTTTGCATTCTGCTCTGCCATCTTCGCTCGTTCGGCAGATGCATTGACCGCTACTACCGTCTCCCTAAAGAGATCCGGATCCGTCTCTGGATCTTCTGCCGGAGAGGTTGGCTTACTACGTACCCTGACTGGGATTGTAATTTCATACTTGGTGTTCCCGGAAGTCTCATCTGTCAGATAGATATAAGCATAGATCCGGTAATTGCTTGTCGCACTGTGTGTCAGTAATTCATCCGGAATCTTTACTTCTGTAACTCCATCCACTGTCGTGCCGACTCTGGATAATGTCTCTCCTGATTTCTCGGCCAGCGAAAACTGCACTTCTACTGCCGGTGGAAGCTCCGGACCTGTGATCCGGAGCACGTGACCGTAATCATACTGCCATACCCCCAGCGTGGATGCATATCTGGAATCTAATTTTACAGATACGATATTGTTCATACTACTGCTCCTCTACTTCTGCCTCTTATCATGCTATCTCCTCCTAATATCCAAATCTCGCAATATTAGTATCATCTGACCAACAGCCGAATGTATCGTTATCGCCATAGGCTCTGACTCTTACCGTAGCTCCGTCCATACCATCTGCAATAAAATCATCCGTGTAATTAGTGCTGTAAAATGCTGTATAGGTCGTATCGTATTCTTTCCACGTTCCGTCAGTCTTTGTGATGCGCACTTTGTAGGACGTTGCATTTTCAACTTCTGACCATTTGACTGCTACATAAGTATAACTAAAATACCTTGACTGGCTTTTATAGTACGATGCATATTCCACTGTCGGAGTACCGAGGATGCATTTCTCAATCCAGTTTTTTGCAGCATTGCTGATAGCTTCTTTCAAGGCATCGTCAGGTTCAAAGTTGATATCCGGAATCTCTACGGATGGTGATTTAAGCGGTGGAGTACAAGCCGACACCGGTACGGCACTGGAAAGTGCCAGTGTAAGTGCGCAGATGATAGCTGCTAATTTTCTTCTTTTTCTTTTCATATGTTGATTCCTCCTATTCTCCGATTGCGATCCAAGTGTATTCTTTTCCGTTAACCATATTTGTTACTTCTGCTCCATTTTTCGGTGTATATGTTACTTCCCCACCGTTTATAGCGATCGTTCCTGTCGATGTAGATGATGTTTTCAAATATTGGCTGTAACTATTTCCAATTCCTTTCGTCTTTCCATTCTGGTGCAGCAATGCAATGATGCCCGTGTCACTCGTGCTTGTAGCCGTCTGCATTATCACTATGCATGATATTGTTTTTAATCCAGTGTCAAACGTAACTGCATTCGCACCTCCTCCCGTGATGGTTCCTTTCATAGTTTTTGCCGACGCACTGAGCGTTCCGGTAATATTCACACCATTGCTTGACGTAAATGTTTTTCCAATTCTTACATCTGACGCTTTTGCATCTCCATAAATACTGCCTGCTTCGTCGTACACTACCGTTTTTTTAATGTCTCCTTTTAACAGTACCGGTTTACTCGTGTCTGCAAGAGAGACTTCAATTGTGTGCTTAAGGACTGGTAGTGTGCTCTGACCATAGCCCGGAATAGTGGTTGGTATTGATGATAGTTTTGTATTTTTTGTTGTAGCCTTAATATCATTCTCGCCAGTCAGTGTTCCTTCAATTTTCTTTCCATTCACATAGGCGCTCTTTCCGAGTTCAATGCTGTCTGCATCCGCGGTTGCGTCCGCAGTAAGGATTCCGGCAAAGTCAGAGCCTCTTTCTTCACGCTCTTTTTCTGTAAAAAGTTCTTCGCCTTCTAACACGTTCAAGGTCGCGATCGTGGTATTCCATTCTCTGTCTGTACCTTCTTCAGTCACGCACACGCTAAATCTGACAGTGCCTTTGTGTGATGTAGCTTTCCGCAGAGGACTCCACTCAAAAGTTACATTTTCGCCAGACACCTTTAAATTCTCGGCATTGTATCTGTCTTTTCCGGATACCTTATTTGATGCATTCTGGATGTTGATATGCACATCGGATTTTGTGAGGTCAATTCCATCTCCGACAATTTTCGGACATCGGAAGTACTTTCGGATTGCCTTGCTGTCATTTTCGACTCCAAGTAGTTTTTCGCTTTGTGGAATCGTAATACTGCGATTTTCCGCATTAATTTCGATATAATTGATTTCCGCCATTTTCCATCACCTCCTAATCTACCGGAACAAAAATCAGTCTCGTGTTAAACATGCTCCACTCCCCGCCATTTTTGTATGACGTAACAAGGATTGTGTCTCCTTTTGAGCATCGTCCGCAAAATGTAGATGATAATTTACAGTAATTACCATTCTGGCCAATCAGCGTATTATTAAGCTTGCAGCTTATTTCCTGCGCACAAGATGTATCGTTAACAGCCGAGGACACGGTTACGGTAAAAGCGTACTGTAAGCAATCCCTATATGTTTTCTCGTCAAAAAAAACATCGTCCCGCTTTAATATCGGCTTCACGATGTTTTCTATGAGCAATTTTCTTTTCTTGTTTATCCACTTCGGATGTTCTTCGGCATATTTGAGATAATAATCAATCTCTTTACAGATAACCATCTGTAGGATTCTCCGGCTCTGGTACCGGCTCTTTTAACTTCAGATCTGCCAGGATCTTCAGCATCGTAGCCGTTGTCTTTTGCAAATTGACCACTGATTCATTCGCCTTTTCTACAGTTACACCATTTCCATTTATCGTTTCATACCTTAGCCCTTTCGCCCTGATATCTGTGATTAATTTCTTTTTCAGCGACCAATAATACACATAATCATCAATCATGTCCATATAGAATTCCGCTTTCATCCCACGTAACTCCAACTGCCTTATCAATGACTCTTTCATAGCTTTTTGCGTCAATTTGCTCACCTCTTTTCACTCAAATCATGCCTTTTTTGCTGTTTTTATGCCAAAAAATACAGGCTTTTTACGCCTGTCTCTAAAAATTCTTTCTTATAGTAAATTTCCAAAAATGCCACCCCTACCCTTTTCACGCGAGATTTCATTTTTTCTCCAGAGTCATGGCTACATCCCCGTTCTTCATTCAGAAAAAATCACAGAGAATTGGCCGGGGGGCTTACCATCGCTCTTTGCTCACAAGCTTCTTCCTTCTCACGAACTTCTTTGGAGTTCTTCCATGTCTCAGGTTGTGGCACTGCGCACACAGGCTTATCAGGTTGTCATCATCAAGTCCAAGCTCCGGATGCTCCTTCAGCTCCTGGATGTGATGCACCTCTTCAGCTCTCCATATCTTCCGATCTCTTCCGATCAACTGTGTACCAGATACAGCTGCATCTTTTATTCTCCTTCGGCAGTCCTGGCACTCATAATGATCTCGATCCAATATCTGCATTCGCTTATGTTTCCATGCAGATGAGTTGTAAAATGCTTTCGCTTCTTTGTCTGTCATTGAATTCTTGCATCCTAACTGATTTCTTCTTAATGGATCATACAGGTATCGAACCTGTGACATTTCGCTTATGAGGCGAATGTTCTACCGCTGAACTAATGATTCGAATTTTATGTATTATAAAAGCACCCCGAAGGGTGCCTTTATAACATTATATTCCTTTTGCACTTTTTCCAATTAGATTCATCAATGCTTCTTGCAACACTCTTGAATAGTTAATACCAGCTTTGTCGGCTTCAACACTCATCCAATATGGAATTGTACAATTCTTCTTTACAGCTCTGTTTTGCATCCGTTTTTTGTATTCCTCAAAGTCTACATCAACCAGAGTCAATATTCCATCAGAATAGTCAAAATCTTCATCTGCATCATCTTTTGCTTTTTGTAATGCAGTATTTTTGTCTGATGGCATTGGAAACTCAACATTATCTTCTAAATAATCCATTCCCTTTAAGCCGATTGCATCTCGTGCCATCTCCATTGCATCTGCTACACTTTTTCCTTCCGTATAGATCTCCATATCCGGGACATAGACTAAATAATCGCTGCCATACTCTTTAATCAGTACTGGATATGCTCCTTTCATTTTTTTTCCTCTCTTTCTTGCTGTTAGTTATACTAATCTAATCGATACTTTGACGCTAACAAATTATGCCCGAAAGCTCGGGGATTTATTTCAATCCCCATTTTTTCAGGATTTTTTTTGCTGTAATCTCATTGATTTCAGTATGTCTAGGAACTTGCTCTGTATCACTTCCACGTTTATATGTATCGTGATTCGCCCCATGTTCTTTAAACATAAATCCTGCGCCTTCGAGTTTCTTTATTAAATCGCGCCGTTTCACGTGTTCACCTCCGTGCTTTTTTCTTTATTATACGCCCTAAATGCGTATTTGTCAATACAAATGCGCCCTAAATGCGTATTTTTTTCAATAAAAAGGGCGACCTGTAACCAGATCGCCCATTCCCTATACACTTACCTAAGGAGAAACTCTTGAAGCATGAAAAAACTCCAATATCGAAAGCTCATCTTGTTTGCTTTTCGATGTTATCATAATACCACTGATTTTACTGAACTTCTATGAACTCTTTTGGAATTTCAAAATGTATCAGTGCTTTCCCATGTATTTTATGGATCCATCTTTCTGAATAAGACATTTTCTCTGCAATCTCCCACCAATCCATCCCACGGATATATCGGTAAAACAGCACGTCTTTCTCATTTTCGCTCCGCAGCCTTTTGATCTGCCGTACAATCTCCTGATATTCCACCATCCGCATATATCGTTCTTTTATCAGCTCCGATACCATACGGTCAAGCTCTGCTGCATAACCGGACAAATCGCCCTGGCTGCTCCCATGTGGCATCCCGTCATTATTCATCGATGGGGAAATCTTCATAGACCGCAGCTCTGCTATTTCCGCATTGATTCTATGTATCCGCCGGACATGATTTCTGTACTGTCTCAGATATTCCTTCTTTTTCTCATTTTCCGTCATTTCTTTTTCTTCGCTCTGCAATGGCATCCACCTCCGCTGTAATGTCATATTTCTTCGCCAGATATTCTGCAACACTCACACTCTGGTAAGCCGGTCTTCTGAATCTCTCCAACGCCTTTGCATCATGCCGGCTTTCCAGTTCTTCATAATGCTGCTGTCTATCTCTCCGCTGCTCTTTTCTGCTTCGTTTCTCCTGCAAATTATCACCTTCTATCCTTTGAACGCTTCCGGAAGTGGCATCCACGCCACAACCTTATATGGTTCTCCCGTCTCATCGAGTCAAACACCCGTTCGGGAGTAATACAATGTTGTTGCCTTATCCGCTCCCTCGATCGTAACCAGGAACTCCGCTGCATACGCACTTCTGACATATGATTCTATGAACTCCCGTTGATCTGGGAGTCTTTCTGTTGTTGGAATCCATCCGTTACTCATTATTCTCTACCTTTCTTCATGAAATCATGATAAATAATATTATCGGTTTCCTTCGGTTTTGCATCCTCCGATTTATCCCAAACATTCCCGATAACCTTCATCTTACACCTTTTTACATAATCTTCCGTTAATGGCATTGAATAGCAAAACGGCTCGCATTTGCTC
>OLNT01001577.1_pt1 | contig 12304 bp, 10 predicted proteins | sample 1672641 | NCBI WGS metagenome assembly OLNT01 (sample SAMEA3136708, study PRJEB25190) | human gut metagenome
ACTGCACCTCTCCCAAGCCATCTTCCATCTGCACCTGCACTTCCCTCTCAGCCACAGGAATCGAATGATTCTTTTTCATTCTGCACTACTCTTCTACTCATAGAATAGCAATTCTTCCATCGGGGAATTCTCTGTAATGTGGCCAGCAAATGTACTCTCTTGTTCGTTGAGTTTGCTTATATTCTGCGGAAATTCATGTTTCCGCTTCTTTAGAAATAGTAGCATATTTACCCATATTTGTAAACTGCGAATTTCGGTAGCAAATCCTCGTAATCCCCTCTTTCCGAAACAATCTCGCCCCAATTTTCCAAGGCAATAAACTCTTTATGGATAATCGCAATAAATATGCATAATTCTGCATATTTAGTACACACTATCTATCGTCAGTATATGCTATCCAACATCAGAATTGACTACCTGATGTTCCAATTGACGAACATATATTCTGAGTTGTATTATAAATTCAAGAAGTAACTCTTAAATTATCTGACACTAACTATTTCTATTTTTCCCCAAAGGAGGGATTTTTATGCAAGCTTTATCACAGACAAACACAGGCGATACCTGCACCATAAAATGGATGTTCGGTGTTCCGGAAATCCTTGAAACTATGAGAAACATGGACATCAAAGAAGGCAGCACCATCCAGGTTATTCAGAAATGCCGCGACTGGCTGATCATCGGAAGCAATAACCGCCGGCTGGCGGTTGGAAATGAAGTAGCAGACCGGATACAAGTGTAATAAGAAAAATACAGCTCTACTGATAAATATTCTATCAGTAAAGCTGTATTTATATTACGCCAACTATTTCATTCTAAACTCAATCGTCACTTTAAACAGATCTCCATCAAGATACAGTTTAAATTCTCCACCCTGAAGCTGTACAAGGTCTTTCGCGATTGACAGGCCCAGGCCGCTGCCTTCCGTATTTCGTGAAACATCCCCCCGGATAAATCGCTCTGTTAATTCCTCTGCAGAAATGTTCAGTGGCTGTGCGGAGATATTTTTGAGAGAAAGCTGCACATTCGGTCGGTCAACTTTTACGTCTACATAGACTCTCGTATTTTCCATCGCATATTTGGATACATTTCCAAAAACATTCTCAAGTACTCGCCAGAGTCTGCGTCCATCGGCACAGATGATTGCTTCTTCCTCATCGAAATGAACCACCATCGTCAGATTTCTTTCTTCAAATTTCTCTTCGAATTCACCGATCACCTGATGTACCAGTTCAATAAAATTCAGATCTGTCATTTCCAGTGCAATATTGCCGGTACTGGCTTTAGATGCTTCTACAACATCCTCAGTCAGTACTTTAAGTCTCTGTGCCTTGTTTTCCAGCACTTCCAGATATCCCCTGATCTTCGGATCTTCCGGATTTTCACGCTTCAAAAGATCTACATAATTGATGATTGAAGTAAGCGGAGTCTTGATATCATGAGAAACATTGGTGATCAGTTCCGTTTTCATACGCTCATTTTTAAGGCTGTTCTCTACCGCTGCGTCCAGGCCTTCACCGATATGGTTGATATAATCTGCTACCATCTCCTGTTCTCCAGAAAGCTTCTCTGTTGGAATCTTGTATTGAAGGTCACCATCCGTGATTTTTTTCAGACCAGCTATGATCTGCTCTCTTCCCCAGGCTTTTTTGATCAGATAATAAAGAACTGCACAGTCCATTACGATCATCAAAAGCAACGAAAGCGCTGAACCACCCTCAACTGTCATTCCGGTAAACATAAACTGTAAAAATATAAATATTCCAAATAACAGAATTATTTTTACTCTGCTGATCATATTGCCACCAAGAAAGACAAGCAGATCACTGCATTTCGAAAAGCATTTTCTTACCAATAGCAGGATATGCCTCAACAGGCTGTCTCTCCAGAGCGATCTCGCCTTGATCCTTCGTACCAGACTGAGCCATCCGGCCAGGAACCATATTCCAAACCAGAGTCCTAAAGTGCCAAATCCAATCGTCTTCCAGACAATTCGCATTTCTTCGTCATCCATTGCCTGAACAATTACAGAAGTACCCATCAGCCATATCATAAATACCACTACTGCTACGATTTCCGTGTAACATCTGTCCAAAAAGTTCAGATGTACTTTTTTATCCTCGTTATTCCGTCCGGCTCCTATCGTCAGGATCACAACTCCTGCAAGTGCCAGAATCAATGCCAGCACAGAACCTGCCATAACCGGCACCAGCCACGGCTCAAATTTATCATAAACGAGTTTTTCCTGCTTAATCCTGTCTAACACAGGAAAATCTTTATCCACAGAAACAAAATAGAGATAATTTTCTCCGGCAAGTCCTGTATTTTCGAGCATATTTTGCCAGTAAGATACTGTCCAGTCCGAAATATTGGAAAAGCCCAATACACAATCCTGTGTATCAGGAGCGATCAGCATAAACGGACCGGCTCCGGAAGTCAGTTTATCCAGTGTTTTCAGATAATTCGATGATGTAACATCTTTTATATTTGTGTATACTTTACCGGACTTTGTGTCTACGTACATATAGTTGACATTCGTTGCTCCCGATGCATATGTTTTCAGGATTTTTTCACCATAGGAAGCATCACTGTACTGTACCAGTGCTTCATACAAATACTGATATGCCTTGCTGAGATTTCCTTTCCATTCTTTATTATTATTTACAACATCCAGGATGCTGTCAGCTCCGTCCGGCTTGTATACCTCTTTCAGAGGTGCATCATTATTTCCACTGGATTCATAATTGTACACATCTGTATAGACAACATTTCCATCCGCATCTGTAACGTACTCCACACCGTTATTGCGAATTCCTATATTATCACTTTCATAACCATAATACGTATACTCTCTGCCGGAGAGCATGGAAAGTATATCCTTTGTATTCTCTGTCCCCTCATCTTCATCACTGCCAAAGACAAATTTCAGTTCCCCGGTAGCAATCTTATCTGCAAAATCTCTATAATACATATAATAATCGCTGCCATCCGGCTGACGGCAGATCAGAACGTTTGTGCTTGTATCCCAAGATGAACTTTTTGCCCAGTCATACAGGTCACCTGCCCTGTACGCAAGTCCCGATGTGCTTTTGTGTGTCAGTGTATCTCCCCGGTTCAGCTCCTTAAGATCAATCAATTCCTCATCATCCGCCTGATCCAAAATATGCCGCTCATTAATCGCATCAACGATCGTATGAGAAAGATTATACACATTATCTGTAAAGCTCTGGGAATCCACATAATCCTTGCTGTCCAAAGGCTGGACACCCTTATTCATGATCATCACGGATACCCCGGCCCCCGCACAGGCTGCTACCATAAAAAATACCGTCAGCAGCACCAGAAGTCCCTTGATACCACTCTTTCTATACCACCTTGTCTTCATTTATACCCCTTTCCTTTCCCGGATGAATCCATCTGATTTCTCCGATTGCAAACACAGGAGTTTTCTACAGATTCCTGCAAAAGATTAAATTTTATCCACTTTATACCCAAGTCCCCACACGACTTTGAGATAGCGTGGTTCCTTCGGATTGATTTCTATCTTCTCCCTGATGTGACGGATATGGACAGCAACCGTATTGTCCGCAGCAATCGCTTCTTCTTCCCAGATACTCTCATATATCTGATTGATAGAAAAAACTCTGCCCTGATTCTGTACCAGAAAAAGAAGAATCCTGTATTCGATCGGTGTGAGTTTGACAACATCGCCATCAACCGTAACTTCTTTACGGTCATCATCAATCTCAAGCCCGCCGGTCCTGTAAACATTTACCTTTTTTTCTGCCATCGCACCCAGCTGCGTATATCTTCGGAGCTGTGATTTAACTCTCGCCACCAGCTCAAGCGGATTAAAAGGTTTCGTCACATAATCATCTGCTCCGACATTCAGTCCGAGGATCTTGTCTGCATCCTCTGACTTTGCAGATAAGATGATAATAGGAAGCACATTTTTTTCACGAATCTTTAACGTTGCCCGGATTCCGTCCAGTTTCGGCATCATCACATCAATGATCAGAAGATCTACCTTCTTATTCTGCAATACCTGTATTGCCTGTTCGCCGTCATATGCCTTCAGAATGTGATACCCCTCCTGTGTCAGATAGATTTCTATTGCCTCTACGATATCCTTATCATCATCGCATACCAGTATCTCAGCCATTTTCTTTCCCCTGCCTCCTGTGTTTTATGAATTTACTATAACTGTTAAGAATTAATATCTATGGGGTAAAATATTAAGACTTTCTTAGGATTTCTCTCTATCATACCAGAAAATCCGTATAAAAAAAATCCAATTTCTTTATTGACAAAAGTGAACCATTATGGTACAGTATAGTCACAGCAAAGAAATAATAACAATTACTATTATCAAATAAACAAAATTCAATTATGCAAAGGAGATTAAGATTATGGCTAAATGGGTATGTAATGTATGTGGTTATGTTTACGAAGGTGACGCTGCTCCGGAAGCATGTCCGGTTTGTAAAGCTCCTGCTTCTAAATTCACAAAACAGGATGAGAACCTGACATGGGCTGCTGAACATGTTGTTGGCGTTGCTCAGGGTGTCAGTGAAGACATCGTTGCAGACCTGAGAGCAAATTTCCAGGGTGAATGCTCTGAGGTTGGTATGTATCTTGCTATGGCAAGAGTTGCTCACAGAGAAGGCTATCCGGAAGTTGGTCTTTACTATGAAAAAGCTGCTTACGAAGAAGCTGAACATGCTGCTAAATTTGCTGAACTTCTCGGTGAAGTTGTTACTGACAGCACAAAGAAAAACCTCGAAATGCGTGTAGAAGCTGAGAACGGTGCTACTGCTGGTAAATTCGATCTGGCAAAACGTGCTAAAGCTGCTGATCTTGACGCTATTCACGATACAGTTCACGAAATGGCTAAGGATGAAGCAAGACATGGAAAAGCATTCGCAGGTCTACTTAAGAGATACTTTGGTTAAGCTACTTCCGAATGGTACATGGCTTATAATAATCCCGAATGGTACATGGCTTATGTAAAATATTGATTTACAGAAAGGAAACGATATATGGCTGCTTTAAAATACAGTCGTCAGCGAGAGTCTATCAAAGAATTTCTTATGACACGTAAAGATCACCCTACCGCAGATGTTGTTTATGAAAATGTAAGAAAGATTTATCCTAACATCAGTTTGGGAACCGTATATCGTAACCTTTCTCTGTTGTCTGAACTCGGTGAAATTCAGAAATTATCCAACTTTGGCGGTGCAGATCATTTTGACGGGTGCGTTACTCCACACTGCCACTTCATGTGTAAAAAATGTGGACAGGTTCTGGACCTGGAAACAGAAGATCTGAATGAAGTTGCTGAAAAAGCAGTCAAAAACTTTTCAGGTAAAATCACAGAATGCGATATACGCTTTTTCGGAATATGTCCGAAATGTATGAACAATTGATGTATTTTATAGATATTTGCTTGACTTTGTAGTTTCTATATGATAGATTGAAACTACAGTTATTGAGAATTATTACTATTATTAAACAAAACTAACTTAAAACGAAAAGGAGATTAAGATTATGGCTAAATGGGTATGTAATGTATGTGGTTATGTTTACGAAGGTGACGCTGCTCCGGAAGCATGTCCGGTTTGTAAAGCTCCTGCTTCTAAATTCACAAAACAGGATGAGAACCTGACATGGGCTGCTGAACATGTTGTTGGCGTTGCTCAGGGTGTCAGTGAAGACATCGTTGCAGACCTGAGAGCAAATTTCCAGGGTGAATGCTCTGAGGTTGGTATGTATCTTGCTATGGCAAGAGTTGCTCACAGAGAAGGCTATCCGGAAGTTGGTCTTTACTATGAAAAAGCTGCTTACGAAGAAGCTGAACATGCTGCTAAATTTGCTGAACTTCTCGGTGAAGTTGTTACTGACAGCACAAAGAAAAACCTCGAAATGCGTGTAGAAGCTGAGAACGGTGCTACTGCTGGTAAATTCGATCTGGCAAAACGTGCTAAAGCTGCTGACCTTGACGCTATCCATGACACCGTGCATGAAATGGCTAAAGATGAAGCCAGACACGGAAAAGCATTCGCTGGACTGCTTAAGAGATATTTCGGAGAATAAAATTTTAAATTTTATATGAAACAGCTGATCCCCAGGGCATATGCCCCGGGGATCTTTTTTAATCAGATTTTTTTATACTCTCCGCAATCTTTTTCTTACTGTCATTCCGCACTTCATCACGGAGACGTGTCAGATACTCCGAAAACTGCACTTTATCATTTCCATAGGTCATCTGCAGATCATATTCCAGAGGAATCCATGTACTGATATCTGACTCATTATGCTGGATCAAAGCCTCCAGATTATCCAATGCCTTATAGATTCTTGCCTCCAGCGTCTGACGCTCCTCCATTTCTCTGTAAAGAGCCTGCATTTCACTGGCAAAAGGTTCCGGCAGCTGCTTCACCCATTCATCCAGAAGTGACGCTTCTTTTTCCTCATCTTTTTCTGACTTTTCAAAGGTTGGTATGTCCCCAGTAAATGCCTCTCCAAGATCATGGATCAGACACATTTTCATTAATTTTTTCAGATCTGCTTCCGGAAACTCATCACTGACAAGATATGCCATCAACGTAATTCTCCAGGAATGCTCCGCCACACTTTCCCTGCGGCCTCTGGATGTATAACAGTGCCTGGTGGCATCTTTCAGACGCTCCGCCACAGCTAATGTTTCTATCAGTTTCTCAGGTTCCATCTATCTGCTCAGTCCCCTTTTTGTATTTTAAGTTGTTTTATTATAACACTTTTTAATCAGTGTCGTCTATAAATAATCTTTTTCATACTCAGGCAAAAGCCTCTGGTACCTGGCAGAAATCTCGCATTTCAAACAAAAACGATCCCCGCAATTGCTCACGGAGATCGTCTCTTACACTTTATTTCGTTGTTATTTCACAGTCACCTTACAGGTCATTTTCTTAGAACCACTCTGAACTGTGATCGTTGCTGTTCCCTTTTTCAGGCCTTTCACTACACCCTTAGATGTTACAGTTACAACTTTTTTGTTAGATGATTTAAAAGTAATTTTTTCATCTGTGTTCTTTGGTGTTGCTATGGCTTTAATCTTGAAAGATTTTCCCTTGGAAACATTTTTTGCTGCCGGAACACCGGAAAGATTTGTTGTTTTTACACCTGTGACCTTTACTGTCACAACCACTTTCTTTTTACCGGATTTGACAGTAATCTTTGCTGTACCGGCTTTTTTCGCTTTGATCACACCCTTGGAGCTGACTGTAGCTACTTTCTTATTTGAAGAAGAATATGTAACTTTCTCTTTGCTTGTTACCGGAGTAACTGCAATAGAAGAAGCCAGTTTCTTGTAAGTAGCTCCTTTTGCAAGTGTCAGTGATTTCGTCGTTGTTGTAATCTTAGTGGTTTTTACTGCTGCCTTCTGAACAGTTACCTTGAAGCTTGCTGTCTTTTTGCTTGCAAGAGTAACAGTGACTACAGCACTTCCCTTCTTCTTGCCGGCAGTCAGCTTGAATGTTCCATTTTTGTTTACATTTGTTACTTTTACAGTTCCCGGTTTATTTGAAGTAACTGCTGTAACATAGTCTCCTTCTGAAAATCCTGTTGCTTTAAATGCAGTTGTGGACTGACCTGTTTTCATTTTCAGAGAAGAAGCTGTCAGATAAATGGTACCTGGAACTTTTGCTATTGTATTCTGCTTCTCAAGGACTGTACCACATACAGAACAATGACTTCCTTCGGTCTTTCCGTCTGCAAATACAGTCGGAGCTACAGCTGCATCTTTCACTTCTACATGAACATGCTCTTTTGTTTCATCAAATTCATATTTAACTCTGTCAATTTCCTGCCAAGCACCAAATTCTTCATGAAATTCCTCGGCAACAACCGTAAACCATGTGGCATTGTATGTCGTTCTGGTCATGATCGGAAGGTCGTAACCGGAAGGCTGCAGGTTCCGCTGCAAGTTCCATCCATCTTCATCATACTCCTTCACGGTAACTCTTAAATTCGGATCTCCAATCGGAGCCCAGCCGCCCAGTTCAGGCTCATAACACCACATTCCAATACCCAATCTGCCAATATCAAGTGATTCTCCAACCTTCGGATTCAGCCTATTTCCCTCAGTATCTTCAAGAACCTCCGGTTTCAATCTGGCTTCATTAGTCTCACCGCCATCAAATACACCGGCAAAATAGTATTGGTGATCAACAAGCTTCTGCCACTGTCCGTTCTCATCTTTTACCTGTGCAGTAAGTGTGAAGATTGTAGAAAAGCTGGCAGTTCTCTCCAGAATCGGAAGTTCCTGTCCTTCCACATCTATCCATTTCCAGCCATCGGTGTCATAGTCATATTCTGTTTCACCTGTTTCATCATCTCTCCATGAGTCTATGATAATCCTGTAATTATCTCCTGTAACAGGAACGCTTTTACCGTTTTCATAGCGAACAATCTGTGGATCCATATCCTTTTTAATATCCAGCTGTTCTCCTACCTTCGGATTTATGGTATTACCATCCTCATCGCTATAATCTTCAGGCTCAATTACATATTCACTGATACCAACCCAAATCCACTCTGTAGCTACTGTCTTTCCGTCTACCAGAACTTCTACCGGAATCGTAATATCTCCCGCTTTACTTCCGGACTTAACAACAATCTCTGTTCCATTTAATGATACCGTCGCCATTCCAGCATATCCCTCTTCCATTGGAAGCAGTTTTAAACTGTACTCGGAAATCTCATTCCAGTCATCTCCATCTACGCAATCCAACCATGTTGAAATGTTCATGGTACTGTTTGGCAGCATATATCCGGTATTACTTGAGGAATCATCATAATTCCTGCCAAACTCATACCTTTTTTCTCCTGCCTCACCAGCATCATCACTGAAAATCTCCTGAGCTGTACCATCGGAAAGATCTTCCTCTGCTGCAAAATCCTCCTGTGACTCTTCTGCATCGTCCTCGATCTCTGCTTCTGCCTCTTCTGAAGCATCCTCATCTGCTTCTACTGCAACTTCTGCGTCAGCATCATCCTGAGCCATTTCCACTTCCTGCTCAACATCTGCTGTGAGTTCTTCCGCTGCTACCGGTACAACTACACTCTGTGTAACAGTAAGCGCCATTGCCAGAAGCATTGCGATTTTGTTTCTTTTCATATAAACCCCATTCCCTTCTTTTTTATTGTCTGCAAACAGACTGATAAATCATTATAAAATGAAAAAGAAACAAAACCCATTACCTCGCAGCATAGTTTATGTTTTTATTTACAAAAAAGCTCCTGCAAATTATATCGCAGAAGCTTTCAGACTGTTCTTTATTCAAATGTCGCTTTCGCTGTATCTACTGCATGATCTGCTTTATTCTCAATATCCGTATCATTTCCCGAGAACACGCTTCCGGCAAAATCAATAACCTCATTTCCCGGCAGACTGTCAATGCAGACAGCAGTTCCATTATCCGTAAATGTATTATTCACATAGTTTGGCGCAGTACCGTAAGCCATAGAGGTATTAAATTTCAAACCAACCGTATTATTCGCGAACGTACATTCCATTGCATTAACCCATGCACCATTCTGCGCAACAGCAGCCGTATCCCAACCCGTGAAGTTGCAATCGGTAAGAAGTACCAAACAATACGCATCCAGTCCGATTCCACCCTCACCTTCAAAATTAATCCCTGACAGATCTGCATAGTTACCATCATGTCCCTTTATACTGACAGTTCCGGTGAAAGTAGTCACCGCATCACCATCTTTGCTTCCTGAAATACTCCAGACATGATTACCAAAAGTGATATCTCCGTCATAGGTCACTGCCGGAAGATGCAGATATACCGGTGTATCTGCGGACGCCTCTTCTTCAATGGAAGCGAGCAGGGCATTCAGCTCTTCGGTGGTCTCCATCGGTGTATCTTCCGCATAATAACTGACTGCCGGTTGTTTTTCAATCGTAAGTCTCGTACTAAGAAAAATTGTATCTCCATTCTTCATGGTAAGTGTCCACTGGATATCATTCGTTCCACTGTCAGATACATAATTGATATCAGAAACATACGCTGCATTTGGGAAGCTTTCATTGTACACCGGTTCTACATATTCCATTTTCTGTGAACCTTCTGATGGATTTGTATCTACTTTGCAGGACTCTACCTCTTTGGAAAATTCTTCTCCGGCCAGCTCTCCTGTATCTTTATTTAATACATACAGCTGGCATGGAAGTGCACTGTTCATTCCTTCCGACAGAGTATCTGTGCGCTCCCCCTGGGCATGTCCCGTCATACCACCTTCCTCAGAAAAACTCAGCAGGACTTTGTATGATTTTCCCTTATCCGTATAAGTGATCTGTGCACCGCCTTCATATATTTCTGGTCTGTGATAGATAGAAAAAGCGATTCCGATAACCGCAGCTACGGCCAGAACTGCCACTCCTATCACTGCCTTCTTTCTCCACTTTCTTGGCGTCTTTATCTCTTTCTTTTCTATCTGAACTGTTGTACAATGTGGGCAGAAAGACGCGTCCTCCGGAAGTATCTCCCCACATTTTATACACTTTTTGCTCATTGATTTCCCCCTTATCTCTTTTTATTTTCTTCTCTATTTTTATAGAAAATTTTCTACAGAACCTCCATCAGATGAAGAATATTCTTGTATCTCTTTGCTGGATTTACCATCGTACAGCGTTGAACGATTCTTCCCATTCTGCCACCTGCAAGTTTCCTGGAAGGATGTTCGCCGGTCAGCATAATATTAAGCAACACACCAAGCGCATAGATATCTGCCCGTCCATCTGACTGCGAAAGGCCATACTGCTCCGGTGCTGCAAATCCGGTCGTTCCCAGAATCTGTGTATCTTCCTGAATTGTGCTTTTATATATTCTGGATGCATCAAAATCGATCAGAACCGCTTCTTTTCCACGTATAATAACATTATCTGGCTTCACATCTCTGTGCACCACACCCATAGAATGAAATACCCACAATGCAGAACAAAGCTGTCTTACAATCTGTTTCGACTCCGCAGTTGTCAGAAGACCGCCTTCAAGGATCTCGCTAAGCGTATCACCCTGCACATATTCTTCCAGCAGAGCTGTCTTTCCATCTTTTTCTCCGACTTCCATTATTTGCGGCAGATTTGGGCAGGAAATATTCAGAAATTTCTGATAAACTTCACTGTTTCCATAAAAATGCCGAAAAATATAACGGGTGCCGCTGTCTCTGTGACGTACAAGTGAGACCTCGCCCCGTTCACTTTTTTTGATCAGCATGAGCACATCATATTCGCTATGAACTGCACCCAAAAGACTGTCGTAAATATTCATATTTCTCATCCTTACTCGTTACTGTTGTAACTGATATTCCTTTTTACTATGCGGTCTGCATATTGTTTTTCAGAACTGTTTATAGTATATTTTAATTTATGTATACTATTTAAAATATTATAACTTATTAGTAATTATTCAGCAAGTAATATAACAAATAGAATATTTGTATTACTATTGATACTATTCGTAAAACAGCATGAATAGCAATATATTGTTCAAAAATAACGATGAGTAAAGGCGCGGATTATGAAAAAGAAAAATACAGATAGTTTACAGCAGGAACTTATGGATTCACCAGATCTGACTCAGTTTCTGTCACAAAACCAGGAACAGTTTGTAAATAAAAATGTGGCAGAATTATTAAACCATCTGTTTGAAAAGAAAAATATCTCAAAAGCGGCTCTCGCCAAACAGTCAGGCATGAGCGAAATCTATCTGCACCAGATTTTTGCCGGTCGCCGAAATCCTTCCCGAAACCGTCTGCTGTGTCTGTGTTACGGTCTGGATGCAAGCGTAGAAGAAACTCAGGAATTATTGAAACGTTGCGGAAAAGCCCAATTATATCCCAAGCTGAAACGTGATGCAATTATATATTACGGACTTCTGCACAAACTTGATCTTTTTGAGATCAACGACAAACTGTTTGATGAAAACGAAGAAACTTTATTCTGAAACTACATTTTTTCATTTATCACATAATAGAGCAAAATCCCCTTTAAAACATGATATGCTGTCAGTACCCTGGATATATCAATGTTTTAGGGGGATTTTTTCTGTCTGTCACTAATAAAATGGTTGAAAGTCTGTTGCAATGCCAAACATTTTCCCAAATACTCTTTCATATTATAGAAAAAATACGTATACTAAAATTATATATATCAGATGTGAGATGACTCCCACCTCTTTAGGTGGCGAGGAGCAAATTAGTATCAGTGGTGGGAGTCAATCCCCCATCTGATATAGCCTCCGGCAGGATTGCA
>OLNT01001579.1_pt1 | contig 12295 bp, 9 predicted proteins | sample 1672641 | NCBI WGS metagenome assembly OLNT01 (sample SAMEA3136708, study PRJEB25190) | human gut metagenome
CAGCCGCGCGGGCTATCGGCATGGCAGTCGCACATGCCGCGGCTCCACAGACGGCGCACTGCCCATGCGGCCCATGCAACCACGATCAGCAGGACCGCCACAGTCGGCAGGTTGAATTCCAAACCCAAGATCACGGCCCGTCTCCTTTCCTAAGCTGCACGCCTATGCCGGCGCGCGAAAAATGTTTCCCTTGGATAATACTACGAACAACAGCGGGACGCCACCCAAAGGCGGCGTCCCGCTTAAAGCAGCTCACGTCTTCGCAAAACCGTCATCGATGGTTTTCTGGCCCGATACCGGTCTTGCAAGATGGGCGCAGCGCTACTTCTCCTGCTTCTCCTCACGCTTGGGCATGGGGCGGAAGATCTGGAACAGCATGGCGGCTGCGATGACGATAGCCACCACGGTGAACACGTTGAACTCGACCTCGCCGGTCGCAAGGCCGACGAACTGATAGAGCATGGTGCCCACGCACCAGGCGAAACCGCACAGGTAGCCGATGGTGATCCAGAACCACTTCGGGGAGTTCTGCTGCTGGCGGATGGTGCCCATGGCGGCGAAGCATGGAGCGCACAGCAGGTTGAACGCGCAGAAGGCGACCACGGCAGCGGTGGAGCCGCCGAGCATCTGCAGGAAGCCGAACCACAGCTGCGGGTCGGCCTCGCCGTAATCGGCCAGCTGCGTGATGATGCCCACGGTTGCCACGACGTTCTCCTTGGCCACCAAGCCGGTGACGGCAGTGGCCGTGGCCTGCCAGTTATCGAAGCCCAGCGGGGCGAAAATCCAGGCAAGCAGGTTGCCCAGGCCGGCCATGAGGCTGTGCTCCATGTAGTCGGGAGCATCGGGGTCGAGCAGACCGAAGCCCTCGCCCGCATCGCCGAAGTTCATGAGGAACCAGATGACGATGGTTGACAGGAAGATGATAGTACCTGCCTTGATGATGTAGCCCTTCACACGCTCCCACATGGACAGCAGGATGGATTTCACCGTGGGCATATGGTACTCGGGCAGCTCCATGACGAACGGGGTGGCCTCGCCGGCGAACAGCTTGGTCTTCTTCAGCATGATGCCGGACAGGATGATGGCGATGACGCCCAGGAAGTAGAACATGGGGGCCACGTACCATGTTGCAGACGAATCACCGGACGCCAGAGCGCCGAACACGAGCGCGATGATGGGCATCTTCGCGCCGCACGGGATCATCGTGGTGGTCATGATGGTCATGCGACGGTCCATCTCGTTCTCGATGGTCTTGGTGGACATGACGGCGGGCACGCCGCAGCCGGAAGCGATGAGCATCGGGATGAACGATTTACCGGACAGGCCGAACTTGCGGAAGATACGGTCCATGATGAACGCGACGCGGGACATGTAGCCGCACAGCTCCAGGATGCCCAGCAGCAGGAACAGGATGACCATCTGCGGGATGAAGCCGATGACGGCGCCGACGCCGGAGACGATGCCATCGTTGACAAGGGACTGCAGCCACGGCGCGACGTCGGCCGCCTCCATGGCATCGGCGATGATAGCGCCCAGACCCGGGATCCACAGGCCCCACGTGCCGTCGGACGGATCGGGCTCTTCGACCTCAAGCGCCTTCTGGTAATCGGCGAACGTGATGGTTTGCTCCTCCACGTTGCCGTCCTCGTCCTCTACCTCCATAGAGGCCACGGCATGGGATGCTTGCGCCTGCTCGTCGAAGTCGGCGACGATGGCCTGCGCCTCCTCATATTCAGCCATGGCATCCTCATATTCGGCCACGGCGTCCGCATCGGCGTCGTCTTCAGGCGCCTCAGGCTCCTCGGCGGCTAAGGCGTCGAGCACTTCCTGCGATGCATCGGAAGGCAGCTCGGACTCCTCGTCCTCGCCCAAGATGTTCTCGACATAAGCCACAACCTGGGAATGTGCATCCTCGTATTCCTCGGTGGCCTCGTCGAACGCGGCGTTGCCGGTGTAGAGCCAACCGTCGCCGGAGATGCCGTCGTTGGCCCAGTCGGTCACCACGCCGCCGCCGACGGAGACCGCCAGCCAGTACACGAAGAACATGATGACGATGAAGATGGGAAGGCCCAGCCAGCGGTTGGTGACCACGCGGTCGATCTTTTGCGAAGTGGTCAAGCCCGTACGCGTGCGCTTGACGGTCTTGTTCACAACGTGGCTGATGGCGTCGTAGCGCTCGGCGGTGATGATGGATTCCGCATCGTCGTCGAGCTTGTCCTCGATGGAGGTGCGGATAGCGGAGATAGCGTCCAAGTCGGCCTGGGACAGCTTGAGGTCGGCGATGGTTTTGTCCTCGGCCTCGAACAGCTTGATGGCGTACCAACGGGCCGCGTTGGGGGCCACCTTATCGCCGAGCACGCCCTCGATCTTGACGAGAGCCTCCTCGACGGCGGCGTCGAATTTCATCTGCGATGCAGGGGCCTTCTTGGTGCGAGCGGCATCGATGGCGGCCTTGACGACGTCCTCCATGCCGCGGCCCTTCAGCGCCGAGGTAGGAACGATGGGGCAGCCCAGCTCGCGGGACAGGCCGTCGACGTCAATCTTGTCGCCGTTCTTCTCCACCAGGTCCATCATGTTCAGCGCAATCACGACCGGAACGCCCAGATTCAGAATCTGGCTGGTCAGATACAGGTTGCGCTCAAGGTTGGTGGCGTCCACCAGGTTGATGACGGCGTCGGGGCCGCCTTCGAGCAGGTAATCGCGCGCCACGATTTCCTCGGGCGAATACGGGGACAGCGAGTAGATGCCCGGCAAGTCCGTGATGGTCACGTCCTTGTCGCGCGTGTACTTGCCTTCCTTCTTCTCGACGGTGACGCCCGGCCAGTTGCCAACGTATTGATTGGCGCCTGTCAGGTCGTTGAACATCGTCGTCTTGCCGCAGTTCGGGTTGCCGGCAAGGGCAATGCAGATTCCCATGATCTACCTTTCTTGCGAATCGATTCGGCTTCTTGCGCTGTTCTGGGTTTCGATGTTTCACATCGTCCCAGCTCAGAAGCCATTTTGAGTTAGGTTACGGTAACTCGTTCCGGTAAAAAACGGCGCACTCGCGCCACTGCCCATCGACGGTCGATGCGCCGGCTGTTACGCCGGCGTACATGCTAGTCGACGAGGATGCACTCCGCCTCGCTTTTGCGCAGCGACAGCTCGTAACCGCGAACCGTCACCTCGATTGGGTCTCCAAGCGGCGCCACCTTGCGCACGTACACCCCAACGCCTTTCGTGATGCCCATGTCCATGATGTGGCGCTTAAGCGCGCCTTCTCCGCTCAGGCGGCGCACCGTAGCGGATTCGCCGACCTGCACATCGCGCAGCGTTTTGCCCTGAATCTCGGCCATCTAGCCCTATCCTCGCTTTCTTATGCTCTTTCCATGCTCGTATGACGGCGGTTGCAAGGCAACCGCACGAACGGCCGCAGCGCTATCCCGCCGCGGCCGGGTTCGCCCATGTGCCGGCAGATCGGCTACGCCGTTGCCGCAGAGGTGATGATATGGGACGCCGCTTGACGGCCGATGGCCACCTGCGCGCCTTTGACGGAGACGATCAGGTCTCCCGCCACGCCCGACACCACCTTGACCTCCGCTCCTTCCACGAAGCCGAGATTCTCAAGATGATGCTGCAAGTCGCCCCTCCCGCGCACTTTGACGACATGCGCGGACTCGCCCTCTTTCAGGAAGGAAAGCGGCATCTGCTGGACGGACACGCTAGAAGCTCGCGCAGCCTTCACCGCAGCGCTCGTCATCGCAGTCTCCATGATGTTCTCCCTTCATTTGTTAGACGCATACAACAGAAAGATGTTACATCAAATTGACTTTGCATGGAAGCCTTGGGCAACTTTTTGTACGCTACGGGTAATTTTTCAAAGTTTCACCACATTTACTTCGAAACGAGCAGGACGCCAGCGGAGATGCCGCACGTCCGAAGACGCCGGGTGCGCAGACGCGGAAAGCGTTCCAACCGCAAACCCGCTCTCCGCCCCTTCCTACCCGTATCTGCCGAAAACGCTCTAGGTATTTCCCGCGCAGGCCGAAAGCAGATCTGCTACGGCTAGGCGGCACGAACCCCGGCGTCAAGCTCGTTTGCCTAAAACGCGGTTCGCCACCGTTTGTCTGAAGAACGGGAAATTCATCTTCCATCTGTACTTTCGCAGGAATATTATGCGTACCGTGAATAATCCCCCTTTTCGCAATGCCGAAGGAGGCGCCAAGCCCATGCAAGAGAATCGCTATATCGATACGCGCGGATGCGTCGACCAACCCGTCGAGTTCACCGAAGCCGTTATCAACGGCCTGGCAGATGGCGGCGGACTGTACGTTCCGCAGCATATCCCCGAGCTTACGCTCGACGAGATCTGCGAGCTGGCTCAGCTGCCCTATGCGCAGCGCGCAGCGCGCATCTACAAGGCCTTCGGCGTCGATCTTCCCGCCCAGGTGATCGACGAGCTGATGGCCCAGGCCTATGGCGACAACTTCGACGACGAGCGCATCTGCCCCATCACCTCCCTTGATGCCGACACCCACGTCCTCGAGCTGTGGCACGGCCCCACCAGCGCCTTCAAGGACATGGCGCTGCAGTGCCTGCCGCGCTTCTTCAGCGCATCGGCAGCCCAGCTGCGCGAGCAGGGCAAGCTCGACCACGACTTCCTTATCCTGGTGGCAACGTCGGGAGACACCGGAAAGGCCGCCCTCGAAGGCTTCCGCGACCTGCCCCATGTCTCCATCTCGGTCATGTATCCCGACGGCGGGGTGAGCGACATCCAGTACCGCCAGATGGCCACGCAGCGCGGATCGAACGTCAACGTGTGGGGCGTGCGCGGCAACTTCGACGATTGCCAAACAGGCGCTAAGAACGTGTTCGGCGACACGGCCTTCGCCGAGAAGCTGCTCTCCGAGCACGGCGTCTCGCTCTCTAGCGCGAATTCCATCAACTGGGGCCGCCTGCTGCCGCAGGTGGTGTACTACGTGTCGGCCTACTCGCAGCTGGTGGCAGACGGCAAGCTCGCAGCCGGCGCGCCGCTTGATGTCTGCGTGCCTACCGGCAACTTCGGCAACATCCTTGCCGCGTACTACGCCAAGCGCATGGGAGTGCCCATCGACATGCTGTACTGCGCCAGCAACGAGAACCGCGTGCTCACCGATTTCATCAACACCGGCACCTACGACGTGTCCGACCGCCCGTTCGTGCTAACCCCCTCCCCTTCCATGGACATCCTGGTCAGCTCCAACCTGGAGCGCCAGCTGTTCGAGCTGACGGGCCGCAACCCCGAAGCGATCGCCGGCTGGATGGCAGACTTGAAGCAGCAGCGCTGCTTCCGCGTGGACGAGGACACGTTCAAGGCCGTTCGCAAGCACTTCGCCGCCGATAGCGTGGACAACGCCGAGTGCCTGCGCACCATCAAGGAGGTGCTCGACAAGCACGACTATCTGCTCGACCCGCATACCGCCGTGGCATACCGCGCCGCGCAGAACCTGCGCGGCGAAAACCCCGTGCTCATCGCCAGCACCGCCCACTGGGCCAAGTTCGGCAACAACGTGTACCGCGCCTTGCACGATATGCAGCCCGGCCAGCCCCTGCCGGAAAACGTTGCCTCGCTTTCCGGCTGCGGCCTCAACGACCTGGTCGCCGACGAATCGGGCCACCACGACGTGCCGCGCGGCCTGGCGGAACTCGACGGTCTGCCCATCAGGTTCACCGAAGTCATCGATGGCACCACCAAGGACATCGAGATCGCGACGGAGCGGTTTCTCGCTGCCTTTGACAACGAATAGCAGCACACGAGGGGAACCGAAGGACCATTCATGAGCAAACTATCCAAGCTTAAACCGATCGTCAGGCTTTCCGTGGTCAATCCCGACACGGAAAGCAACTCGGTGTTCGGCCGCGGCATCGCCAGCCTGTGCATCGGCGTGCGCGACACCGGCTCCTTAAACGCCGCAGCCAAGAGCATGGGCATGGCATATAGCAAGGCATGGCGCATCATCAAGGACACGGAAGCAGCCCTTGACGTGCAGCTTCTTTACCGCGATGGCGCCCATGGAAGCCGACTAACCGAAGACTGCGAGCAGATCCTTGCCGCCTACCAGGCCATCGAGGAACAGCTTCAAGCGCAAGCCGAGGACAGCTTCGAGAAGCAGGTTGATGGCCAATAGCCGATAGCCGCTCGCCCTGCGCATCACCTCGAGGTTTTTCAACGACAACGTGCGGGGAAGGCAAATCGGCCTTATCTCGCATTTTGCGGTACGGCGCTACCACGCATCTTGCCAAGCGCCCCAGCGCGCACCGCACCCCGGATCGAGCCGCCAACAGATGGCGGCTCGATCCGTATTCCACGCCTACGAAACCCAAATACCCTCGTATCTCGGCAAGGCCCATCCAAGATACGCCGTCATAGAACACGTCACCTTCAGCTTCGGCGCCGGCGGCTGAGATGCAGCAGCATCGGCATATGCGCCGATAACGCCGACCGCCTCCCTTGCGCGCCCCTCGGCCTCGTACCATACGCTGGGACGCCGCGAAAACGACAGCACCTCCCCATAGGCCACCTCTTGCGCAGGCGGCAGCATGGATTCGCCGTCCACCTCGGCTTCAAGCTGCTTATCGGCGAAGCACCGCCGCTCAGAGAACAATTGCCGCGCCATATCCGTCAATGCATAGCGGACCTCGGCGATATTGCGTCCGAACAGGTCCAACGTCGCCCCCTGCACCACCGCCCCATCCGCGAACGAAACGGTGCACGCGGCATCGGCGAACCACCCTTCCACCTTCTCGCACCCAGGCTTCAACGCGGCAGTGCGCGCATCGGGGGCGACGCAATACGAGGACGATTCGTCGACGCGTTCGGACCAGCAAGGCTCTCGTTCACCATCCACGAAATAACGCACCGTGGTGAAAGGGTTCACTACTCGCAAAGGCTTTGAAACGGCGCACCCAAGATACGCGGCGTCCAGGTACGCGGTAGTCGCACGCACGATGCACGCCAGCCGCTTTCCCGCCAAATGCTCGCCGATCTGAAGCGTCCGCCCCGTCTCCTCAAGAAGCCCCGCTGGCACGATTCGGGCGCTTACGCCATGAAGCGGCATCCCGCCACAGGAAGCCTCCTGCCCATCTTGGACCCACTCGGACCAGCTCCCATCCTTCCCGCACACACGATAGCGCACATGAAAGCGCGATGCGGCATCCCCGCCGAGCTTTATGCTGAGACCCTGCGCCTCGGCTCCCTCTTGCGAGGCATCGCGCCACGCTCCGGACGAGACGATTCGTGCGACAAGCCCCAGCCCGCTTCCTTCGGCCGATAGGTTCAAAGCACGCAAAGCCCCGGCACGCCCGCGCGTTCCCACCACGTTCGCCGCCGGTTGCGCATCAAGCCACAGGCGCCCACTGCCGAACGACACGCATGCGCGGCCCGTGACCTCGGGAACCTCGGAGACGGCTTCTCCCTGACCGTCATCGGCAAACCACAGGTATTCGTATCGAATGCCCTTCGCATCGGCTGATGCGCCTCCGGGCCTGAACGCGGTCCGGGGGTCGGGAACGCCAAGCGAAACGCCCACGGCAACCGTCGAGCCGTCTGCAGCGCCCTCAAGGTCGAACAGGCCGCCGTCCTCCGTGCCGAAACGAGCATCTTCGAGATGCCACATATGCGATTCGTTGCCCCACTCCCCATCGGCATAGCCGTTCGAATGGAACTGCACGCGCGCGCCGTTTTCCTGCGAAGCCCCCACGCGATCCAGCGCCATGCCGGAGCAATCGCTGAAAAGCCATTGGCGCGGCCCTCGCCCATGCACCCACACCGCTTGCGCGCGATCGCCCCCCGCGCAATGCTGGAGCTCCGCCGCGCTTGCATCGAAACGCGGCCCGCCGCCAGCCTGGCCCAACGAAAGCGACCCGTCGCCGGCACAAACGGGCACGAAGCGAAACGTCCCGGCAAGATGCTCGTCTTCATGCTCCGCCGCTATCCAATGGCGCCTCGTGGATGACGCAGCGGCGAACACGCCGCATCCCTGGCCGGTCCGAGGGCCGTCGACGCCCAACTGCAGCGACGGCACCGTTGCCGGGGAGATAACGAGCACGCGACCGGCCCATTGCGCCTCGCTTGCAATGCCCACCCGTTTCGCACGCTGCTTGACCCACTTCGTGGAAAAGCCGATAGGGGGATCGTCGGCACGCTGGTAGTACCAGTCCTTCCCATAGTAGTAATAGTTCCAAAACCACGACCTCAGCTGAAACCCATGCATCGCATCGCGGTCGGTGCGCCGGATCCATACTGAATAATCCGATCCTGGATACCCGCGGTAATCGGTCCACACATGGCAACCGTCTCTATGGATGCCAGCTCCTGCCTCGTTGTCGATGACAACGACCTTCGACCCCTCTTCCACGCCCCCTTTAGGCGCACCATCGACGGTATGGAACAGGGTGAAACGCGTATCATCGCCCGAATCCGTATGCCATAGGTTATACGAAGGATTCAGCTCGTTATAACTTCCGCATGCTATCTCGAGCTTGCCCCTCATGTGGTAATACAGCTCCGTCGTGAAATCGCATGCCATGGTGATCTTAGTAGCCACCCTGATGAACTGCCGTGAGGAGATATCCCATTCAACCCAAGGCGTTTTCGCCGATACCTGCAAACCGGTGTACATATTCCCCGCCTGTTCGGCGCCTGCCCCCGCCTGCACCGAACCGATTTCGCTCCAAAACCTGCTAGCATAACGCGCGCCATATCCGCGGAAGATCAAGGACCCGTCCCACCAAGGTTCATCGGCAAACGCCATTCGGGGGTTGTACATAATCAGTCCAACAGCAACCGCCCCTAAACCGAACACGAAACCGCGGCGCGTGAGCACATGCCCATCCCCCGTTGACACGCCACCCGATGCGGGAACGCGGCGCCTTCGATTGCGCATCGCGGTTTTACGCCTCTGCCTCACCATCGCCCCGCCCCTCCTTCCTGCGGCGCCCATCGAAACGACCTCAAGCCAGCCCACCTCCTAGAAACGCCAGCAGATCGACCACCGTGGGAACGAGCACCAGCAACGTGGTAGGCGGCAAAAAGCAAACGGACAGCACCACATCGAGCTTCGTCGGCATCTTCCTGATATGCTCGAGCGCCGCCGCTTGTGCGCGCGCACGGGCAAGCGCAGCTTGATTGGCAAGCCCCTGCGCCACCGATGCGCCCTGCTCTATGGCCTGAGTCAGCTGAGCGGCGAACGCGGTGACCTCCTGGCTTGCGCAGCGCTGCGCAAGATTGGAAAGCGCCTTCGCACGGGAATGCCCCAACAAGTTGACCTCTTGATCCACCAGGCGGAACTCATCGGCAAGCGGGCCGCTCAAGCTCTCGGCGACTTGGCGGAAGCACTGTTCCACCGGAGATCCGGCGGCTATCGCCACGCCAAGCAGTTCCATGGCGTCGGGCAATCCGGCATCGATGGCGGCGCGGCGCGCTTGGCGCTTCGATCGCAGATACAGCTGCAAGCCTCCGCAACCCGCTAGCCCCGCTCCGCAAACGACGAAAACGAAAACCGCCGGCGTTGCACGAAACGCGATGCACACCGCAACGGCGATGACCACGCAGCCCGAAACCGCGGCAAAGCACACGCAACGCCAGGTTTCGGGCTCCAAAGCGATGCCCGCGCATCGAAGCCGTTCCCTTGACCGCTCCCGCTCCCTCATCGAAAGCGGGGCGAAACCCGCGAGCGCCTCCACAGCACGCGACCACAAGCGAGCCGCACCCGCATGAGCCCGACCCCTCGACGAGCCGCCTGCCTGATCTGATCTTGCCCATGCCGGCATAAGCCCACGCGCCTTCACCCCGACCCAAGCGTTGAGCGCCTCGTAAACCGCCAACCCCGCAGCAACCGCCAGCAGGCAGATCGCGCAAAACGTCAGACTTCGCATGTATCACCCCCTACCCGGCGCAAGCGCGCCTAATACGAGAACCTTGTGATCCGACGGCACGCCGCAATACCCGCCACCTCCATGAGCGCAGCGCCCGCAAGCACGGCCCACCCCAGCGGGTTTTCCCGATAGAACAGGGAAAAAGCCGGGTTTGTGGCGAACATGAACGCGAAGATCGCGGGCATGGCGCACGCCACCACCACCGTGGCCATGCGCGTTCCCGCAAGTTCGCTGCGCAGCTCCTGCTGCATAAGGGCGCGGCCCTGGGCATGCTCCGCGATCAGATCGAGAACCGCGCCCATCGACCCGCCGAAACGCTGCTGGATGCGCATGGCCGACGCCAACGCCGCGACATCGGCGTCGCCCGTGCTTTGCGCCATGCGGGCAAGGGCCTGCACCAACAGCATGCCATAGGAAACGCGCGCGAGCACCGCCATCAGCTCCGAGCGCAGCGGCTCCGGAGCATGGTCGGCCGAAACCCGCAGGGCGCGCTCAAGGGTCAGCGAGCTTTTCACGCTGGCCGACAACTGAGGGACGAGCCGCACAAACTGCCGGGAAAGCAGCTCGCGCCGTTTCGCCCGCGCGCGCAGCACGTACAGCGCAGCAGCGATGCAAACCAACCCTACGCCCAACATCGCACCGAGCAGGCCGCTTGCCCGCATGCCGAAAAATGCCGCGAACGCGCCCACGGTGCCCAAGCACAGCGTCCATGAAACCGGAGACGCCTCGATACCCGCATCGCGTAGCATCCTACCAAGCGGTCCTTCGACATCCGCCTTCGCCGACTCGGCATCGCGTTTGCCCAGTTCGTACAACGCCCGGTCCGACGCTCGGGCATCGCTTTCCTCGGCCCTTTGCCGCAACCTCAAAGACAGGGCGGTGCACGCCACCGCCGCTGCCGCCAAAAGCACGCCGAAGGCAAGCGCCCCGGAGAAGAATCCCTTCATAGCCATCGCCTTCCTACGACCCGAAAAACCATGATGGATCGAACCTCACCCCTGCCGCGAGCATGCGCTGCTTGATGCGCTGCGGCTGGACGCCGCATGCGCGCCAAGCTCCCGTGATGCGGCCGAACGCGTCCATGCCGCGCGGCTCGAACCGGAACAGCTCGGCGCGGGGGATGACCGTCGCACCCTCGGGCATCTGGTCGACCGCCACGATGCTGATAACGCGCCGCCCTCCGTCGCGCATGCGCTCCACATGGACGATCAAACCCCCCGCAAGCGACTCCGCGATCTGCTGCACGATGACGTCGCGACCCAAATCGGCGTTGGCGTAACCTACCATGGTGCGCAGACGACTCAGCGCATTCCCCGGGTCGTTGGCATGCACGGTGGTCATCGAGCCTGGGTGGTCGGTCTGCATCGCCTGCAGCATCTCGTAAGCCTCCGCCCCGCGGCATTCGCCCACGATGATGCGATCGGGGCGCCGGCGCAGCGAGAGCGCCACCAGCTCGCGCATGCCAACGGCCCCTTCGCCCTCGGTGTTCGCCTCGCGAGTCTGCATCCGCTCGACGTGCGCGGCACGCAACCGCAGCTCAGGCGTATCCTCGATGGTCAAGACGCGCTCGTCGTCGGGGATGAACCCGGAAAGCGCGCCGAGCATGGTCGTCTTTCCCGAGCCGGTGCCTCCGGATATGATCACGGGGCACCGGGCGCGCACCGCCGAACCCAAAAACTCCGCCATCACGGGGCTGAGGGCGCCTCGCGCCGTCAAATCCTCGATGCTCATGACGTCATCGCCGAACAGGCGAAGGTTGAGCGCGGGACCGTCCGGGGCAAGCGGAGGCACGATGTAAGTTGCTCGCGCCTTGCCACCCGGCAGCATGGCGCAGCCCATGGCATGCGCCTCATCGCAGCGCATGCCCGCCTGCTCGGCGATCTTGTCGATGATGCGACGGAGATGGTCGGCATCATCGAACCGAACGTACGGGCACGGCTCCAATCGCCCTGCGCGCTCCACGAACACATGCGGCTCCAAAAACCTTGCAACTCCGGCATCCATCGCCACGCCACCGCCATTGACGATGATCTCGGTGATCCCAGGGTCCTCCAACAGCCCTTGCAAAGGGCCGTAGCGAAGGAAATCGTCTCCGACCGAGCGGCACAAGCGAGCGACGTCGGGCTCTGCAAGGCCCAGGTTCCACGCCCGCACGGCCTCTTGCACAAGCGACTGGATGACCGATTCCACCTCCACGGGATCGAAATCACCCTGCAACCTCGTCGCAAGGCCTTCACGAACCGCCCGCTTCAGAGCAAGCTCGGTCCCTCTATCCATCATGCTCGACCATACCTCCCGACAACATGCCGCCCGCGACGAGCTGGACGCTGATGGTGCCCGACGCCTGCGCGCAGCGGACTGCGTCCGCCTGCTCCGGCGTCAACTCCAACGTGATGGCGCT
>OLNT01001631.1_pt1 | contig 12023 bp, 4 predicted proteins | sample 1672641 | NCBI WGS metagenome assembly OLNT01 (sample SAMEA3136708, study PRJEB25190) | human gut metagenome
ACCTGACATTAGACGAATTAATTCACCCCGGGACCTCCGGCACGGGCAACGGTGCGGATTCTGTTAAGACTTTTGTCGATCTGTTTTCTCCGCAGAGCCGGTATGCCGGTCAACTTCTCCGTGCCGTATGTCTGCTGTTATCCATCCTGTTTTGTCTGGCAGGGCTTTTGCTATGTCCGGACAGCCTTGCAATTTTGTGGGATGTCGGCGCACAGATCGTCCCTGCTTCCTACGCCGCAAAGTTCTTTATCTTTCCTACTGCGGCATTGCTGCAATGTCTGGCGTTATTTTTCTGGTACTTTTGTGATGCCCATATATCACTTAGGGAAACGCAATTTTTGGCATGGCTCAGTGCTTTTCAGCCCCGGTTTTCGCAATTTGTCCGGCTTCTGCGCGAAACCGTGTTCTTCTTCCTTTTTGGCTTTGTGATTCCCTTTTGTGAGTTATTAACGATTTTGCTGAATCCTTCTTGATTTTGACCTTTTGCAAACACCGCACATAAAAAATCCCGCCACCAAACGGTGACGGGATTTTCATTTACAGATTAGTGGTCGTAAGCGGCTTCGGCGGCGTCGCGGGCGATCTCAGCCTGGACGAGCTCTTCCTCGACCTCCGGCAGACCAGTGCCGGCGGGGATGAGCTTACCGATGATGACGTTCTCCTTCAGGCCGGCCAGCGGGTCGACCTTGCCCTTGATAGCGGCCTCGGTCAGGACACGGGTGGTCTCCTGGAAGGAAGCAGCGGACAGGAAGGAGTCGGTGGCCAAGCTGGACTTGGTGATACCAAGCAGGACCTGGCTGGCCTGGACCAGCTTCAGATCGGTCTCGCCGGCATCGATGCGGGCCTGGATCTCCTCGTTCTTGATCATGACATCGCGGCGGTTCACGATGCTGCCCATGATAAAGTCGCTGGAGCCGGAATCCTCAATACGGACCTTACGCATCATCTGGCGGACGATGACCTCGATATGCTTATCGTTGATGTCAACGCCCTGCAGACGGTAGACCTTCTGAACTTCGCTGATCAGGTAGTTCTGGGTGGCGATGGGACCCTGGACGGCCAGAATATCCTGGGGATAAGCGTGGCCTTCGGTCAGCAGAGCACCCTTGGCGACGACGTCGCCCTCCATGACCTTGAGGCGCTGACCGAACGGGATCAGGTAGCTCTTGGTGATGGGTGCACCGTTCTCGTCCACGCCGTTGATTTCGGCATGGCGGGTCTTCTTGGTATCGTCGATGTGGACGGTACCACCGATCTCGGACATGATAGCCATGGCCTTCGGGCGGCGGCTCTCAAACAGTTCCTCAACGCGGGGAAGACCCTGGGTGATGTCTTCGGCAGATGCGATACCGCCGGTATGGAAGGTACGCATGGTCAGCTGGGTACCGGGCTCGCCGATGGACTCAGCAGCGATGATACCGACAGACTCACCGACCTTGACGCACTCGCCGTTGGACATGTTGGAGCCGTAGCAGCGGGCGCAGACGCCGACGTGGGCACGGCAGGTCATGACGGAGCGGATCTCCAGCTCGGTGATACCGGCGTTGGCGATCTTCTCGGCGTCGAACATATCCATCATCTTGTCCTTGCTGACCAGGAGCTCACCGGTGGTGGGGTCCATAACGTCATGCAGGGCGTAGCGGCCGTTCAAGCGCTCCTTGAAGCTCTCGACAACGGAGTTACCTTCGCTGATCTCGCGGACCCAGATACCCTCGGTAGCGTGGCAGTCTTCCTCACGAATAATAACTTCCTGGGAGACATCGACCAGACGACGGGTCAGGTAGCCAGAGTCAGCGGTACGCAGAGCGGTATCAGCCAGACCCTTACGGGCGCCTCGAGAAGAAATGAAGTATTCCAGGATATTCAGGCCTTCACGGTAGTTAGCACGAATGGGCATTTCCAGGGTCTTACCGGCCGTGTTAGCCAACAGACCGCGCATGCCGGCCAGCTGCTTGATCTGGTCCATAGAACCACGAGCACCAGAGTCAGACATCATATAGATGGGGTTGCGCTGGTGGTGGGTCTTCAGGTTGGTAGACAGAGCGTTGGAAACTTCCTCGGTAGCTGCCTGCCAGATCTCAACGGTGTTCTTATAGCGCTCTTCATCAGAGATAAGACCACGGTTGAAGTTCTTCATGACCTTTTCAACCTTCTTGTCAGCCGCAGCCAGGATCGCCGGCTTCTCTTCGGGGATGATAGCGTCAGGCACGGCAACGGTGATGGCAGAAAGGGTGGAATACTTATAGCCCTGTGCCTTGATGTGGTCCAGCATGATAGCGCAGCGCTTGGTGCCATGCTTTGTCAGGCAGCGGCTGATGATGTCGGGCAGCTTCTTCTTGGTGACCTGGAAATCGACTTCGTAATCGAACTTATGTTCGGGGTCGGTGCGATCCACATAGCCCAGATCCTGCGGGATGGGGGTGTTGAAGATGATCTTGCCGACAGTGGTGGTGACAAGGGCGGTTTCGGGGCCGTTGCCAAAGTCCATGGTGCGGCGCACCTTAACGGGAGCCTGCAGGGTGACGATATGCTCGGCGTAAGCCATCAGGGCTTCGTCCTCATCGCGGAACACCTTGTCGTGGCCGGGGTCTTCGGGGTTGACCATGGTCAGGTAGTAAGAGCCCAGGATCATATCCTGCGTGGGCACGGTGACGGGTTCGCCGTCAGACGGCTTCAGCAGGTTGCCGGAAGCCAGCATCAGCATCTTGGCTTCGCGCTGTGCTTCGGTGGACAGCGGCAGATGGACAGCCATCTGGTCGCCGTCGAAGTCAGCGTTGAAGGGGGTGCAGACCAGCGGGTGCAGCTTGATGGCGTGGCCTTCGACCAGAACGGGCTCAAATGCCTGAATGCCCAGGCGGTGCAGGGTAGGTGCACGGTTCAGCAGAACGGGATGGCCCTTGATGACGGTTTCGAGAGAGTCCCACACCTCGGTGGAAGCACGCTCGACCTTTTTGCGGGCAGCCTTGATGTTGGAGGCAATGCCCTTCTGGACCAGGTCCTTCATAACGAAGGGCTTGAACAGCTCCAGAGCCATCTCTTTGGGCAGACCGCACTGGTACATCTTCAGCTCAGGGCCGACAACGATAACGGAACGGCCAGAGTAGTCAACACGTTTGCCCAGCAGGTTCTGGCGGAAGCGGCCCTGCTTGCCCTTCAGCATATCGGAAAGGCTCTTGAGGGCGCGGTTGTTGGGGCCAGTGACCGGGCGGCCGCGGCGGCCGTTATCGATCAGGGCGTCAACTGCTTCCTGCAGCATGCGCTTTTCGTTGCGCACGATGATGTCGGGAGCGCCCAGCTCCAGCAGGCGCTTCAGACGGTTGTTGCGGTTGATCACGCGACGGTACAGATCGTTCAGGTCGGAAGTCGCAAAGCGGCCGCCATCCAGCTGGACCATGGGGCGGATATCCGGCGGAATAACCGGAACAACGTTCAGGATCATCCACTCCGGGCGCTGGCCGGACAGGCGGAATGCATCAACGCACTCCAGGCGTTTCAACAGGCGGACGCGCTTCTGGCCGGTAGCCTTTTCCAGTTCCTCATGCAGCTCTGCGGACAGAGCTTCCAGGTCGATCTCAGCCAGCAGCTTCTGGACGGCTTCGGCGCCCATGCCGGCTTCAAAGGTATCCTCGTACTTTTCCCGCATCTCCTTGTACTCGCGTTCGGTCAGGAGCTGCTTTTTCTCCAGCGGAGTAAAGCCGGGATCGGTAACGATATAGTTTGCAAAGTAGAGCACCTTGTCCAGCTGGCGGGGGCCGATGTCCAGCATCAGGCCAATGCGGCTGGGAATGCCCTTGAAATACCAGATGTGCGAAACGGGTGCAGCCAGCTCAATGTGGCCCATGCGCTCGCGGCGGACCTTAGCGCGGGTAACTTCGACACCGCACTTATCGCAGATCTTGCCCTTATAGCGGATGCGCTTATACTTGCCGCAGTGGCATTCCCAGTCCTTGGTAGGTCCAAAAATGCGCTCGCAGTACAGGCCGTCGCGCTCCGGCTTCAGGGTGCGGTAGTTGATGGTTTCAGGTTTCTTGACCTCGCCATAGCTCCAGGCACGGATCTGGTCGGGAGAAGCAAGGCCGATCTTGATAGAATCGAACTCTTTATTTTCCATTCAGCGAACCCTCTCATTTAATCGTGACGTAAACAGCATTCCGATCATTCACCGTCGAACAGGTCGTCGCCATTGTCGGCTTCGATCTGTGCCAGAGAAGCTTCATCCGGCTCCTCATCGCCCAGGTCGTCGTCAAAGCCTTCATCGGCATCCTTGACACTGTAATCATCCTGCAGCTCGCTTTCCAGCAGAACGTTATCACCGATATCGCTGTTGTCAAAGTTGGCATCGTCATCGTCATATTCCTGACGCATATCAACAGCGTTGCCTTCCTTATCCTGAACAACAATATCCAGGCCAAGGCTCTGCAGTTCTTTCAGCATAACGCGGAAGCTTTCGGGGATGCCCGGATTCGGCACATCTTCGCCCTTGACGATTGCTTCGTAGGTCTTGACACGGCCCACAACGTCGTCAGACTTGACAGTCAGGATTTCCTGCAGGGTGTAAGCCGCGCCATAAGCTTCCAGAGCCCAAACTTCCATTTCGCCGAAACGCTGGCCGCCGAACTGGGCCTTGCCGCCCAAAGGCTGCTGGGTAACCAGAGAGTACGGGCCGGTGGAACGGGCATGGATCTTATCATCAACCAGGTGATGCAGCTTGAGGTAGTACATATAACCGACAGTAACCTTGGAGGGGAACTTTTCGCCGGTACGGCCATCGTAAACGGTGGTCTTGCCGTCATCGGTCAGGTCGATCTTGCTGAAATCGATGATGTGGCCCTTATCGCCCATCAGGCGGGGCAGCTTGGTGGGATATTCCGGTGCATGGTCGCCATGCCACTTATCGCGGGCTTCGGCCAGGCAGTCACGGATATCGGATTCGTGCGCGCCATCGAACACGGGGGTCTGCACATGCCAGCCAAGGGCCTTGGCAACATAGCCAAGGTTGACTTCCAGCACCTGACCGATGTTCATACGGGAAGGAACGCCCAGGGGGTTCAGCACGATATCCAGCGGGGTACCGTCAGGCAGGAACGGCATGTCCTCCTGCGGCAGAATGCGGGAAACAACGCCCTTGTTGCCGTGACGGCCTGCCATCTTATCGCCAACGCTGATCTTACGCTTCTGGGCGATATAGACGCGCACGCAGGTGCGCACGCCGGGCTGCAGCTCGTCAGAGTTTTCGGGGGTAAAGACCTTAACATCCACAACAATGCCGTAAGCACCGTGGGGAACGCGCAGGGAGGTATCACGTACTTCCCGTGCCTTTTCGCCAAAGATGGCGCGCAGCAGGCGCTCTTCGGCGGTCAGTTCGGTTTCACCCTTCGGGGTAACCTTACCAACCAGAATATCGCCGGTCTTGACTTCGGCGCCGATGCGGATAATGCCGCGGTCGTCCAGATCCTTCAGGGAATCATCGCCGACGTTGGGAATATCACGGGTCACCTCTTCAGGTCCCAGCTTGGTATCGCGGGCTTCGCTCTCGTACTCCTCAATGTGGATAGAGGTGTAGATATCCTCGCGGACCAGCTTTTCGTTCAGCAGAACAGCGTCCTCATAGTTGTAGCCTTCCCAGGTCATGAAGCCGATCAGAGCGTTCTTGCCCAGAGAGATCTCGCCATCCTTGGTGGCGGGGCCGTCAGCCAGAACGTCGCCCTTCTTGACAACATCGCCCACATAGACGGCGGGGCGCTGGTTGACGCAGGTTCCCTGGTTGGAGCGCATAAACTTAATCAGTTCATAGGTATCGGCGGAGCCATCTTCCAGACGGACAACGACCTTATCTGCGTCAACACTTTCAACGGTGCCGTCATGGGCAGCCAGCACGCAGACACCGGAGTCGGTAGCAGCCTTGTATTCCATGCCGGTAGCAACCAGAGAGCGCTGGGTAACCATCAGAGGCACAGCCTGACGCTGCATGTTGGAGCCCATCAGAGCACGGTTACAGTCATCGTTTTCCAGGAAGGGAATGCAGGCGGTAGCCACAGAAACCATCATTCGCGGAGAGACATCCATGAAATCGACCTGTTCACGGGCAAATTCCTGAATGTCGTTGCGATGACGGCCGGAAACGCGGGAACGGACAAAGCGGTTGTTCTCGTCCAGCGGTTCGTTGGCCTGTGCCACGATGTATTCATCTTCAACGTCGGCGGGCATATAAACAACTTCATCGGTAACAACGCCGGTTTCTTTATCCACGCGGCGGTAAGGTGCCTCAATGAAGCCGTACTTGTTGATCTTGGCGAAAGATGCCAGATAGGAGATCAGACCGATGTTGGAACCTTCGGGCGTCTCAATCGGGCACAGACGGCCATAGTGGGTATAATGAACGTCGCGGACTTCGAAGCCTGCGCGGTCACGGGACAGACCGCCGGGGCCCAAAGCGGACAGACGGCGCTTATGGGTCAGCTCAGACAGCGGGTTGTTCTGGTCCATGAACTGAGACAGTGGGCTGGAACCGATGAACTCACGGATGGCAGCCACGACCGGGCGGATGTTGACCAGGCTCTGCGGGGTGATCTCGCCGGATTCCTGGTTCTGCAGGGTCATGCGCTCGCGCACAACGCGCTCCATACGGGCAAAGCCGATGCGGAACTGGTTCTGCAGCAATTCGCCAACGCTGCGCACGCGGCGGTTGCCCAAGTGGTCGATTTCATCGGTCACGCCGATGCCATGGTCAAGGCCCAGCAGGTAGTTGACGGAAGCAAAGATATCGTCAACGGTAACGGTGCGGCTGATGAGCTTATCATGATTCTTGGTCAGCAGTTCTTTCTGCTCTTCCGGATCGGAGGTAGCATCCAGAATCTTACGGATTTCGGCGAAGGAAGCGCGCTCGTTGATGCCGCATTCCTTCACGTCAAAGCTGAAGAAACTCTGGGCATCGACACAGCCGTTGGAGAACACGATCACATTGACCGGATCCTGGCCCTTGCGCTCCACGATAACAGTAACGCGGGAAACACCGGCGTTATCAATTTCAACAGCCTTTTCGTGGCTGATGCGCTCGCCCTTGGCGGCCAGCAGTTCGCCGGTCAGCGGGGCAATGATGTCCTCGGCAGTCTTATAGCCCGCAATACGGCGGAACAGGCACAGCTTGTTGTTCATCTTGAAGCGGCCAAAACGAGCCAGGTCGTAACGGCGCGGATCAAAGAACAGCAGGTTGATGTGGCTGCGGGAGCTTTCCACCGTCGGCGGCTCGCCGGGGCGCAGCTTGCGGTAGCACTCCAGCAGGGCTTCCTCTGTGGAATGGGTGATATCCTTTTCCAGGGTGGCGTTGATTTTGGGTTCAGAATCGCCGAAGTACTGGCGGATCTGCTCATCGGTGCCAAGACCCAGTGCGCGCAGGAAGGTAGTAACCGGCAGCTTGCGGTTTTTATCAATGCGCACATAATATACATCGGAAGAATCAGTTTCGTATTCCAGCCATGCGCCGCGGTTGGGGTTCATGGTTGCGGTGAAAAGGTCCTTGCCGGTACGGTCCTTGCTGGAAGCATAGAACACGCCGGGCGAACGAACCAGCTGGCTGACGATAACACGTTCTGCACCGTTGGAGATGAAAGTGCCGGAATCCGTCATGAGCGGGAAATCGCCCATGAAAATTTCCTGTTCCTTCACTTCGCCGGTGCTTTTGTTCAACAGGCGCGCAGTGACATAAAGCGGCGCAGCATACGTTGCGTCACGCTCTTTACATTCTTTAATGGTATATTTGGGGTGCTTGTCCAGACGGTAATCGACAAATTCCAGCGAGAGATTCCCGGTGTAATCCTCGATCGCGTCAATGTCGTGGAACACTTCGCGCAGGCCCTCGTCCAGGAACCAGTTATAAGAGTTTTTCTGGATCTCGATGAGGTTGGGCATGCCAATCACTTCGTTGATGCGGGAAAAGCTCATTCTGGAGGTTCGACCGTTTTGTACGGGCTTGACCTTTACCATAAAATGCGACCACTCCTATTCCGTTCAGATTTGTTTTTGGCAAAAGCGCTCCGCCGAAGCAATGATTTTCTTGGAACATTCGTCGTTTTTAACAAAGTTTGAAAAAACGCGAAAAAATCAAAATTCCTTTAGGGCGCTCTATTCCATTTTGTGATACTATGCCAGTATACCAGCCAAAAAGCTGATTGTCAAGGGCTCTTTTGGCATTTTGCGTGTTTTTTTATCAGGCAATTGAACGCCCGGCTGCGTGTCATATTTCTTTTGGCAAAGTGCTATTTTTGCATTTCTTCTGCCACTTGACAAATCCTTGAAATGCCGCTAATTGGCACAATGCCCAATTACCTTGTGTGTTTTTTGTATGGGTTGCAGCCTGCGTTTTTTCTTCATTTTCCCGGTTTTTACGCTTTGCAAACAAAAAGTGCCCTTCCCGCCGTTATCCGTGTGCAGGGTGGGCACTCGTCTGTTATTGGTGTTATGCGTTTGATGCCGGGCCCGCCACACGGGTATTTACACCAGCTCCACCCGGTATTTTTGCAGCCAGTAATTCAGCTGCACAAACCAGGCAATGGTCTGCGGGGTGGTCATCAGCTGGCCATACCAGGGGGTCGCAGTCTCGGCAGCGGTCAACAGCTGTTCCAGCGCTGCCCTCTTGGCAATACGCAGCAGCGGGGCATCCGGGTCCTGCATCGCACTGCGCAGCATGGCGCTGACAGCGTTCAAATACGCCGGGTTCCATGTTTTAGGGTAGGGGCTCTTTTTTCGCCACAACACTTCCGTGGGCAGCACGCCCTGCATCGCCTGGCGCAGCAGGCCTTTTTCGTGGCCCTCGTAATCCTTATATTCCCACGGCACGCTGTACAGGTATTCCGCAATGCGGTAATCGCAGAACGGCACGCGCACTTCCAGCCCGCTGTACATACTCATTCGGTCCTTGCGGTCCAAAAGGGTCTGCATAAACCAGTTAAAGTTCAGGGCAAACATCTGGCGCATCCGTTGTTCCAGGGGATCCAGACCGGGGCGGATGGAAGTTTGCTCCAGCGTGGCGCGGTAGCCTTCATCAATATACGCCGCCGGGTCAATGCTGCCGAACACCTCCGGCTTAAAAAAGCTGACCCTGTATGTCGTGCTCTGCGCCCAAGGGAAGCCATACCGCTCCCGCACGGTCTTATCCCTGTACCAGGGGTAACCGCCAAATATCTCGTCCGCGCACTCGCCGGAAAGTGCCACGGTGGCTGTTTTACGGATCTCACGGCAGAACAGCAGCAGCGAGGAGTCCACATCCGCCATACCGGGCAGGTCGCGGGCGTCCACCGCTTCCAGCAGGGCGGCGGCCAGTGCTTCGCTGTCCAGCGTTACCCAGGTATGCTGCGCGTTCAAGAACTGGTTCATGGTGCGGATATACGGCGCATCCGGGCTGGGCTGGAAATGGGTGGCGTGGAAGTACTTTTTGTTATCCTGATAACCGACCGAGAAAGTCTGCAGCGTTTTGCCCCGCGCCGTAAAGTGGGAATCCGCGATTGCCGAAATCAGGCTGGAATCCAGCCCGCCGGAAAGGAAGGTTGCCACCGGCACATCCGATACCAGCTGCCGCGTGACGGCATCCATCACCAGGTCCCGCACTTTGGCTGCGGTGTGGGTAAAATCATCGGGGTGTTCGTGGTCGGTCAGCTGCCAGTAGCGGCGCACGGTGAGGCGCGGCGCACCAACCTGTGGCACAGTGTATTCTGCGCAGCAGCCGGGCTTCAATTCCTGCACATTGCGGAACACCCCGCACCCCGGCGTGCGGCCGGGGCCGAGCAGCAGCACATCGGCCAGCCCATGGGCATCCACCTGCGGCGGGATCTCCGGGTGGCAGAGCAGCGTTTTCAGCTCGGAAGCAAAGATCAGGCCGTTCCCGCGCAGGGCATAGAACAGCGGCTTGACCCCGATGCGGTCCCGCGCCAGAAAGAGCTTTTGCGCCCGCTGCTGCCACACAGCAAATGCAAAAATACCGTTCAGCTTTTCCAGACAGTCCGGCCCCCACTGGGCAAAAGCATGTAACAAAACCTCAGTATCGGAATGGCTTACAAAGCGATGGCCCAGAGCCGCAAGCTGGGCGTGCAGCTCCGGCGTGTTGTACAGCTCGCCGTTGTACACCAGAATGTATTTTTCCCCGCCCTGATCCAGCACCATGGGCTGGCAGCCGTTTTCCAGATCCACCACAGCCAGCCGCGCATGGATCAGCGCCGCATGGCCGTGCAGGTACATTCCCCGCTGGTCCGGCCCGCGGCGTGCAAGGCTTTTCTGCATTCGGCAGTAAGCTGGGTAGTTGGCTGCAATCTTATTTGGGTCCGCGCTGATCTGTCCGGCAATTCCACACATCGTTATCCCCTCCCCTATATCATCAGGGTAATCGTATGCTGTGGCTTTGTCATTTATGCCTGCTGCACACAAAAATACACCCGCACCGCCGGGCAAACAGCAGTACGGGTGCAGATGATTTTAATTTGCTATTTCTATTCTATATAAGAATCACGGCATCAATCCAGGAAGTCGCGCAGCTTTTTGCTGCGGCTGGGGTGGCGCAGCTTGCGCAGGGCTTTTGCTTCGATCTGGCGGATACGTTCACGGGTAACGTTGAACTCCTTGCCCACCTCTTCCAGCGTGCGGGGGCGGCCATCTTCCAGGCCAAAGCGCAGGCGCAGGACCTTTTCCTCACGCGGGGTCAGGGTTTTCAGCACATCGGCCAGCTGCTCTTTCAACAGGGTCTGGCTGGCGGCTTCGGCGGGAACGGGGGCTTCCTCATCAGGGATAAAGTCGCCCAAGTGGCTATCTTCCTCCTCACCGATGGGGGTTTCGAGGCTGACGGGTTCCTGTGCCACGCGCATAATCTCGCGCACTTTGTCCACCGGCATATCCAGGCGCTCGGCAATTTCTTCGGCGCTGGGCTCATGGCCGTTTTCGTGCAGCAGTTGGCTGGAAACCTTTTTGACCTTGTTGATGGTTTCCACCATATGCACAGGGATACGGATGGTGCGGGCCTGATCCGCAATGGCGCGGGTGATGGCCTGGCGGATCCACCACGTTGCATAGGTGGAGAACTTGAAGCCCTTGGTATGGTCAAACTTTTCAACCGCTTTGATCAGACCCAGGTTACCTTCCTGGATCAGGTCCAGGAACTGCATGCCGCGGCCCACATAGCGCTTTGCAATGGAAACTACCAGACGCAGGTTGGCTTCGCTCAGGCGCTGCTTGGCGCGTTCGCCGTCCTTGCCGCCTTTCTGGATATCCAGGGCCAGCTGCACTTCCTCATCGGGGGTCAGCAGGGGCACGCGGCCGATCTCTTTCAGGTAAACCTTAACGGGGTCATCGATGGTAATGCCGTCCGAGGTAACGGTATCCTCAAAGTCATCCATCCCCTCCTCGCCCATATCGGCCACAGCGGACATATCAGTGGCGTCATCATCCACCACTTCAATGCCGTTGCTTTCCAGCTCTTCATACAGCTTTTCCATCTGCTCCGCGTCAATAACACGGCTGCTTTCTTCCATAGCGTCACTGATTTCGGTGCTGGTCAATTTGCCTGCACGGCGGCCCTGTTCAATCAGGTTGCGAATCGAATCTTTCTTTTCTGCCATAAGTAGTTTCTCCTTTGGTTTTTATTCTGCCCATCTTACTGGAACGGGATAAAACAACATGGTTTTGGCCGGGTGGAAATTATTCTTCCGGCGGGCGTTCGCCCACTTTTTTGCGGGCAAGGGCGGCAAATTTCTGCCGGAATTCATCGTCTGTGGTGCCTGCTACCTGGGCGCTTTCGGGGTTTGCGGTCTGCAAACGATCCAGCAGCATATCAATATCCCGGCGGGTCAGGCGGGTATCGGCGTTTTGGGCCTGGGCCAGCATCACCTGGCTGTAGGCTTTTTCCTCCAACAAGGGGGAAAGGGTCGTGGCGTTGGCGGGCTGGCCGCGGGCGGCGCAGTCGTAAATCGCCTTGATTGCCTGCTGCATTTCCGGCAGCACCACCATGCCAAGGTTCAGCCGCTCCCGGATGTAGGGGATGG
>OLNT01001635.1_pt1 | contig 11997 bp, 4 predicted proteins | sample 1672641 | NCBI WGS metagenome assembly OLNT01 (sample SAMEA3136708, study PRJEB25190) | human gut metagenome
CCAAACGGCAAAGTCCCCGTCGAGCACACGCCCGGCGGGGACTTTTTCTATGCCGGCCGACCGACCGCCACAAAGGGGACAGGCACCTTTGTGGTGGTTTGGGGCCTGGTCGGTCGTTTTGTCTCAATCTGTAACACCTGGAGCCCGTTGAGCCTTGTAGTTGTTACAGATCGAGATCTTGCGCCAGCCGCCTCCGCTTTGTCTCAATCTGTAACAGTTAGAGACCAAATTCCCCGCTACGTGTTACAGATCGAGACATTAGATTGGCGGCCGAGCAGTTCATCTCAATCTGTAACATCTAGAGCCGTTTTGGGCAGCTTGGTGTTACAGATTGAGATCTTGCAAAAGCCGAGAATGGGCGTTGTCGCCAAAACCTAACGCTTGCGACGCTTGGTCGCGGCGATGCCGGCCGCGGCAACGGTTGCGCCGGCGATGCCCAAGGCGGCGACCGTCATCGCGGTGGAGTCACCCGTGCTGGCGAGCTCCGTGCCGCCGGACTTCTTGTCGTTCTCGCCCTTACCCTTGGACTTGTTCGTCGTCACCGTGGTCGTCGTCGAAGTCGAACCGCCCGCAGGTACCCCGGTGCCGCCAGAGCCATCCGCACCGCCGCCCTGCTCGCCGTCGCCAGGCGTCGGGTCCGGATCGGGCGTCGGATCAGGCGCCGCCTCATCGGTCACCGTAATCGTAATGTTCAGACGCTCGGAATACTCGCTGTACGACATGCCAGGGCGCTGTGCCGCAATGCGCACATACATGTTGCTATCGAGCGCAATGGGCTCGGTGTACTTTACACGGCCTTCGTCACGGCAGGGGCAGGTGTCGTTGGTGGTGTACCAAATCGTCGCGCCATCCTCGGCAGAAAGCTCCAGCTTCGTGTCCTTGGGCACCGTAATGTAGTTCTCCTTGGGCGACCATGCACCAAACGTCGTCGCACCAATCGTCGCCACCGGTCGCGCCGGTCGCACTGCCTCGGCAGACACGCGAACGTCGACCTGCTTGGACAGCGCCGTGCCGCCCACCGCCGCCGTCAACGTCGTCAAACCGGGCAGAGCACCATGCAGCACAAACGTCGCCGCACCGTCCTCGCCCGTCACGGCCTGGGTGGCATCGACAGAGCAGATAGCCGAGGACTCCAGCCCAACACTAACCTTGGCGCCCGCAAACGGCTTGCCCGCCTTATCGGTCACGTGCGCCACCAGCTCAAAGTCACTGCCATCAAGCATGGTCACGGCCTGCTCCACGTTGAGTTTGAGTTTGTCGGCACGAACGCCCACGACAAGCTCGCCACTTGCCCAGCGCGCCATGGCCGTGCCGGCGTAGTTGCGAGCACCGTCGAGCTCAAACGCCACCGTCGAGCCCGCCTCACGCGCATCGGCATAGCGAATACGCAGCACGCGTGACAGCGGCTTGCCATTGGGATCGTCCTGCTTGTCGAGCCACGTATACGTCACGTCGCCCAAGCCCTGCGCGCACAATGCGACCATGGCATCGTCGCTCGCATCCATATACTGCGCAAACTCAACCTCGATGCAATCGGTATAGGCATGGGCCGAAGCCACCTCGGGCGCCGCCGTCGGCAGCAAGCCAATGTTCACCTCAGTCTGAATCGGCGGCACGCGCAGCCAAGCCGAACGCGCCTCCTCATACCCGTCCTTGGTCACGCGCACTTGATACCAGCCGGTCGGCGTATTCCAGTTGTACGCACCGTCCGCACCCGTTGCAAGCGGATTGTCCTGCTCATACCCCTCGGCATCCCAACGCACCGCATTGGTACCGGCCGCATCGTCGGCGCTCCACAGCTCAACCGCCGCGCCTTCAACCGTATTGGACAGCAGGCCCTCGTACACCACGCCCGCAGGGTCGGGTGCTGCCTTGGCAGGCACATTGCGATAACGCGCCTCGAAGATCGACTGCATCTTCTCGTCCGAGATCAAGCCGTCCTTGTTGGCCTTGTAGACCTCGGCATCGGTCAGCTCGCCCCAGTTGACCGTAATGCGATTCTGGCACGCGCGCTCCACCTGCTCGCAGGCAACATCGTAGGCGCATTCGGCATTGGTCAGCTTAATCGCGCGCTCCGAACCTACGCTGGTCGAAGCTGCATCATAGGCGGCGCCCACCACGGTACCCGCCGAACCGGCCGTCAGCACGCCGGCGATTGTCATAATGGAGCCCACCGCCACATCGGTGCTGTCGTGGCAGAGCTGGCGATACAGCAGATCCTCAAACGCACGCGCCTTCTCCATGGCGTCACGCAGCGCGTAAATGCACTTCCAGTCGTCCTCGGTCTTCTCGGGCTTGGCAAGCAAGCGCGTATGCTGAAGCTCATAGCCCTCGCGCTCGCCCTTCACCTTCTGCATACGGACGTTCACGTTCTCCCAGTTCTTGCTGGCATCGTTCACGCCGTAAATGCCGGTAAAGATGCCGATACCCTGGGTCGCCGCGGGAAACGCCTGGCCGGCCGCCTTCCATGCATCGGTCTTAAAGACCTGTCCGAACATCTCGCACTCGATCTTATAGCTCTTGAGCGAACGGATCGTGCGGATGAGCTTCATATGGGCGCTCACGTCGCCGTTGAGCTTCCAGGCCATGAGCCATCCGCGCACCTTGGAGTTGTTGAGGCTATGGACCACATTCCAGTTGTCGTACAGGTCGTCCAGAATGTCGCACTGCATGGCGATCGAGTTAAACAGAAGCGCCTGGTTCTTGTTGTTATTGGAGTTCTCGATAAATTCCGACTCGATATAGGCCGTCTGCTCGCCATCGGGCGCGGCGACCTTAAAGCCCTTGACGGTACCGTCGTCAGCCGCCTTGTAGCTCAGCGAGCTGCCGAGCGCCTGGCCCAAATCGTTAAACCCGCTCGTCGACTGGCCGTTGTACTCGCTGGCCTTAATGCCCGCACACTTGTTGAGCGCCGCAGCGGTTGCGTCATTCCAGCTTCCGTATTGGTTGAGCTGGCCGATACCCATCGACTGGCCCACCAGATCCTCGGCCTGCTGGACAATAAACTCCGCTCGCGATGCATGGTCGACGAGCTCCTTGATGGCGGCCGCATCCGCAGCGTTCGCGCCCTGGAACGCCGCGAGTTCCTGATACCAATCCTCGCTGGTGCCGTAAGCATCCTCAAAGATCATCTTGTCCACATTGACGCCATAGCTGTCGCCCTGCTGGGTCAGCAGCGCCGCCGACCCGCCGACCGCGGCCTTGAGCTCAGCCGCAAACTGCGCGGCCTCGTCGTTGCCAGCACCATCACCCTCGCCGTCGCTGGCGGCAGGGGCGCGACGAGCCTTACGGGCAGCTCCACCTTGGGCTTCGTCCTCTTTACCGTTCTCGTCCTCCTCGGCAAACGCATCAGCGACCATCTGGTCAATCGCGTCGTTAAAGGCCTCGTCGACATCATTAAACGAGTTATCCATCATATACTCGTGCCACTGCTGCACGGCATTCGAGAACTCCTGCTGGCGCTCCTCGGCCGCGGCGGAATGCTTTTTGGCCGAAGCGTTGGCGTCAAAACTCAGCATGGTCATAAGCTGAGCATTGGAGATGCGGTAGGTCTGCGGCATAAAGATCTGCTCAAAGTTGCCGCAGTTCACATAGGTTGAATCATTCGCCTTGTTAAACTCGTCGAGCAGCTTAAGGTAACCCTCGTCCACATACTCCGCCGCATAGCGCACACGGGTGCCCTCGCGCGACTTTTGAGTCAGAGGAATCGTCACCGTCTTGCCATCCACGCAGTCCACGTACAGGTCGAGCGTGTCGGCGGCCTCTTCGGTTCCCACCTCGAGCGTGATATCGAACGTCCAGTAGGCGTTCTTCTTTTGTGGCAGATGATGGAAGGTCCACAGGCTCTTGCCGGTGTCCTTGCCGTCCTTGACCAAGTTTTGCGTACCGCCACGATACGTCACATCAAAGTTCCAGACCGAAGCACCCGGAACATAGCGCACATAATTGCGAGCCGTTACCTCGGCAGCAGCGGCGGCGACATCGGTCGAGCCCACGCGCGCCTCGAGCGTCACACGCTCGGCGGCAAGCGTATCCTGCGGCAGTTCGTATTCAATCTTGGCACGGCCGAGTTTATTGGTCTTGCCGGTGTACTTTGCAGCCGACGAGCCCGTCCCCACGGTGAGCTGCACGCTCTTGCCCGGCGCTGCATAAACGTAGGCCACATTGCCCAGCAGGCTGTGAACGTCGGTGTTGTCGACCTCGATGCGCGATCCGCTAACCTCGAGTGTGGTGCTTCCCAGCGGCAATGTCACCTCGCCCAGCGTAATGAGCGGCGAGACGGCATAGATGCCCGCGGCCTTAGGCTTAAAGCGCACAAACACATCGGCGCCCATGCCCCTCCTCATATCGAGAACGAGGTTGTCGCCCTCCCAAGTTGTGGCAGCCCACATGGCATCGGAGCTGGCGCCGGCTTCGCGAGCGCCTGCGGACACATCCTCGACGGCATCCTTGGCCAGAGGAATCTCAATCTTGGCAGCCTGGCTGTCCTTGAGCTCGTAATGAATGCGCAGCTCGGTCTCCGCGCCAACGACCGCGGACGAATCAGCGATAACCGAGCCCGCCGTCAGCCCGCGCTCGGCACGATACGTCTCCACGTCAAACGTGGGGACGTCGAGCGTCACGTCGAGCTGTTTGCCGTCCTCAATCTTCACCTGCTTTTGCGCGATATGCTTACCCACGGTCAGCCCTAGGCGGCTAAACGTGGAATAGCTCGTCGCTTGGATGTCGTAGCTCGTCTTGTTAAAGGCGACGATGGTGTACGAACCGGCCTTAAGGCGCGGCGTCTCGGCCTTCATGATATGCGTGGTGCCATCGTCTTCGTAACCCATCAAATAGGTGACGCCGTCGGCGACTAGCTTGCCGTCGGACGTACGGAACACCAGCACGCGGTTGGCGCCCTGGTAGTCGCCCTTGGTCGTGACCGTCGCCGTGCCCCAGGGCTTCAAGTCGATATCGACCTTGCCGGCCGAAGGCTTCACCGTCGCCGTCGCCCCACCCAGCTTGAGGCTGTCTTTGGGCTCGAGCGTTATCTCCAGATCCTGGTCCGCGTCGGCAATGGCCTGCGACACCACGAGCGCTGTACCCTGGATACGGTAGTCGTTTTCCTTGTCACCCTTGGCAGGCTTAAGCGTCTTGCCGCCGCTCTTCACCGTCAGATCGATGTTATCGAGACTATCGAGCTCAATGCGTTCGGTCTTATCCTGGCCTGCGACCGGTTCGAGATAGGCCACATTAAGTTCAATCGCGCGCGAAGCCGGAATCTTGGTAAAGTCCTCCGCCTTAATCTCTCCGATATTCCATGTGCCCGTCATCTGGTCGCCCGGGCGCGCCAGCACCATGTCATAGTAACCGCTGAGCGAAATGTGCAGCGTTGCTGCCGTCTTGGAGAGGACGTTGGCAGCAACGGAGCCGTCGTCGCTAACCGTCAACGGCGTGGACTGCCCCGCCTGCACGAGCACGGCCGCCGCGCCCCGGGGAAGTTTGCCCGTGATCTGGGCCGCCTCGCCCATCCACTCAAACGTGTAGGCAGGCTTCGAGGAATCGACGGAGTCCTTGCGATCGGCCACGGCATCGGCAAGCTTTTTGACCATCGAGGGGTTGCCAGCCGAATCGGTCGCATAGGCATAGATGGTCTGGCCTTCACTAAAGGGAATCGCATACGTTACGCCATCGATTGTCACGCGCTCATTATAGTCGCCCGGATAGCCCGCCTCACCAAACTGAAGATCGGGGTTCATCACGCGCAGGGCAACGGCATTATGGTTCGTCTCGTTTCCGTATCTCGTGTTCTCAAAAGCTCTCCACTCTATCATTTCCACGCTTTTGGGTAGCACAATCTCTTTGCCGGCAATCGCAGGATCAAGAGAGGCGAACGCGAGCGCCCCGATATATTTGACGCCGTCGCCGATCGTCACCGACGACACTTGCGAGCACCCGTCAAAGGCATAGCGCTCAATCCGCTCCACCGTGCCCGGCACGTTGATCTGCGTAAAGGTGAGTACCGTTGTGTCCGAGACATAGAACTGCGGCACGCCGCAGTTGGCGAAGGCACGATAGTCGATAGTCTTAACCGAAGGCGGCAGCGTTGCCACCACATTGTCGTCAAGCTGTTCGCAGCCCTCAAAGGCCTGCTCGGGAATCGTGGTAAAGGCCGCGTTATTGGGCCAGGTCACCGTCTGAAGTGTCTTGCTTCCGGTAAACGCATTCCAGCCCAACTCCTCAACCGAATCGGGCAGTGCGATTTCCTTGATGCTGCTGCCGCCCAAACCGCCCACAGAGCGGATATGCGAATCGGGGGCAAACGTAATTGATGTGAGCGCAGCATTTCCCATGCCCTTAAGGCTCACGACATTTTTGCCGTCGATGGTCGAGGGCACCTCCAACGTGGTAATGCCCGCGTCGCCATACTCGATAGAAATTTCGTTGGTGAGGCTATCGATCGAGAAGTAGTACTGCGCGGGAGTCTGCTCGCCAGCCACGTAGCCATCGTCGTATTCGCCCTTTACGCCCGCGGCGCCCTTCGAGGTCATCCAGAGCCCAAGTTCCTCGTTCCAGGTTACCTCGGCACCGGAAGCCTCCTCTTGCTTCTGCTGCTCGGCGAGTTCCTTGCCCTCGACAAGATCGGTGGCGAGCGTACCCGCAGGTGTGCTCTCGGTCTGCCCGGCGCCCGTCAGGCCCGCCGCCGATGCAATCTCGGAGGCCGGGGGCGTAGGGGTGTCACCGGCATCGAGCGCTGTGGGGTCGGCAGCGCCGACATCGGGCGCGGGGTCGGCGGAAGCAGAGTCTGACGTTTGGGCGTCAGCCGAATCGGCGGGAGCGGCGTCGGCTGCTTGGCCGTTATCCGTCTGCACAAAAGTGCCGTCGGTGTTGAGGGCCTCAGCAAACGCGCCCACAGGCAACGAACCCGTCACCATGGTGAAGGTCACCGCGGCAACCGCCAGCTGGCGACAAAGCGCTCGAACAGTAGTCCACCTCATGGTCGTTCCTTTCCTGCAAACCTAAAGTCATCCAGCCTAATCGTGGTCCACAAACACAAAGCGCGGTAGGTTCGTATATATGAACCTACCGCGCTACCTGCCCAAACCACCACAAAGGGGACAGGCACCTTTGTGGTGGTTCTGGACTTGGCCGGCCAGTTTGTCTCGATCTGCAACAGTTAGAGGCCAAATTCCCCGCCTGATGTTACAGATCGAGACATTAGATTGGCGGCCATTCGGTTCATCTCAATCTGTAACATCTAGAGCCGTTTTGGGCAGTTTGGTGTTACAGATCGAGATTTTACTGAGGCCGAGAACGAGAGCCGTCACCCAGCTCTAATGCTTGCGGCGCTTGGTCGCTGCGAGGCCGGCGGCGGCTACGGTTGCGCCGGCGATGCCTAGGGCGGCGACTGTCATCGCGGTGGTATCTCCCGTGGCCACCAGGACAGCATCGCTCTTCTTTGCCGGCGCGGCTTTCTCAACCGTCTTGGCCGTGGTGGTTGTCGTGACCGGTTTAGCCGCGGGTTTGGTCTCGGGCTTCACCTCGGGCTTGGGCTCAAGCTTGACCTCAGGCTGCGGCGCGGGCTTTTCGGGGTCGACCGGAGCCGGCGTGGCCTCGGGCGTAAACGTCAGATCGGTGTTGAGCCACAGAGTGAAGATACAGCCGCTCTCGGGATCAACTACACTCGCTTCGCCCATCTGGTAGCCGCACTCCTGGCCGTTGATCACCAGCTTGGTGTTGGGCGTAAAGTAGAATCCGCGCGCGGGCTTGAGGTAGATACCGTAGCGATAGGTCACGCCAGGCTTAAAGGCGTCGATGTGGTTCGTGATGTTCTGATCCCAGAACTTCTGAGAGTTCACTTCGCTGCCGTCGCTACCCGTCCAGTACTCACACTGAGGAAGGGAGTTGGAGCCCGTCGGAACATTCGCCGTAAAGACCGGCTTATCGCCCGCCTTGAAGGTGGTCGTGGCGCCGTTGATCTCTATAACGTCGATGGCACGCCATTCGTCGATTGGTTGCTCACACAGCATATTGTCAGCATTGGGCGCAAAGACGCCGTTGACGGTCTTGATGTGGTGCACCCAATGACCGTTGACGTTCATTTCGCAGTCATCGGCCACGGTATTGTCGCCCTTGAGCCTTAGCTCAACAGAGTACATGTAGAACTTGCCCTCTTCGAAGCGCTCGATCCTCCTCGCGCCCGTCGGATACTTAGCGGGGTCGGAATACCAGAAGGCAACGGGCGTGAGCTCCGCAGGATCGCTGCCGTCCATCTCTTCCCAGCACTCATACGCGATCTCGTACTTGTCGGCGTCAGCGGCAGGGACCGTCGCGGTCGCACGCGGTGCCTCGCCGGGCGCGTAGTCGGTCTTCACGTCGTTGACGTCCAGGTTATGGATGGCTTCGTTTTCTGACGCAACGAGCGTAATTTTGCTATTGATGGCGTAGCGGATGTAATAATCGTACCTGGTTTCGTTGAGGATAGTCGAGCTGCCCGCGTAGCTGTTGTCACCTTCATAGTCGGTGCCATAGTCAGTTCCGGTATACGTCAGTGTCGCGCCAATATAAAGAACCTCATTGCGCGTGAGTCGATACGAGCCGCCTGCCGCGCCACCCGTAAAGGTCAGCGTCAGCCTCATGTGATCGCCAACAGGCTCAAAGTGAGCCGTCACATCGGACATAGATGTGTCCTGGACTTCAGCCAGGGTGCCCGAAACAGCATCGGCCCGGTAGTACTTGGTTTCGACAAGTTCGCAGAGCGGCTTATCCGGCATGCCGCCCTCAACATCGGGAAAATCATAGGTGTACGACTGACCCTTTTCGAGCGTGATGTTGCCCGGAAGCACGCAGTCCGTGTAGTGGGGAACCACGGTCGTGTTGACCTTAACACCGCTCCCGCCTGTCACATCGGTCACGCCACAGGGCATGATAGCGTCGTTTGCCGACGAGCTGTCGGTGCCACCAAGAGAGCCATCTTGGTTGGCAGTAACCGTATCGTTCACCGTTGCCGCTGATGCGTCCTGCTGATCTTGCTGAGCTTCTGCCGTGGACGGTGCCGCCGGAGCCGCGTCAGTCATCGGCGCAGCCGGAGCCACCGGTACCGGCGCCGGAGCCGCCGTATCCTCCGCAACCGTCGGCGTCACCGGAGCCGCAGCAACCTCATCAGTCCCAGCGGCGGGTTCGGCGCATTCCGTCGCCAGCGCCACGCTCGGCAGCAGCAACTGACCGACCATAAGCGCACACGCGCCGGCGCAAGCTATTTTGGCACCCACACAACGCCAGGTACCGTGAACCAGCGAGCAGGTGGACTCACGTTGAGTTTGCTTGTCAAAGTGGCTTGCGTTCATAACGGCCTCCTTGGTCGTAGGGACATACCACCACAAAGGTGTCTGTCCCCTTTGTGGTGGTCCTGTACCACCAAGATGTGCCAAATGACTCCGTATGCCTAGGTTCGTAGATGTGAACCTAGGCCTCTACCTGCGGTTTAATTCAATATGATTTCGTTGTCGTCACACGCGTCCCAGGGACGCTACAATCGAGGACACGACTATTCCGTCCACCCAAAGGACTGTCCTTGAATCTGAGTAAGCCTAAAATCAACGCGCTTTTGGCACTTGCGCTCTTTACCTTTGTCTTTCTTGCCGCCGAGTTTCGATTCGACATTAATGTCGGGCTGCTCACCGGTGCCGAGCGTGTTGTGATTGCGCAGGGCTTCATCCTCGGCGCCAGCGTGATCGGCTTTATCGGATATTCGCCGCTGCTCGGGCTCGCACAGCGCAAAGGCCACTCGCTGGCAGCCGTCAACGCCGCCGCCGTCCCTATCGTCATCGTGGGCCTGACCCAAATTCAGTTCCCTACGGCCCCGCTTGTGCTCGAGATTCTGGGCTGCGTGGCGTTCTTTGGACTCGGTCTGCTGGGTGCCGCAGCGCACCACGCCTTTTCGTTGACATTCCAGGATGACCCCAAGCTCGCCACCGGCGCAGGAGCGGCCTATGCTGCGGGCATCCTGATGCAGTTCGCCATCAACCTGCTCGATTGCGGCGGCATCGCAGAGCTCATCGTCCTTGGCACAGCGACTATCGCCATCTCCGTCCTCAGCGTCGTTCCCCAAAAGGCCGCCGAGAGCTCCAGCCCCACCATCAATCCCTTTGCCGAGCCCTCGCACGCCCTCGCCAAGCAGGCGTGCTGGAGTATCGCGCTCGTCATGATTCTGGCCTGCTTGTTCTCGACCCTCGACAACGTGGTCACGCTCTCCAACGCCCACGGCACCATCGCCGTACAGACCTGGCCGCGCCTCTTTTTGGCGGCAAGCGGCCTTGCCGCCGGTCTTATCTTTGATCTTGCCGAACGTCGCTACATGGGTCTCATCATGCTCGGCGTCACGGCACTTTCCACCATCTCGATCTTGGCCGTAGAAGCCGGCGCCGACCCCAACCTGGGCCTTGTCGTCTTTTATCTGAGTTCGGGCTTTTTTGTCACGTTCTTTACCGCCACGTTTACGCAGCTGGCGCCGCGCATGCATACGCCCGCACTGTGGGCTGGCATGGGCCGCGCAGCCAACAACGTGTGTGCGTTCACTACGTCGGGCATCTCGCTGGCACTTGTGACCTCGGGCAATGTCGCCCTCATCATGATCGGCGCGCTCATGCTGCTTGTGGCGGCGAGTGTGGCGTTTGTAGCCGCGGGCCTGTTCCGCCTGCCCCAAACCGAGCAGGAGCGCGAACACCAGCAACGAGCCGAGAAAGCACTCGCCGCCCCCACCATCGAGGAGCAGTGCCAGGCCTTCATCGCCAACCACGCTCTCACCCCACGCGAAGTTGACGTGCTCATAGCCGTGACCCAGGATGAACGCCCGCTCAAGCAGATCGCCGAGGAGCTCGGCATCTCGATGCGCATGGTACAGCGCCACCTGAGCTCTATCTACCAAAAGACCGACACGCAGACGCGCGCCGGTCTCACCAAGGCCTTCCCCTCCGCCTAAAACAAAAACCACCACAAAGGTGCCTGTCCCCTTTGTGGCGGTTTTGGTCGGTTAGCCTTCGAGTTGGGCCACCTTGTAGCGGTAGGCTGCGGCGATGACGTCCTTGCAGCCCTCGCGTCCCAGCTTGGCGCGGTTGACGACGATGTCTTTACCGCTCGTCATCTTCCACTTTCCGGCACTGTAGCGCTTATAGAACGCCTCGCGCGCCTTCTGCTGCTGTTTGACCAACTTGGCACCCTTCTTTTTGTTAAGGCCGCGCTTTTTGCGCACGATCTCGACGCGATCCTCAAAGGGTGCGGTCACCAGCACGGCAATGTGATTGGGGTTGTTGCGCAACAGGTAATCGGACAGACGGCCTTCGATAATGCAGCTCTCGGTCTCGCCCAGATCCAAAATCACCTGGCTCATCTTTTGGAACAACTTGTCCGAGTACGAACGTGCATCGTAGCGGTCGGGTAGGAACGCCATATTCTCCACGGCCAGGCGCTCGTCGTAGGCGGCCATCTTATCGAGCGACTCGCCCGCGCGCAGCGACGCACGCACCAGCAGCTCGTTATCGTACAGCGGAATCCCCAACTCGTCGGCAAGCATGCGACCAATCTCGTGGCCCTCGGCGCCAAAGTCGCGCGCGATGGTAATGACCACAGGATTCTTCTTGTTCTCCAGATCGCTCATCGCGATTCCTTTCTAGCAAATGAGAAATAGGCGATTCCTGATTCCCATTTTGTCACTTACGACCGCCCTGGTTTCCCAAGTGCGGCAGATTGCCCCGAAAGAGGGGCGCCGCGTACTAAATGTACGCAAGCGACGATTGAGGGGCAAGGTGCCGTGCTTGGGGAAGCAGGACTATGCGGCCACGATGCGGCGCTGATACGCGCGGACCAGCAGCGAGATACCAAAGTTGAGCACAAAGTACATCGCAAACACCAGGCCGTAGAGCATAAGAACCTGCGACAGGTCGATCGCGTGGGCCATCACGACATTTGCCGTGTACATGAGCTCGGCCACGTTAATGCCCGAAAGATACGAGCTGTCCT
>OLNT01001639.1_pt1 | contig 11978 bp, 10 predicted proteins | sample 1672641 | NCBI WGS metagenome assembly OLNT01 (sample SAMEA3136708, study PRJEB25190) | human gut metagenome
GTCTGCTGGACAACTCCCCGGCAAACTGGTTCAACAAAGGTTACCCGAAACAGGGCGAGCCGGTTCCATATCGTACAGGTAACAAGAGTGATATGGCTTCATGCTTCTCATTCTACGACACCAAGGACGGCGGTGCTATGTTCGTAGCTATCGTTGGACAGGGACCTGTAAAACGTGGATACCCGATCATCGGAATGGGCAAACCTGGTATCACAAAAGGAATTCCGAAAAACTGTACCGGATTCCCTCTGTTTGACCCACGTGGAAAACAGGCAGATGAGCTGTGTGCAAAATTCTGTGCTGAGCGTACATGTGATGAACTGGAAGAAATCTTCAACAAAGCTGCTATCCCATGCCAGAGAGCATATGGACCGGCTGATATCGAGAACGATCCTCAGTACGAAGCACGTGAGAACATCGTTGAATGGGAAGATCAGTGCTTCGGTAAGATGAAAGGTATCGGACTTACCAACATCTTCAAGAAACATCCTTCACAGATCGTTGCTGCTGCTCCTTGCTTCGGTGAGCACAACCGTGAAGTACTCGAAAGTTTCGGATATACAAAAGAAGAGATCGATGCTATGTATGATAAGGGAGATCTGGTAACATGGACACCTGCAGATACCGCAAGAATCAAAAACTTCGTAGAGTGGAACTTCTTCTGGGATCCGGAAAATCAGGCAAAACGTATTGGTCTGGAATATCCACCGAAAAAAGACAAATAAGAAATTAATTCATTCCTTATATGAACCGACTGCAGAGTAATCTGCAGTCGGTTTTATTTATTGAGAAAATCAAGAACTTATCCGTCCGGCGCACAAAAAAAGCCTCAGGTACTTCCTGAAGCTTTTTTCAAAAGGCGCCAACCAGATTTGAACTGGTGATAGAGGTGTTGCAGACCTTTGCCTTACCACTTGGCTATGGCGCCATACGATATATGAGTGTCTTTTCCGAAACACTCATATATTATACCATTCTTTTTCTATTTCGTCAACATTTCTTCGACCTGTTCTTGCTCCGGCATAGACCGGATTGCACCTTTTTTAGTGGTTACGATTGCTGCAGCAGCATTCGCAAAATCAAGGATCTCGATCAGATCCTTCTCGGTCAGATTGTCAATGCCTCTTTCCAGCACACCATTCAATGCACTTCCACAGAATGTATCTCCGGCACCTGTCGTTTCCACAGTATCCACCCGGTATCCTATCTTTTCTACACGCATCCCCTTATAATATGCACGGCTTCCATCTTTACCCATTGTAAGGAAAATAAGCGGGATATGATACTTCTCCTGCAGATACCGGATTCCTTCATCATAATCTTCTTTTCCAGACACAAACTGAATCTCATTATCGGAGATCTTCAATATATCACAATATCGGAACCCATATTCCATCATCTTCTTTGCTTCGTCCAGAGACTTCCACAGCGGTGGTCTGAGATTCGGATCCAGTAAAATCAGGCAGCCAGCCTCTTTTGCCACTTCTAATGCTTTTTTTGTCGCGCTCCTGACCGGCTCATCTGTCATCGATAATTTTCCAAAATGAAAAATCTTTGCTTGACGGATCACATCATAATCGACTTCTTCTTCCCGGAGCATCATATCCGCTCCCGGCTTTCTGTAGAAAGAAAAATCGCGATCTCCATCCGGGAAAGTATGTACAAATGCAAGCGTGGTCGGAATCTCCTGATCCATCCGAAGTCCTGTCGTATCTACTCCCACCTCTTCTATTGTTTCTTTCAGTAATTTGCCAAACTGATCTTCTCCGACTTTACCAAGGAATGCTGTCTTTCTGCCAAGCTTTCCAAGCATGGCAAGCACATTACACGGCGCCCCTCCCGGGCATGCCTCAAAACAGTTATTTCCCTGTTCACTCTGTCCATTCATTGCAAAATCTATCAACAGCTCACCCATGGCCGCTACATCATATTTCTTTTCCATCGTCTCTTCCTTTCATACAGTATTTTTCACATAGTTCTATATACTTACATACCACCTGTATACATCTTCTGATCAATATCCCAGATTATCATTCACCAGAATCACCTTGATTCGTTTCGGTGCCTTGGAATAACGGGTTACCAGAAACTGGCTGCAAATTGTATCCGGTGATTTGCAGTCTGCGCAGGAACCTGTCCTCTTACACGGTGTCTGAATATCAAATCGCTGTGCGTTGACCGGTGCCGCCAGGTTACGCGCTCTCGCCCATGCATCATCCAAATCCTTAACTACTTTATTCATCCCAACAATCATCAGCACATGTTCCGGCCCCCAGGTAATCGCTGCCACACGATTGCCTTTGCCATCGATATTAACCAGTACTCCATCTTCTGTAATAGCGTTTGTACTGCTGAGAAAATAATCGCACCCAAGACACTGAAGTTCTACGCTTCTTTTCTCTTCCGGCGTACTACATGCATCTCTGTTATACACCGTATAATCGCCGGAACAGACTGCATCCTTCAGCCCGATATCTGCTATCGATACAGATCCTCCCCAGCCAACGCCGCTGCCAGCCGGGATCAGCGCAAGTGCAATCTTAAGCGCTTCTTCCTTCGTCTCCGCATAGTGACCTTCCATATTTCTGGATTCCAGTCCTCTGATGACCTTCTCAGCAAGTTTTCTGTTTCTCTCTGATATCATTTCATTCATAATGTCCTCCTATCCTCGCATTTTCATAAAATACAATGCCACCATAATCCTCGTACGATTCTCGTTGCGCATTATATCGTATCCCAGAATTTCTTTCACTTTATTCATTTTATAATTCATCGTATTCTTATGACAGTACATTGCCTGTGCCGTATGCACAATGCTGCATTCATTTTCAAAAAATGCTTTTAATATATCCAGATAATCTGTGTTTTCTTTTTCATCATAGTCTATCAGCTCGCCCAGCACCTCTCTGATAAATGCTTCTCCGGTGTCTTCATGTCTCAGATCTGACAGTACTTTATATACGCCCAGCTCATCGTATACCAGCAGATTTGTCGCAATCGCTGTCTTTGTCAGCTGATATGCCACCATCGCATGTTCGTAGCTGTCTTCCAGATCCTGCAGACGCATTACCACATCGCCAATTCCCACATAGACCTGCATATCCTGCTTACAGATCTTCTGGAATATACGCCGAACCTGCTTTACTGTCTTATCTGCCACCATGATTAAAAGCCTGTCCTCATCTGTCACGACAACGCCTCGGAAATCCGAATACTGAAGCTGCTTTGCCAGTTCCTGAAGGCGCTTATTCTCTTCCCCCTCCCGGTAAGCATGACAGCTTAGGATTGCCATAATATAATGCATATTACGGTAAAATCCATTATGCTCAAAATGATGCAGATATGCCGCCTCATGCTCAGGATAATAGATTGCATTCTTAAGTGCCTCATTCAAATTCGTATCCCGCTGTTCATTCTCCAGAAGAATAGATGCAAATATGCGCATTACATCAAGATACGGTGTCTTCCATCCACTTGAAAATAATGGAAACTTTTTCCTATTACAATAGTCCACAATCCTCTGCGGATAGCAACCGCCTTCATGAAGTGACAACACCAGTCCACCTGTCCCGGCCTCAATCAATCTCTGCACAAAATCCATCAGCCATTCCTCAGACGTATACTGAATCCCCGCACTGAATATCAGTTCATCGCCATGCAGCAATTCGATAAACTCCGGATTTTCTACAATGTGCGTCCATCCAATCACCTTATGGAAACAGCTCTTTGTAACCAGGTGCATATCATACATCGGCTCAACTTCCCGATACAGTTCTTCCAATGCAACCGCCATATCTTACCCTTTCTGTCAATAAATTCAATTTTACCGCCATAAAATCATACACTTTTTATCCTATCGCTTCTATTTTATCAAAATTGTGCTCGAGGCACAATTAAAATGATATTTTCTGTAGCAAAAGGATATATACCATTACCATATAACATGATATATTGTTCATGAACACAAATGCATGATATTCATGCATCCCCCGAATCGTGTTCACATTCAATCTCCAGATTGCTAAAAGACTGCGTAACCACGCAGCCTTTTTTAGTTCAGCAGACAGTTATTTAGTTAGTAGCTACAAAATTTATTTTGTTGTGCTTGCACATAAAAAATAAACTTTGTAAGCTACTACAGCTCTGAATAGAGCTGCCGCCCGTCTATCCTATCTTTTCCATAATCTTATCAAGTATCACGCCTGCCACTTCTTCTTTTGACATGAGTTCCTGCTCTTCTGCGCCATTCTCAGTTATCAGCGTTACCACATTCGTATCTCCTGCAAATCCGGCTCCTGCCACCTTCAGATTATTGGCCACGATCATATCTGCATTTTTCTTCTTTAACTTCTGGGATGCATTTTCCAACAAATCCTGCGTTTCCATAGCAAAACCACACAAAAACTGTCCATCCCTCTTGTGCGCCCCGAGATACCCAAGTATATCCTGTGTCCGTTCCAATCCGATAGACATCTGATCATCCGACTTCTTGATCTTTTCCGAGCTGACAGTTGCAGGTCTGTAATCCGCTACCGCCGCTGCCTTGATAATAATATCTGCCCACTCGCTTCTCTCTGTAACTGCCTGAAACATATCTTCTGCACTGGTCACGCTAACCCGCTCCGCAAAAAGCGGTGCCGCAAGAGCCGTATGTCCACTGACCAGCACGACCTCCGCACCTCTGAATGCACTGATCTTTGCAAGACTATATCCCATCTTACCGGATGAATGATTGGTGATATAGCGTACCGGATCCAATGCTTCCTGTGTTGCGCCAGCTGTTACCAGCACATGCTTCCCTGCCATATCTTTTTCAAACGCACAGTCCATCAGAATATACTGAAATAATTCTTCTGGCTCCAGCATCTTTCCCTTACCGATGTCTCCGCAAGCAAGATGTCCGCTTGTCGGAAATGCAATCGTCATACCATATTCTTCCAGCTTACGGATATTATCCTGCGTCACCGGATTCTCATACATGCGAGTATTCATAGCCGGTGCTACGATCTTAGGACAATCACAGGCAAGAATAGTTGTAGTCAGCATATCGTCAGCCATACCATGTGCAATCTTCGCAATAATATTCGCCGTAGCCGGCGCGATCATCACTACATCAGCCTCTTTAGCCAATTCTACATGCTCCGTACTATATTCGTGATTCCTGTCAAACGTATCCGTCAAACATCTTCTTCCTGTGAGTGACTCAAACGTCAGCGGAGCAATAAACTGTCTGGCGTGTTCTGTCATGATTACCTGTACCTGCGCTCCTGCTTTTACAAGAAGGCTTGTAAGTGCTGCACTCTTATATGCTGCGATACCTCCTGTTACACCAAGAACTACTGTCTTCCCCTTCAACATAGCCGTATTCTTCTCCTTCATTAGCAAATCACCGCCACATCTTCCACAGACTTTCTCTTTGGCATATCTGGTGATACAGTTCCATATCCCACACCGATCACAGATACTACCATCTGCTCCTCCGGGATACTCAGGATCTCATGCAGCTTCTTCTCATCGCGGATTCCCATAACCAGCGTTCCAATTCCCATCTCAGCCGCTTTCAGCAGCAGATTTTCATTCGCCAGTCCAAGATCATAGACGCCCCAGCCATTGCCAAGTTCATTCGTTGGCTCTCCACTTCTTTCATAACCGGAGCGATTCTTAACCACTGCTGTAACAATCAACGCAGAAGCTCCCTCTACATTATTGGCATTAAATTCCGGCAGGCACTCAGTACGTACCTTTTCAAACATATCCTGAGAAAGTACACAATAATATCTTGCTGTCTGGCTGTTCTTCCACGATGGCGCATAAATTGCTGCCTGAATCATTTCCCTGATCTGTTCCTCTGACACTTTCTTTTCTGCGTCATACTTTCTAATGCTGCGTCTTGATTCTATAACTTTCTGAAATTCCATACTGACCTCCTGCTCTCCTGTCAAAATGATTAAGCTGTATTCTTATAATGCTAGCCTTATTTTAACACATGTCCCTGATTGAAACAATGAATTTTAGTTTACATTTTCTATTGACTTTTTGTTTTTTAGTGCTATACTGGCAACATAACGCGCGTATCAATTTTAAAGAAAGGAGTTTACCGTTTTATGGTTTCTACTAACGAAAAAGTAAAAGAAATTACACATATATATGATAAAATAATGAAACGAATCCTAACCTTATCAGGAACTGCTGTTATCAATCTTATTAATGGGCTTTTTAACACCAGTCACCCTACTAACGCTCCTGTTTTCTACCACTGGACCGAACACACCGATGATGACCTGAACCGCACAATTGCTGATACAATACTCACCATCGATCACATTTATATCTATCATCTGGAAGCACAAATGTATCAGGATGACGAGATTGAATTCCGTGTTTTTGATTATGGCTACAAATATGCTCTGGACAACCGCAGGGATCCTGATCACCTGATATTCCCCTCTCCGCGTATTTTACAACTTTATGCCCACAAGGGACTCCCAGACTCCAAGTCAATCACTCTTGATTTTGGAAATCAGGGTACGTTTCTCTATACCGTCCCTGTATTTAAGCTGCTTGAACACGACCTCGCATACCTTAATGATAACAAAATGATCGTTCTGGCTCCCTTTATGATGCTTTCTCTGCGGGATTCCATCAGAGAGAAACGCACCAAATAGAATACAGAAGCCTTGCATAATCTGATTTTAAATGATATACTTAGCTTAATTGAAAGCAATCGTTTATCCGGAGATATCACATCTGCCGATGCCATACGTCTCCAGCGTTTGCTCTACAAGTTATATCAACATTTATATGCTCATTATCCGGAATTCCAGGAAGGAGGTCTGAACGATATGATGGAAGATGGTCTTGTCTTAGATTGTGACATTTGGGAGCGAGATATCACTAAAAAGCTAACCAAAGAATTAACCGAACAGCTTACCGGCGAATTAACCGAACAGCTTACCGGCGAATTAACCGAGCAGCTTACCGGCGAATTGACTGAACAAATTACAAATAAAGTTTCTGCCGAAACACATGCTCAAGATCTTGCAGACACTGTCCGCAAGCTATACCATAAGCTTCACAGTGTCGATCAGGTAGCAGATCTTCTGGATCTTTCTGTCGAACGCGTGACAGAGATTTTAGAATAATCAGAAGAGTCCGCAGGTGAATCTTCTTTATTTTACCTGCGGACTGCTTCTTTCAAATCTATTTTTCATTCACCAGTATCGGTACACCTGCATCCTCGTATATTCCACCCTGTGATGTCTGTTTCCCGATTTCTGCGATAATTTTGGCACTGTCCCAGCCCAGGCTCTCGCATTCTGCATATGCCTTTTCCACATTGCCATTCTCCAGATATGCACGAATTGCACGGTATTCAATTTCATCCGGTGCTTTTGCGATATCCTGGCCTTCATTCCAGATCACCTTTTTATCCGACATTGTCTTACCATAAAATGCAATCTGTTTCGCATAACAGGTATACTCCTGCTTGGTTTTTTCTGATATTCCCTCTAATCTGACCGGAAATATGATGGTACTCTGCTTAATCTCCGGTACAGAGACAGTCTCCCAGAAAGTTCTTCCTCGCATCCGATATTCCAGCGTCTGTTCTTCATTCTGATCGCTTAACTCTGCCGGATCCTGAAGCCCTGTCATGGATTGTATTCCAATACTCTTACTACTCTTTAATATACAATATATATCACCACCTGCAAGCTGATACAATTGGGCTACTTCTACATCGCCGGACGCAATACCATAGAGCATTTCTGAATACCCCCACTCGCTATCCGTTATATGGTTGCAAAAAACATGTCCACCGATTATAACTGCCACAATCAATACGATACCGATAACTGCTTTCAATGTTGTTCGTCTTTTTATTTTTTTCATAATTTGAGACGCACTTTTCTGTATCTGAAGATCTGATTCTGTCTGGGTCTGCACCTGTATATCCTGCATTTTTTCAGACGCTTCATAGACCCATCTGCACTCCTGGCACTCTGCAATATGATCCTCCACCATTTTTCTGCTCTCTTCCTGCAGGCAGTCATCTTTATATAACACCAACAGATCCTGTACAATCGCACATTCCTTCTTCATATTCACCGTCCGCCTTTCTGCATCAACTGCTGAATCTTAATCTTTGCCCTGTGAAATGTCACCCTCGCCCAGCCTTCTTTTCGTCCGAACACCTCACCGATTTCACGGTATGACAATTCTCCTAATACCCGCAGAGTAAACACTTCTTTATATGGCTCTTCCAGGTCGTGCAGTATCCGGTAGATTTCCATGGCTTCCTGCCGTCTCCCCACCTGTTCATCCAACGCTCTCTCTAACTGGTTACTCTTCAGCCTGTCCTCTTCCAGCTCTTCCGGACTATCGCTTATGACTTCACGCCTGTGTTTTTTCTTCCAGGAAAAGTAAGTATGTTTTGCAATCTGACACAGCCATGTTCCCAACTGGCATTCCCCTTTAAACTTATGAATGGCTTTCATTGCACGAAAGAATGTTTCCTGCGTCAGTTCTTCCGCAGTCTCTCTGTTGCCATCCAATGACAGCAGATAATAATACACTTCTTTATAATATCGCGCATATATTTCTTCAAATTGCATCTCCTCACCCCCCTTTGCCAATAAGACTCCGCACACGGCATTTCGTTACAGCAAATATAAATTTATTTGATTTTTCTAAAATCTGATATCCGAAATTTTATACCCGATCAATCTTCCTTATTTTCCTGTCATAGGTATAGACTCCATTCACTTCTTCTTCGATATCTGACCACTGCGTATAAACGCTGGCACAAAGTCCTTCCGGAATCAGTTCCCGCATCTTATCTGCCCGTTCTGTACAGCGTTTATTTAGCTCCTCTCTGGTCTTACATGCTCCATATCCGTATTGTTTTTCACACGCCGTATGTCCGCTTACCGGATAACTGTATCCTCCGTATTCCGATAATGCTGATGCGCGCTTTCTTTCCGGACGAATAAATAGTCCAAAGAAATAATTATGCAGGCTTGAGAAATCTCCGCCACCCTGATCAAACCACCCGCTCGCCTGATCGATCAGACGATCCGGATCCATTTCACGCAGAAGTCTTGTCATATCCTCCGTCTGGAACTGTCCCCAGCCTTCATTGAAGATTACCCAGGATGCGATGCTTGGATGTCCTTTCAGTACATACACCGTCTCACGCATTTCCCGGACAAACTCCAGACGTCCGGCCTTATTCTTTCTGGAAAGCAGACTCGGATAAATGTCTCTCATCGGAATCTTAAGCCACGACATTACCGTTGCCAGGTAAGTCACAAACCAGTGCTTATATCGTTCCCCGCCATTTACCATATCCTGCCATACTACGATACCAAGGCGGTCACAATGATAATACCATCTCTGCGGTTCGATCTTAATATGCTTGCGTACCATGTTAAATCCAGTCTTTTTCATTTCTGTAATATCAAAGATAAATGCCTCATCACACGGTGGTGTATACAATCCCTCCGGCCAGTATCCCTGATCCAACACACCATTCTGAAACTGTTCTTTTCCATTCAGACAGATACGTGGAAACCCTTCTGTCTCTGCATCCGGCTCCAGTGAATACTTCTGCATGGCGAAATAACTGATTATCCGATCTTCACCCATTGTTACTTTGTAATAATACAGATATGGTTCTTCACATGTCCATAATCTGGCATCCGGAACAGGTATCTCAATCCATGTACTTGTGTTCCCTTTAGTTTCTGTTATCACCGTCTCAGGTATTTCAAACATGTCAAAAACATCTTCTGAACATTCCATTGCCTCTGGATAAATCGCCGCTTTATGCACTGTAATCCGACACTTCTTCTCCGGTTCAGACGCGTGAACACAGATTCTTACCACGTTCCGATCTATATCCGGTATTGCTTCCAGTTCTGTTATATATACTTCCGGTACGTATTCCATCCATACGGTCTGCCAGATACCGCTCTGAGCTGTATAAAACATGCCACCTGCTTTTAATTTTTGCTTTCCTTTGGCGTGATAAGATGTATCACTGCGATCTTTCACAGCTACTGTAAGTTCATTTGCCCCATCATGCACAGCATCGGTAATATCCAGTTCAAACGGAAGATATCCTCCCGTATGTCTGCCAGTCTGATGTCCATTCACATACACAACACATGCCTGGTCCACTGCTCCAAAGTGAAGAATCAGACGATGCTTCTTCAACTGTACTTCATTCACATCTATGGTACGCTTGTACCACAGATATTCCTCCGGCTGCAATTGACGATTCACTCCTGACAGTACTGCTTCCGGTGAAAATGGCACCAATATCTTTCCATCGTATTTCTCCGGCTTCTGAAAAGCATCCGTAAATGCATACTCCCAATATCCGTTCAGATTGATATATGAATCTCTGACAAGCAACGGTCGCGGATACTCCGAAAGTACATGTTCCGGATCTATCTTCTTTCCCCATCTGGTATATAACTGCTTCATAAGCCATCCCCTTTCCCTGACATTTGTATATTTACTCTTATTATAATAACGCAGCTTCTCTGCATCAATCATAAATCGAACAGGTTGACAACTATCCAACGTGCATAAAAAGAGCCCTTTATTCTTTCACAAAAGAACAAAAGACTCTTTCAAGAGAATATCTAATTATAATTTACAAAAATCCCATTAATTTCCACATCGGATACATCACTACAACAAATCCGACAATCATAATAACAGCTTTTAATGTCATTTCCTTTACAAAACGTCCCATAGACATCATTCCAAACTCATACATGATCAGATTACCAGCTGACTCATATGGGAAGAACAATACTTCGCAGGAATACAGAAGCAGCATACATGCTGTAACCGGACTCATTCCCAATGAAACTGCCATCTGCGCAAATGGAAGCGACAAACCTCCCAGCATCGCATACGGCGTCATAAAAAGATTTGCGATCATTCCGATAATAATAAATGCCAGACACACAAACAACATTCCTTTTCCCTGTAATGCAGGTACCGCAATTGATGTAAGGAAATCTCCGAATCCAACGGCAGCTCCCGCAATACCAATTTCCAGACAAGATGACACAAAAAATACCGTTGTAAAGTTAATCTTTTTAACCGTTCCTTCATTTCCAATACCGATTCCCGGTAAAAATACAAGTACTGATATTACCATGAATCCATATGCTGCCGGAAGACCCGTGATTCTTGTGGAGCAAAGATACGCAAGAAGAATCAGCACAAGAATAATTCCTCTTTTTTCTTTGCCAGTAATATGACCGAGACTCTTATAATGTTCTTCCAGGATTTCCTTACCTGCACCGGTCTTCAGATCCTTGGTATGATATACCTTCATCAGAATCAGAATACAAATAATACACCACAGAATGAACCATCCATTGTATTTCAATGAAGAAGTCATTGTCATAGTATAGTCCGGAATAAATTCACGTACAGATCCTTCTATGATAGAAAAGTATCCTGGATAATACAGGCACACGGTACATCCAGTTGCACCGATCGTACCAGCAAAACACAACAGTGCAGATTCTTTCGATGGCTTTAATCCCATTGCCTTACACACACCATATACCAGTACACTGGCAACCAACCATCCATTACAGAATGTAATCAAGTTCAGAATAATACCTATTACAAAGCAGGCAAATACTGTTCCCACATATGTTCCACCACATTTTGTAATGATAAAATATGCAATTCGTTCCAGAAGTCCGCATTCCTCCAGTACGGCACTGAACACCAATCCACCAAGTACCATCCAGACAGTAGTATTGGTCCATGACCCAAATGCGACTTCCACCGGCGCCAGACCTGTAACCAGATATAACGTTGGCAACAAAATCGAAGCAGCCAGTTTCGGTATCAACTCAAACGCTATAATCAAAATTACAAACACCGTAATCATAAAGAATTTTCTAAGATCCTCTGTAAACATTCCCTGTACAGGGATTACTCCA
>OLNT01001646.1_pt1 | contig 11897 bp, 7 predicted proteins | sample 1672641 | NCBI WGS metagenome assembly OLNT01 (sample SAMEA3136708, study PRJEB25190) | human gut metagenome
AAGTAGTACAAATACGCTCTTGAGTTCTCAAACCACCACCACTCACCCACCTCGCGGAACCCCAGCCGGGGAACCACTCGCTGAGCGGCAGCAAAAGACAAACTTACAGCACAAACCGGTTCCACGCAACCCGGCACCCCGCAAACACCGCCAAAACCATTGCAAAACAACACATCCACCGGCGTGTCGAAAACACCTCCGAACGGCCGTAAGACCGGTCCGGAACCCGAAGACAACGACCACACGAACCAAAAACAAACACCACACGGCGTGTCACCGCCGCATAAGGAACACATGAAGAATCCAACACCGCTTTACGAAGGCAGAAATAGACCTGGCCGCACTGGAGGTGACATACACAATGAAATACACGTCGAAATACAGCGAGGGCCGCCGACTGGGGGAAGTCGGCAGCCCTCGCTGTATTTCAGTTGTTATTCAGTTATTGATGTTGACCCACTAGAAGAAAGCGAAATCAGGCGGAGATTTCAGCCTTGGCCTTCTTGCGATCCATGTAGCGCTTGATAGCCAGAGTCTCAAGTGCAATCACCAGAACAGCGGTCACGCCCCAAGCCACGTACATGGCAGTCTTCCAGATCGGGGTATCGACCTTCGGCTCACCATCTGCATACTGCCAGCTGTTGGCAGCGGTGTACAGAATGTTGTGAGCAGCGGTACGCATGGCCTTCACGGAGGTTGCGGACTTGTCGGTGATGTGGTTGGTGATCTTGGTGGTGGCCAGCATGGAATCGTTGCCGTTACGGATCTCCTGATCACCATTCTGGTAGCCGTAGCCGCCGAAGTAATCGGTCAGAACGAAGCCCTTGAAGCCCCACTCGTCACGGAGCACGGTGTTCAGCAGGTTGTTGGAGGCACCGGCATAGGTATAACCGATGTAGTTGAAGGAGCTCATCACAGCCTGTGCGCCGCCTTCCTTCACGCTCATCTCGAACGGCTTGAGGTAGATCTCGCGGATGGCCTGCTCGTCCGCCCAGGTGCACACCATGTTGGTACGGTTGGTTTCCTGATCGTTCAGAGCGAAGTGCTTCATGAAGGAATACACGCCCTTCTCCTTAGCGCCGGCGATCTCGTGGGAAGCCATAACACCGGAGAGCAGGGAGTCCTCGGAGAAGTACTCGAAGGTACGGCCGGAGAAAGCGCCACGGTGGATGTTCATAGCCGGAGCGTACCAACCAGCAACGTGCATGTCATGAGCCATGTCGCCGATCATCTCGCCGAACTGCTTGGCCAGATCCTTGTTCCAAGTGCAGGCGAATGCGGTGGAAGCCGGGAAGCCGATGGAGCCAACGCCGGTGAAGTTGTTGTTCAGCGAGGCCGGACCGTCAGCATCGGTGAGCTGGATCTTGCCAACGGAGGAGACAGCCGGGGTGCCGTAGCCACCGTTGGCGATGAGGTTGTCCATATCATCGAAGGTCAGCTGGTCAAGCAGCTTCTCCCAATCAGCATCGTCGTAATCCTTGCCGTACATGTCAGCCAAGCGGAGACCATTCTTGGCACCGGTGGTCGGCATTTCGTCGGAATCATCGTCATACTTGGTCGGATCATAGTTGCCGTTGTTGGTGAAATCAGCCTTGACTTCGTCGCTCATGGAGAAGTTGGTCGGGGCTGCGGTGGCTTCAGCGTAGTTCGCGAAGTGATTGGCGCGGGACAGATAGGTCACATCGCCAACGGCATAGTCGAACTGGTTGGTAGCCACGGTCTGATCATCGTTGTGGGTGTTCGACTCGGAGTCGTAGGTGATGGTGTCAGCAACGTTGATCCTCTTGGAATCGATCACATGGTGAGAATCGGACTGGATAGAGATGGCGTAATCACCCTTCTCCAGCACCCAAGCCTTGGCATCCTTGTTGTCATAGGAAGCCATATCGTCATCATCGAACTCGATCTTCACAGTCTCAGAGGCGCCCCGGCTCAAGCTTCCCGGTCTTCTCGAAAGCGACGAGGTTCTTGGAGGCCTTCTCGATACCGCCATCGGTGTACGGCGGGTTGTAGTAGACCTCAACAACGTCCTTGCCGGCGGTGTCGCCAGTGTTGGTGACGGTCACATCAAACGTGACCTTGCCATCCTTGTGGAAAACGTCACCCATCTTCTGCTCAAAGCTGGTGTAAGACAAGCCGTAACCGAACGGATAGATGACCGTGTCATCGTAGTTGATCAGACCTTCATCGGCTGCAGTCTCATAGAACTTGTAGCCCACATAAATACCTTCGACATAGTTAACGAAGGACGGAAGCACGGTAGTTTCCTGACCGGTGAAGCCGGTGTACTTAGCAGCCAGATCGTCGACGTTATCGTAGATGAATGCACCATCGGCACCAACGGAAGACGAGCTGGCAGCAGCAGCGCCATCAGTGTTGTTAAACACTGGGGTCTTGGTCAGATCCTTAACGAACGTGTCGGAAGTCTTGCCGGACGGGTTGGTTTCGCCAGCGAGCACGTCACCGAGTGCGGAGAAGCCGGTCTGGCCTGCAGGCGGGCACCACAACACGGACTTGATCTGCGGGTAGTTGCTCAGGAAGTCGAACTGGAAAGCATTTGCACCGTTATAGACGAGCGTGACCTTGTCGAAGTTCTTGGTGACCAAGTCAATCATGTCGCGCTCAGTCTTGCTCAGCTGCAGGAAGTGCTCACCATCCTGGAAGTCATCATAATCCTTGGAGTTGTTCTTGTAGGTAATGGTTTCGGCCTTCATGTTGGTCGGCAGATCAGCACCTTCGCCACCGACACGGGTGATCACCACAACAGCCTCATCGGAGAAGCTCTTGGCGTCAGAAATCAGCGAATCGGAATATTGGCCGGCCGGAACCTCAGGCAGGGTCCAATCCTGGGACCACATAGCAACAACCGGACGGTCCGCACGATAGTCGGTGTACAGCTTGCTCAGATCGGCGTTGGTTTCAAGACCAGCTTCCTTCATGCCATCAAGCAGGGAAACGGTGTCGTACTGGTCAGACATGGAGCCGGAGCCGGTGCCTCCATAGACCGGGTTGGTGGAGCCCCAACCGAACACGTTGACCTTCTTGTTGCTCAGCGGCAGGTTGGAATCATCATTCTTCAGCATGGTGATAGCTTCCGACTGCACTTCCTTGGCCAGCTCATTAGCCTTGGAAACAGTAGCGTCAGACAGCATGTACTTCGTGAGGGTCGCGTTGTTGAGCAGCGTCGCCATCGGACCGGACAGCATCATGGAAACCGCGACGACAATACCGACCAGCGCCACAAGCCAAGACTCGGAGTGGATGATCTTACGGGTCGCGACTTCCTTCACCGTCTTCTTATTGACGGCGAAAGTGACAATCAGCGCGAGCACAAATAGCACGCCAATCGCAATCAGGTACGGCGTCAACGAACCGATAACGTTCATGACGTCAGCCATGTTGATTTGCAGCATGGTCTGCCTCCTCCTTGATTCTCATAACCGAACGACATGCAGGCTCCGATTCCCTCATCGAAACCAGAAATCGCGTAACGCTGCCCCGCGTCGCATGATTTCCAGAAGTGAAGACACTTCTTCATGTCGATATCTCGATTTCACCAAAATCCGCGGAAAAGTGCTCTGATTTTTCCCCAGCCTGTCGTTTCGCGTGCATAATCTGCATACCACTTGCGCATGCAAAACTACCGTTCGTGCACATATACGTGCACATATAGTTCTGTTGCATGATTGCGTATGCAACAATATGCATTCCTCCGCAGATTGTTGCAAATCCTTGCTTGTTTTACTGAATATCGTTGCTCTATTGCGCAAATCTCAGTTCTTAATCGAACTTTGGATACACGATCGCGGTTTTTATGATGATTTCGGCACGCTGCGGCGAGCTGTTCCAACGGCAACTCACGCAAGGCAAGTACCATGGATGCCATGAGCGACTTAAGCGCATTGAATCTGGAGGCGGGCAGCCTTGTTGGCGGATATACGTTGATTTCACGGCTTGGATCGGGGGCAATGGGATCGGTCTGGCGTGTGCGCGATGACGGCGGACACCAGTATGCGATGAAGATCTTGCGCGATTCCCTTGCCGAGGAAGATGCATCCGGCGAGCGTTCCCGCGATCAGCTGACCGCACGCGAGCGCCTGCGCAGGGAGGCGATGGCGCTGCAGAAAGTGCGTCACCCCGGCGTGTGCGGCATTGTGGATATGGAATTGGATGATGCGCTGGCTTTTATTGTAACCGAGCTGATCGATGGCAAGAATCTGCGTGAGGATGTGCGAGTCAACGGCCGGTATGTGGGCGACGATCTGGAACGGTTGGGACGCAAGCTGATCGAGGCGGTGAAGGCCGTGCATGCGGCCGGTATTGTGCACCGCGATATCAAACCGACGAATGTGATGGTGTCGAATACCGGACCGGTGTTGGTGGATTTCGGTATTGCCATGGGCGAGGGCGAAAGCCATGTGACGCGCACGGGTTTGGTTATGGGCACTCCGGGATTCATCGCACCGGAAATCATTGATGGCGCGGAATCCGATGAGATGAGTGACTGGTGGTCGGTAGCGAGCGTGCTGGCGTTTGCCGCTACCGGCGAACCGGTGTTCGGCACGAAGCCGATGATGGCCGTGTTGGAGCGTGCCGCTGCGGGAAGCGCGAATTTGGTCGGGCTTCCGGCGGGAACCATGGCCGCGTTCCGTTCAGCGTTGAATCCGGATCGTACGAAACGTTGCACGCCCGACGAATTGTTGCAGGCGATTGCGTTGGATGCGTTGAATCCGCAAGCTTGGGATGCTGCGGATGCCGCTTCGGATTCGGGTTCCACTGCCGGCATATCGGAGGCGATGCCCCCTTTTGCTGAATCGCCTGACAATCCACGAGAGCTTTGGCGGGCGCTGGATCATATAACGGGCGAAGACGCCATCGGGACGCGCACATTGCCGCAATTCGTTGAGGCCACACAGACCATCGGCACAACCGGTATTGCTGACATAACCGATACTGTTATTGCCGATGCGTCCGATGCCGGTACCTCGGTCATGGATATCAACGCACATACCACGACGATTCCTCTTGGCACCGGCACGCGGGTGATGCCGGTGCAGGATGCGTGGAATCCCACTCAAGAAGCCACACAAATCGATCCGGCCATCAAACCGGCGTTGCAACGCATTGCCAACCAACGACCACCGGCGGTAATACCGAATGCGTCGGTTGAAAAGGCGCAAAACGTACAGGCGCAAGACATACCAACGTCCACTATGCCAGTTATGCCGGCCACTCCGATTACGCAGGCATCCCCGGCGGCCCCGCTCAACCTGAATGCGCCGCAACCGCCGAATCCGGCCGACGTGCTTCGTGGCGAACTGTTGAGCCGAGGCACGCTCCTCTGCGCGCTTCTGGCCATTCCTGTGGCGCTGTTCGGCTTGTTCTCGCCTTGGCTGGCCTGGGCTGCGGGTGCACTACTGGCTTGGCTGCTCGCCACCATCGGATTCAATATGGAAGCGCAGCTGGAGCGTGAAGGCCGCCGTGGAGGCAACCGAAAAGCCTCCGACTGGCTCGCACGCGCGGCCACGCTGCCTTGGCATGTGCTCAAAGGGTTGGGCTATGCGGTGCCACGCGCATTGATCATGGCCGCGATCGCCACATTGGGATTGGCGATCGCCACAGTCGCGCTGCAATTACCGTTCGCCATGGTGGATACCTCGATATTCGGATTCACGATTCCACTGCCGACTTGGATTGAAGGACCGGTTTCGCAAAGCGGCGTCGTCCAAGCCGGATGTTGCGCCATCGGTTGGCTGATATGCGCTCTCACTCCGGGGGCTCTGGCGCTGCGATTGGGAGCTGGAACGCTACGTGGCCGCCCGAAATCCAGCACTCCCGCGGAATCGTATGAAATGTAGCGAAAACCAAGAATCGGCAAACGTTTGCAATCCTCAGAAAAACATCAGACAATCGCACGTAGTATGACAACGTAAGCTTTTACGAAATACTTCATTCAGCGATAGCACGCCCACACTACTATGGTGCGCAACAAACGATGAGACATCGAAAGGAATGTGGATGGCCCAGAACAGTAAGGATGCGCAGAAGCGCGCCAGCCGCGCCGAGCGTAGGGCCGCTGAGGCCGCGGCCATGAAGGCCCGCGCCGAACAAATGGAAAAGGAACGCAAGCAGCAGACCATCATCGGCGCCATCGTGGTGGCCGTGCTGGTGATCCTGGTGGCGATCGGCGCGTTCACCGTGTATCACAACATGCACAAGAATACCGAAACCCAGGCTTCCACCCAAACCGTGGAAGAGGCATATGACAAGCTGCAGAAGGTCAAAAACACGCCAAAGCTCGTCGACGACAAGGGCGGATTGCTGCTTTCGAAGAATGGTTACGGCAAGTCCGTCGACGGCGCTCCGACGGTCGCGATCTACATGGACTTCCTGTGCCCGGGTTGTGGCAATCTGCATCGTCAGCTTGATGCGGATCTGCAGAAGATGGTCGATGCGGGGCAGATCAATCTTGATTTGCATTTCATGGCGTTCATGGACAAATGGTCCACCGACGAATATTCAAGCCGTGCCGCGAATGCCGCAATCTACCTGGCCGAGCATGACAGCAATCCGACGCATCTGATCACGTTCATGGAAAAAATGTACGCCGAGGATTTCCAGCCTGAGGAAAGCTCGAACTACAAGTCAGTCAGCGATGATCAGATCAAGGAACAGATGATCGCCTCGGGAGTGTCTGAGGATGTTGCGGACAAGGCGTTCGACCGCGACTACCAGGATTGGCTTGACGCCATCGACACCTATACGCCGAAGCGTTCCGAACTGTGGAACACGTCCGGAACCTACAAAGACAGCATGACCACCCCGACGGTGACCATAAACGGCAAGTTCTGGAATATGAACCAGCTGAGCACCGCGCAGGAGACCATCGAGGAAGGCTTGCTGGAGGCCATCGGAATCAAGTCAGACGATATTGGAAAGGAAGGCGTAATGCCCTCCATCGGCTCCGACAAGGATCCGATCTCCAACACCACTGGCGAGTGATTAGCCCCACTCAATCCTGACAATCGAAAAATAATGCCCCCTACTCGCCAGCGTGCCAGCCAAAGCGCAGTTCTAAGTTGACGGCATCGGGCACGCTGATTATGCTATTCAATCGTTGCCATTTTTATGCATTATGCTAGAAAGCGGCACAAGCCTCCTTAGCTCAGATGGCCAGAGCGGCCGCCTTGTAAGCGGCAGGTCGTCGGTTCGATCCCGACAGGAGGCTCGAAACCCGTTTCAACGGGCTTTGACCTCTTACCATGGGTAAGTGATCCAGAAGCCTTCCCCCAACTTATGGCTTCTGGCGACCGGACGAGGCTTCCCCCAACCTGCCTTGTCCGGACAGGGGGCAGGACATCCCCTTCTCTCCTGCCCCCTTTTTCTTTATTCCTTTTCCTCAAAAATGTGGCGGTATAGATAAAACCAGCGGACCCCATGCCATTCGTCCCGATCTGACCGTTACAATGACGACGATGTAGACAGTCGCTGGAAAGAGGACGTATGACGAGAAGGTGGACCCCCCGGAGATTTGTGACGCTTCGGCGTGTTCGTGTGACGGCATGCGTGGTCTCATTGACGCTCGCCTCGACGCTCGCATTCGGCGTAAGCGCGCGCAAAACCGTAGCTCTGACCATCGATGGCGAAACCACCACCGTAACCACATACGCAATGAGCGTCGACCGTCTGCTACAGGAACGCGGTGTGAAGGTCAAAACGCATGATCTTGTGGAATCCACCAGCCCCACCAGCATGCTGAGCAACCATGACGTGGTTACGGTACGAAGCGCCTACCAGACCACCATCACCATCAACGGGCAGGAAGTGCCCTTCTGGACAGTGGCGACCAGCGCCGAACAGCTAATCGGCTTTTTCGAACAAAACGAAGCAGACGCGGCAAAAGTCACCGTCAATATCGACAACGTGTACAACAAACTCACCGGCGGACTGATCATCAACCAAAACGGGCCGGTCACTGTCATCGCAGACGGACAAAGCTCCGAAGCACCAAATGGTAAACTGCCGGCGGCCTCCATTCTTGACTCCAAAGGCATCACACTGAACAAGGAGGATCGCGTCAGCGTCGAAAAAGACAACGGCGAGACGATCCTGCGCGTCCGCCGCGTGACGCACGGCGAGGAGACACGCACGAAAGCGGTGCCATTCGGCACGCAAACCATCATCGACCCCAGCCTGCAGCCTGGCGAAGTCGTAGTCAGGCAGGAAGGTGAGGAAGGTGAAATCCAGCAAACGTACGACGTTACGTATGTGGATGGCGAGAAGGAAAGCGAGACGCTGACCAACGAAACGACCACGAAAATCGCCCTTGACCGGATCATCGCAGTAGGACCGGCAGCATCTTCCGACGATTCGGGGTCAGATGGCGGATCCGGCAATTCCGGAGATACTGGCAATTCCGACAATACCGGGAAAAACGATAATTCGGATAAGAACAGCAATTCCGATAATTCCGACAAGAAAAACGATTCGAACAATAATTCCGACAATACGGATAATTCTAGCGACAACAAGAAAGACGACAGCAAGAAGGACGATTCCGGATCAAAAACGGACCCGGATCCAGTACCAACTCCAGACCCGACGCCCACGCCAGACCCGACCCCTACGCCGAATCCGACACCGACACCCACCCCAGCACCGCAACCTTCCGATCCTTCAGCGGGATGCCGCCTCTACCGCCCCTCCCCCGCGCAGGCACAGGCCTACGCGGCCGGAGCCGCGGCGCAATATGGCTGGACCGGACAAAACTGGACCGATCTGGTGAAACTGTGGACCCGCGAATCGAGCTGGCTGTGGTATGCGGAAAACGCATCTTCCGGAGCTTACGGCATCCCGCAATCGCTTCCAGGCAGCAAAATGGCGGCATTCGGCGCAAACTGGCGTGACGATGCGGCCGTACAGATCGACTGGGGCCTGAGCTACATCGCGCAGCGCTACGGCAGCCCATCGAAGGCATGGGAATATTCCGAACAAGTTGGATGGTATTAAACAACGCCGATCGCAACAATACGCAAACGTAACAACGCACACTTTTTCATACCAGTTGAACGGATAATGAGGTAATGACAGAAAACGCGAACGAAACCAACGAAACCGACGAAACTATGCAAGGCCGCCTGTTGGGGGCTGCTGACATTCGCCGTATCGCAGCCGAGGCCGGTATCAGCCCGACAAAAAAATTCGGGCAGAATTTCGTAATCGACCCGGGCACGGTTCGTCGTATCGTGCGCGAGGCGGGTGTGACCGCCGACGATCATGTGCTGGAAGTCGGACCTGGATTGGGTTCGCTGACATTGGCGATTTTGGAAACTGGGGCGACGATGACCGCCGTGGAGATCGACCCGCCCGTTGCGGAACGACTGCCCGGCACCATCGCCGAATTCATGCCGGACGCGGTGGATCGTTTCCGCGTAGTCAACCGTGATGCACTGACTGTAACGCCGGAAAATCTGCCTGATTTCAATAATGACGATTCATTCACTCTCGTTGCAAATCTGCCATACAACGTGGCCACGCCGATTCTGCTGACGCTGCTGGAACGTTTCGACAATCTCGGAACTTTTCTGGTGATGGTGCAGAAGGAAGTCGCGGACCGACTGAGCGAAAAGCCCGGTTCAAAGATCTACGGCACTCCAAGCGTGAAGCTCGCATGGTACGGCACCGCGGAACGCGTGGGCATTATCGGGCGCAATGTGTTCTGGCCGGCGCCGAATGTGGATTCCGCGCTGGTGCTGTTCAAACGATACGAGGGCGGGCACACGCCTTCCGCCAACAATCCCGACGGTTCCGTGGTGGACCGCGAAACCGTGTTCCGTCTCATCGACGCCGCATTTGGGCAGCGACGCAAAACCCTGCATGCTGCGTTGAAGAAAGTCGTACCTTCCGAAGCGTTTGAGCGGGCAGGCATCGATCCGACGCGACGTGGCGAGACGCTTACCATCGACGAATTCGTGGCACTGGCACGCGCCATGGGCGAGGTGCCGGAAGCATGAGTGGCAACGGCAACGGCAACGCAATCAATGAAGTCAGTGTGGACTGCCCTGCGAAAACGAATCTGACCTTGCACGTGGGGGCGCCACGCAGCGAATGGGGTGGCCGGCACGAGCTGGACACCATTTACTGCGCCGTCGGCGTATACGACACCGTCACCGCCAGCCGTAAAAAGCCCGGAACCGGTTTCTCCTTGAATCTTGATGGCGCATATCTTGGCGATCTGGCCTCATCCGGCAGCGACATGCGACGCAACCACGCAGTGCTCGCCCTGTTCGCCATGGCCGAAGCGAGCGGCCATGAACCGGACGTGGCGTTGAACATCAAAAAACGCATTCCCGTCGGCGCAGGCATGGCAGGGGGGTCCGCCGATGCGGCCGCCACGATTCTGGCGTTGAACACGCTATGGAATCTTGATTGGCCCATCGAACGGTTGCAACAGGTCGCCGCTACATTGGGCGCGGATATGCCGTTCTGCCTGACCGGAGGCTACGCGCGAGGCACAGGCTTCGGCGAGCAGATCGAACAGCTCAGCGAGCACAGCAACGACGTGCGCGAATTGACGAAACAGGGCTTTGCGGGCCGTCTGCTGGTCGGCGCGTATCAGGCGGAACTGCGCACGCCGGAAGTGTATGCCATGTTCGACCAAATCGGCGCCGGCGCAGGAGACAACAATCATCTGCAACAAGCGGCGATCTCACTGCACCCACGCAGCGGACAGGCAATCGACGAAGCGTTGCTGGCAGGCGCAAAGCAAGCGTTCGTCTCCGGATCCGGCCCTTCCGTAATCGCATTCGTACCAACCGACGATGCCGCACGCGCCGTGCAGTCGGCATGGCAGCAAAGCCGTTGCGTCGACCGTATCATCGCCTCCAAGGCGCCGGCCCATCCGATTGTGCATATCATCGCGTAACAGTAAGGTTGAAATCAACCGTTTTTTGGAGAAGGACTCGTACATGACTCAGGCTAACGACGAGCGCGCCGCGCGCAAACAGTACATTCGCAGCCGTCAGAAGGTGGTGTTCGCCATCATCGGCACCATTTTGACGGTCGCATTGGTAATTTCCTTGCTGTTCTTCTTCCATGTTGGAGGATTGGGCAAAGTCAAATCGGCTGCGGTACAACCGAATTACGGCCAGCAGGCTCCTTGTGCCGCTCAGGAACAGGACGGCAGCAAAGGCAAGTACGTGGAGAACCGCAACATCACCGTGCGCGTGCTCAACGGCACTGAATTCTCCGGCTTCGCACAAGCCGTCAGCAGCGCGCTGCAGAATCGCGAGTTCAACACCCAGGCCGCCGGCAACTACACCAGTTCCAAGGTGGAGCGCACGATGATTATCTTCGGCAAGAACGCCATTAATCAGGCGTACACGGTGAACAGCAACTTCACCGACGCGAAAATGGTGATGGACGATCGTGAGGATATGCTAATCGACGTTGTGGTCGGCGCGACCTTCGACAATCTGCAGAATCAGAAGCAAGTGCCGACCGCCGGCAAGAAGATCGAAAGCTTCGAAGGATGCGTTACCGTCGACAAGATGACCGACGTACAGAAGGCTCCCGAACACGACGCAGTTTGATTTGTGAGTCTGTGGATTTGCAGATTTGCAGACTGACCGCACGATTCTGTTTTTCATTCGAAAATGCGAATCGTGCGGTCAAAATATTGAAATCGTACGATCAGAAGGCAGATTATTCGGACTGCTGCTCCTCGTACCAGCGATTCAACTCGGCAACAGCGACATCACGCTCGACCGGGCCGTTATCGAGACGATATTCCAACATGTGCTTGTACGCCTTGCCAACCAGCGGCCCCGGTTCAATGCCGAGTAGCTGCATGATTTCGTCACCGTTCAGATCAGGGCGGATCGCGTCGAAATCCTCCT
>OLNT01001658.1_pt1 | contig 11827 bp, 10 predicted proteins | sample 1672641 | NCBI WGS metagenome assembly OLNT01 (sample SAMEA3136708, study PRJEB25190) | human gut metagenome
CTGGGAGCAGAACTCAAAGATGCCATGCAGATGTGCGGTGCACATTCTGTTTCAGAAATTACAAGAGATATGGTAAGATATTATCAGGACTAGAAAAATACATGCAGGAGGATAATACAATGGGAATGAGAGTGAACGCAGAGCTGCCATTACCGGCAGACCTGAAAAACGAATATCCATTATCGGATAAATTAAAAGCTATCAAGGCGAAGCGGGATGAGGAGATCCGTGATATTTTTACAGGGAAATCAGACAAATTCGTGGTGATCATCGGGCCATGTTCGGCGGACAATGAAGATTCGGTATGTGAGTACGTGAACAGGCTTGCAAAGTTAAATGACAGAGTATCGGATAAGCTGATGATCATTCCAAGAATCTACACGAACAAGCCACGTACAACCGGAGAGGGATACAAGGGAATGCTGCATCAGCCGGATCCGGAGCAGGCACCGGATCTGCTTGCCGGAATCATTGCAATCCGTAAAATGCATATCAGAGCCATGCAGGAGACTTATCTGACAGCAGCAGATGAGATGCTTTATCCGGAGAACAGAAGTTATCTGGATGATATTCTTTCTTATGAAGCGATTGGTGCGCGTTCGGTTGAGAACCAGCAGCACCGTTTGACTGCGAGCGGAATGGATATCCCGATTGGGATGAAGAATCCGACAAGTGGAGATTTATCGGTAATGCTCAATTCTGTTGTTGCAGCACAGGGACCGCACCGCTTCATTTATCGTGGGCAAGATGTGACGACAGGTGGGAATGATCTGGCACATGTGATCCTGCGGGGCGGCGTGGATAAATATGGCACAACGATTCCAAACTACCATTATGAGGATTGCAAGAGACTTCTGGATATGTATGAGCAGAAGAATTTGAAGAATCCTGCAGCGATCATTGATGCCAATCATTCCAATTCTAACAAGCAGTACAAAGAACAGCTCAGAATCGTAAGCGAGGTACTGCACACAAGAAATTATGATTCAAAGCTGAAAAAACTGATTAAAGGTGTAATGGTAGAAAGCTACTTGGTAGAAGGAAGACAGGATATCGGCGGAAATATGGTATACGGTAAATCGATTACGGATCCGTGTATTGGATGGGAAGATACAGTGAGACTGATTGATAAGATTGCGGAAGAATGTTAGTTGTAAAAATACAGTGTATCAAGGTTGAAAAACTTTGATACACTTTTTTTTTGCAGAAATGATTACAAAATTACAGTAAGATCTATTTCCAGGGCAGATAGAATGTATGTTGTAAAAACATAAATTACGGGTTAATGAGAAAACTTCTCAAAAATTCCTATAGACAAAATCCCACTAATATAGTAGACTATAAATAGTTAGAAAAAGCTAACTAAAATAAATTCAAACAAACTCATGCAAGAGGAAAACAACATGAACTGGATGCAGAAAGATGTACAGACATCTGCTCAGATGGAAATTGCATGGCAGTGTGCTCCGGTATTGACCGGTGTAAAGCCATCCAATATTCTGACCTTGAAAAATGTAAGTGAAAAGGAAGTTGCGGAAAGTCTGAAAGAGATGGGAATTTCATACAGCATGCTTTGCGACAGCGGAGTCCGAAAAGTATGGCTGATCTACAGAGAAGAAGAGATTCTTGAAATCCTTGGAAAAAAAGAATACAGCGAATTTCTTGATACACTTGGCTATCGGGGATTTGAGTTTCCGCAGATGCTTCAGATCATGAATCTGAGATTTGAAGGATATCAGCATGGAAGTGCAGAATTTCCACATGAACTTGGAATTTTCCTCGGATATCCACTTGCAGATGTGAAAGGGTTTATTGAGCACAACGGAAAAGATTTCCTTTATCAGGGATACTGGAAAGTGTATGAGAACGTAGAAGAACGCAAGAAAATGTTTTCTATCTACAACGTTGTAAAAGAGGAATTTATCAGGGAAATGCAAGCAGGGAAGGATCTGTGGCATGCAGCAAGAAGCGTGAGACAGCCATTTGACATACAGCCTGCATAAAGGAATAAAACCTGGTAGATGATAGAAAGAAAAAAGAAAGGAAGAATTTAAAAATGAGTGATATTTGTGTAGCATACTGGAGCGGAACAGGAAATACAGAAGCAATGGCACAGGCAATTGGAGCAGGAATTACAGCAGCAGGGAAAAGTGCTGATGTAGTACCGATGGAAACTATTTCGCCTGCTGATTTAAAAGATCAGGCTGTCTGGGTACTTGGATGCCCTGCAATGGGAGCTGAAGAACTGGAAGACGGAACGGTAGAACCGTTTGTATCTGAACTGGAAGGATTTGCATCAGGAAAAAAGGTTGCCCTGTTTGGATCCTATGACTGGGGCGACGGTGAATGGATGCGTACATGGGCTGAAAGAATGGAACAGGCTGGCGCACAGATCGTCGGCGGAGAAGGACTTATCTGCCACGGAACACCGGGAGCAGATGCAATAGATGAGTGTGAGTCACTCGGCAGGGAGGTGGCTGGCTTATAAGAAATACGAATACCTTTTAAATAAAACAGAAAACCGAAAAAGCTAAATAATCAAATAAAATTATAATCGAATCAAAAACAAATAAAAATCAAAAATTAAAAGCTAAATAATCATCAAAAAAGAGCCGCTCCGTTTCTACGGGGCGGCATACAAAAAATCACAATTGTTATTAGAATGAATTAAGGAGATGGATAAGAATGAGCGTTGTAATTGTAGGAGGTCATGACAGAATGGTCTGTCAGTATAAAAAAATATGCAAACAGTTTAAATGTAAAGCAAAAGTATTTACGCATATGTCTGCCGATCTGAATAAGCAGCTTGGACAGCCTGACCTGTTTGTACTTTTTACAAATACAGTATCGCACAAGATGGTAAAAACCGCGCTTGATGAGGCAAAAAGAAGCAACGCGAAGGTGGTTCGCAGCCATACAAGCAGTGGTGCGGCTCTGACAGAAATTTTAACACAGGAAGCAGGAGCAGCAGTTTAAAGCATGAATTTATTTACCGGGATCATGATCCCTTTTATTGGAACGACGCTGGATGTGGCACTTGGATAGAATGCAGAGTGGAAAAGCGAAAAGAAATGAAATGAATGTGTCCTGGTATGAAAATTATCTGGGCACTTTTTATATGTGCCCAGCTTGGCAAATATAAAAAAGAGGTCTTTCTCACGAAAGATCTCTTACAGCGTGCGTTAGAGGATTCGAACCCCCGACCTTTTGGTCCGTAGCCAAACGCTCTATCCAGCTGAGCTAAACGCACATTTATATCGTGTGTTGAACTGTGTTGCTCAACAACAAAATCAAGTATACATCAGAAAAAATAATATGTCAAGTATTAAAATGAAAAAAGTTCAAAAAATCTTAACCTCATTTTTGAACGGGGCGATTAAAGCCGGTTTGCTGGTTCTTATTCGAGATAAGGACAGATCTGATTCCATTTGGTAAGCAGGCGTTTCTTTGACCAGGCTGCATTTGCCGGACTTGTGGATGGCAGACAGATTGCTTTTTGCTGAGTTTGTGGAAAACAGTATTTTTTATATAAGCGGTATGCAGTGCCACCGTTGGTGAAAATCTGCTGGATGGATGCCGTCTGAAGAATTTCTGAAAGGTCATTGGGAACGACATTGTGGATACTGCTGTCACTGGAGCCTTCGATATCACAAGAGGCGATCACATCCCAGACGGCAATGTGGTGTGCAAGGAGCAGTGATTTTTTCTCTTCTATGTCGGCAGGAAGTGGTTCACCTGTAAGTGTGGCAAGAAGATCCCAGAAACGGTTTCTTGGATGCCCGTAGAAAAACTGACTTTCCCGTGATTTTACAGAAGGGAAGCTCCCAAGGATCAGAATGCGGGAGTCTGTGTTAAATACAGGATGGATTTCGTGAAGTACATGTGAAGATTGAGCCATAGGTATGCCTTCTTTCATAAATATATTCAATAAAAGGATAAGCGATACGGGAGTGAAAAGCAAGTGGGAAAAAGTACAGTCCGGGTTACTGTTCACTCCCGTGTCAATCACTACGCTGATTGGCACGGAGGATGCACGTTTTATCTTGAATGGCATCTCGCCCATCGCCAAAGGCGATTTAAAATGGCGAGATGCGTTGCTGGTCACAGGTACTGTGAACAGTAACCAGTTTGGCAGAATGCACAAGACAGGGAATCCTTGTGACTGTCAGAGGATTATAGAAAATAAAAAGATCAGTGACTGATTTTGGAACAAAAAGTTTGTGAATTATTGAAAAAAGTTCTGCTTGTAAAGTGGCAGATGTCAGTGTATAGTGAAGTCACTCTAATTCGATTCTAATTTTATTTTATAGGGAATTGCATCCGGTATAATGAAATACTCTGAAGATACGCCGGGTGACATTCTCTGCTTTGAAACAGATCACAAGAAAAGTATATGATATCAGACACATGATTCGATGTGGCATTTTCAGGACAAGTTAATATGAATGAACAGACACAGGGAGGAACAGGATGGAAGAAAGAAGAGACTATGCGGTACTCCGTTTTGTGGATCAGAATGGCTGGAGTTATATGGTAAATGACTATGCAAAAGGCTGTTCTTTGATGGAGTATATCAAACAGGGGATCCGGGTGGAAAAAGAAACAGTATTTGACTGGATCAGACAGCTTTCAAAACAGCTGGAACAGTATTATCGTTGTGGAAATGAGGATGCGGCGTATGGATATGTGAACCCGTATGCAGTGATCATAACCGGAGACGGAATGCTTTGTCTTCTGGATATCAATGAACCGGAAAACGAGGAACTTTTAAAGCAGATGAAGAAGAAAAAGCTTCGTATGCTTTTTGTAAGGAAAGAAAGGGTTCTTTCGCAGAAGACAGAACGGTCGGATGATCTGTATGGTCTGGCAAAGATAATGGAATTTACAGCAGAAAAATGTCTGGATCCAAAGGCATTTACCCGGAAAGAAGAGCGAGTCTGGAAAAGAATGCTTGGAAAGTGTTATAGCAGTGGGAAAAATGCCATAAAAGTATTGAAAAATATGCAAAAAGAAATTGGTTTTCTGGAAAGGGAAATGGAAAGACCGAGGGATAAGGTTTCGGCAAAAAAGATTTTGCTTGCAATTCTGGCGGTTTGTATCATGAGTGCAGCAATCATCGGAGGAACAGTGAAAAAGCCGGAAACAAAAGCGATTGCAGCGGATCAGGATCAGCCAGAGGCGGGAGTTCAGGAAGGAGTAAAGGAGAAAAAGGAGACAAAAGAGGTTGTGGAACAAAATGGGGACAGTCCTTATCTGGAAATGGGACTTATTTATTATGTGGCGTGGGAAGATTATGTGAACAGCCTGGATAGTCTCGATAAGGAAATGCAGGAGACAGAGTTTTCCGATGCATACCGGGTGGTCATAGCGAGTCTGGAAGAAGGGAGTATACAGCAGGAGGATGGATTAAACGCAGAAGATGCAGTAAAAAAAATATTAGATGAATTGGAGAAACGTGCAGAAAAAATACAGATGAAAGTGTATTTGTACCAATACCCGCTATTGAAGGTAAGTGTTCTGGAAGAGAGTGAAAAATGGCACAGGCTGACAAAGAGAATTGGTGAGGAGATGATTAGAAGACAGGCGTGGTACCGGTGGGATACAAATGGAGAAAAGGAGTGTGAAGTCAGAAAATATCTTGCAGAAAGCTATTTTAAACTTGGTGAGAATTTAAAAGCAGCTGAACAATATGAACAGATCAGAAAATTAGAATCGAATGAAGAAGAATTAGAAGAGATTTATGAAAAGCTGCAGTTGATTTATGAAGAAGCGCAGGAATATGAGAAAGTGTGGGAGATCAGCAGAGAGGCGGTTGAAGTATTACCGGATTCAGAAAGGTTGTGGATGAACTATCTGGAGCGTTATTGTGAGAATCCGGAAATGGAAAGAGAATTATGTGCAGAAGCAGTAAAAAAGGCCATCCAGGCAGTTCCTGAGCTTGCAGAATCAGAAGCGTTTAAACAGCTTCAGGGAAAATATAAAATTGTGATCGATGGAGAAAATATCCGGGTTGGAGAATAAAACGCTGAAAGAAATTTTTGAAAAAGTCCCATAAAAGGGAGGATGCCGGGTGACTTAAAAGCCCCCGGCATGTATTATGAAAAAGTTATTCTATTATTAACTTCTGCACGTCTTATTAAATGATTTGTTTGAAATCTTTTATCTTTTATGTTCTTCATTTGATGATTCTAGTATATAAAACACTTGTGAAGAAAGAGTGTTTAACAAATGAAGGTTTTTTGAAAGATAAATGAACAAATTGTGAACAAGACTATTTGCGGAATGCGAAGTATGGAAGCCCATCTTTCATAGGTACTTCTACACTTCCCTGGATCAGTGGGCGGGCATAAGCGATGAATTCATCTCCGATGTCGGAACCGTCTTTTGTGATCCATTCTTCAGGAACAGCTTTTTCTTTATTGCAGATTTCGTTTACGTCTGCAGTTCCGAATTCAAGGATGTATGGGTCATCACTCTTACGGATAAAATTGATCATCTTTCCTGTTTCACCATCTAAAGCGGCACTTACAGCAAAACGGCCGGAAGCAGCGGCTTCGTCCAGATCTGTGGCAGATAAACAGGAGGAAGAGCATCTCTGGCAGACATTGAGCTCCACAGAGCGTACTTTGATACCAAGTTTTTCTTTTACAAGATTTTCAAGATACTTTCCGGAGCCGGTTAGCATTTTATGACCGAAAGTATCTGTGCCGACATCACTTGCAAGCTCGCAGACAAAGGTTCCGTTACCATCGTTGATTCCTTCGGAAATGCAGACAACGAGATTAGAAGTTTTAGTAAGCTTTTCTTTTACCTTTTCGATAAATGCATCCGGGGAGAAAGCAACTTCCGGAAGATAAATAAGAACCGGATTATCGCCTTTAAATTTGCGGGCAAGAACGCTTGCGGCGGTCAGCCATCCGGCATGGCGTCCCATGATCTCGACGATGGTGACAGATGGTTTATTATCATAGACAGAGGCATCAATTGCAATTTCGCGTACTGTAGAAGCAACATATTTGGCAGCACTTCCGTAGCCCGGGGTATGATCGGTCAGAACCAGATCGTTGTCGATGGTTTTCGGAACTCCGATGATGCGGATATCACTTCCGACTGTTGCTGCGTAGCGGGATAATTTACTTACGGTATCCATAGAATCATTTCCGCCAATATAGAAGAAATAGCTGATTTCTTTTTCGGTAAATTTCTGGAAAAGTTCAGGATAAACCGGATCAGAAAGATCTTCCGGTAATTTATAACGGCAGGACCCAAGATATGAACCCGGTGTGGTGCGGATACGTTCCAGTTCGCCATTTTCTTTTAAAGGTGCCATGTCTATTGTGTGATCGGCAAGAAAACCTTCGATACCGTTGACCATACCGATGACATTATCAATCTCCGGATTTGCCAGACCTTCTGAGACAACACCATAGAGACTTCCGTTGATTACAGCAGTAGGACCACCTGATTGTCCGACCAGTAAATTGTGATTCATAGTTGAAATCCTCCTCTTTATTCATAGTAATCATATAGCTTTAACTATAGCCGAAAAATGTGAAATTTACAATATCAGTTGGAAAACAAAAAAAATTAGGCTATACTAGGAACGTGAGCTTTAAATTGAGAAGGAGAATACACATGAAATATATATCGTTTGCGATTCCGTGTTATAACTCGGCAGCTTATATGGACCGGGCAGTGGAATCTATTTTAAAAGGTGGAGAAGATGTAGAGATCATCATAGTTAATGACGGATCAAAGGATGATACTTCAAAGATTGCACATGAGTATGAAGAAAAGTATCCAACGATCGTCCGTGCAGTTGATAAGGAAAATGGTGGACACGGAGATGCGGTCAATGCAGGTCTTGACCACGCAGAGGGAAAATATTTTAAAGTTGTGGACAGTGATGACTGGGTAGATGAAGAAGCACTGTACAAGATTCTGGATGTTCTGAAAAAGTTTGAAGAGGAAGAAAAGCAGGTGGATATGCTGCTTGCCAATTACGTATACGAAAAAGAAGGAATGGAGCACAAGAAAGTGATTGAGTACAAGAATGTGCTTCCACAGGAAGAGATTTTTGGCTGGAATGATGTGAAACATTTTCATCTGGGACAGTATATTCTGATGCATTCTGTTATTTACCGGACAGATTTCCTGAAATTATGTCAGCTCAGGCTGCCGAAGCATACGTTCTATGTGGACAATATTTATGTTTACTATCCACTTCCGCATGTGCGTAAGATGTATTATATGGATGTGGATTTTTATCGTTATTACATTGGAAGAGAAGATCAGTCTGTCAATGAAAAGGTGATGATCAGTCGTGTGGATCAGCAGATTTTTGTCACAAAGAGCATGATTGATATGTATGATATGCGCAAGATTTCTAATAAAAAACTGCGGAACTATATGACTAATTATCTTGCAATTATGATGACGGTATCTTCGATTCTTCTGATTCGTTCCAAAAATGCAGAGAATCTGGAAAAGAAACGGGAGCTGTGGCAGTATCTGAAGAAGAATCACTACAGAACTTATTGGAAGATCCGTTACGGAATCCTTGGACAGACCATGAATCTTCCGGGCAGATCAGGAAGAAAGATTTCGTCTCTGGCGTACATTGTGGCGAGAAGAATTGTCGGATTTAATTAAAATTCGTTCTTGACATTTCCGAAGAGAAGACTATAATAACTGTTAAAGAAAATATGGTTCACCAAAATTCGTTGATGAGAACAAAGTCGTATCCGTCATTATTTTCAGAGAGCCTGTGGATGGTGTGAACAGGTAATAACCGGATAAGGATATCCTCTCTAAGAAGCGGGTCCAAAGCAGAAAAAATATCTGCAAGTAGACTTTGCCGGGATCCACCGTTATATGGATAGCATATGTTGGTATGTGAAGTGCCGCAGATTATTTTCTGTGGAATTAGGGTGGTAACGCGGATTTTATTCGTCCCTTTTCAGATTGATTCTGGAAAGGGACTTTTTTGTTGCTGTGTATACAAAAAAATCCTGTGAATTTTGTTATCGGAAGATTAGAAGAACAGTTTTGCGTGGACGAAAAGAAAAAGGAGGAAACTGTAATGAAAGCATTACAAAAAGCAAGCAAATTTTTATCAGACTATACATCATTGGTGGTAATCGCTATTGCAGTAGTCACATTCTTTGTACCGGCAATGATGGGATGGGTAAATAACCCATTGTTCGTTGATCCGGTATCCAACAAGTTCACCTGTCAGTCAATCATCATCGGAATCATCATGTTCAGCATGGGACTGACACTGACAACCGAAGATTTTAAGATTCTGGCACAGAGACCTTTTGATATCTGTATCGGCGCAATCGCGCAGTATCTGATCATGCCATTTCTTGCATTTGCACTGACGAAAGTACTTCAGCTTCCGGATGGAATTGCACTTGGTCTGATCCTTGTAGGCTGTTGTCCGGGTGGTGTATCCTCCAATATCATGTCTTATCTGTGTGGCGGAGATGTGGCATTTTCCGTAGGAATGACTACGGTATCCACAATCATTTCACCGGTTATGACACCGCTTATGGTTTCACTTCTTGCAAGCGGAACGCATATTACGATCAAAGGACTTCCGATGTTTGTATCTATTGTTGAGACCGTTATTGTTCCGGTAGCTTTTGGATTCTTACTGAATTATCTGTTTGGAAAGAAAAAAACATTTACAGAGCTTCAGAAAGTGATGCCTGGAGTTGCAGTACTTGGACTTGCATGTGTAGTTGGCGGAGTGGTTTCTTCGCAGGGAGACAAATTCTTTGAATCAGGAGTTGTAATTTTTGTGGCAGTATTTCTTCATAATGGACTTGGATATCTGCTGGGATACGGCGCAGGAAGACTGACTGGTATGAATACTGCAAAAAAGAGAACAATCTCCATCGAAGTTGGAATGCAGAACGCCGGACTTGCTACCAACCTTGCAACCACAACGGCACAGTTTGCGGTGGCACCGGAATCCGCAATTATCTGTGCAGTATCCTGTACATGGCATTCTATCTCAGGAACACTTCTCGCAGGATTATTTGCAGCATATGATAAGAGAAAAGCAGGAAAGCCTGCAAATAAAAAGCAGGCTGCAGAAAATGTAGCATAAAATACAGAAATAATTTCGGAATGATCGTCATAAAATATCAGGAATAACTTACAGGGCGTAAGAAGATATGGAAGATCAGAAACTGGAAAATCTTTTAAATCTGGCACTTGGAGCGACGGAAGAAGAAAGAGAAAAATCATTGAACCTGGATGTCGGGTATCATCCGATTGACAGGGAATGGGAATTGATTATTAAATATTCGGGCAATCTGGATCAGGTAAGAGCCTTGGCAATCCAGGTGGTTGAACTTCAGAATGAGTACGCGATCATTCGGATCAGCCAATCCAGGATTGATTTACTTTCAGATATTCCTGAGGTAGAATATATAGAGAAACCGAAACGTTTATTTTTTCAAATAGCAAATGGGAAGCGGGTATCCTGTATCAATGAGGTGCAGGATACCCGCTTTCTTGATCTGCGTGGACAGGGTGTACTTGTGGCGATAATTGATTCGGGGATTGATTATGCGAATGAAGATTTTCGGAATGCAGATGGAACGACGAGAATACGGGTGATGTGGGATCAGTCATTAAAACCGAATGCGGATGAAGAGAAGAATCCACCAAATGGTTATCGGATGGGAGTGGAATTTACCGAGGAGCAGATTAACAGGGCACTTGAGGCTGACTCGTCAGAGGAAAGGAGAAGAATGGTACCAAGTCAGGATATATCCGGTCATGGGACTGCAGTTGCAGGGATTGCTGCAGGAAATGGGCGAGGAAGCGGAAATCTGTATGCCGGTGTGGCACCGGAGAGTGAGCTGATTGTGGTAAAAATGGGGTCGCCTATGCCAGACGGATTTCCACGGACGACAGAACTGATGCAGGCGATGGATTATGTGGTGAGGAAAGCACTGGAATTTCGGATGCCGGTGGCGATCAATCTGAGTTTTGGAAATACATATGGTTCTCATGACGGCAGGAGTCTGGTAGAACGGTATATTGATGATCTGTCGAATTTCTGGAAGAGTGTGATCTGTGTGGGGACCGGAAATGAAGCAGCAAGTGCCGGGCATACTTCTGGAGTGTTGCAGAAAAGAAAAGAAGAAAGAATACAGCTCGCAGTACAGGCAGATGAACCAACATTGAATATTCAGATCTGGAAAGCGTATACGGACGAAGTGGAAATTTCATTTGTATCTCCTGCGGGGACGCGGATCGGTCCAATACAATCTGTTCTCGGTTCGCAGAGATTCCGGATCGGGGAAACAGAGATTTTATTATATTATGGAAAACCGAGCCCGTATAATGTCGCGCAGGAGATTTATATTGATATGATTCCGGTGACAGATTATATTACGTCGGGAGTCTGGCAGATCATTTTGAATCCGACAAGGGTTGTGGAAGGGCAATATGATCTGTGGTTGCCAAGTGAGAATGTATTGAACCGGGGGACAGGATTTTTGTATCCGGATGAAGAAGTGACCTTAACGATTCCTTCGACTGCAGATAAAGTGATATCGGTTGGGGCGTATGATGCGCTTACTTTTTCCTATGCATCTTTTTCAGGAAGAGGATATACCTGGCAGGATGAAAGGACGAAACCGGATCTTGTGGCACCGGGAGTGAACGTAAAGACGACAGCAGTTGGCGGAGGGGTGACAGTGGTGAGTGGAACTTCTTTCGCAACGCCGTTTGTGACAGGAGCATCGGCACTTTTGATGGAATGGGGGATCGTAAGAGGAAATGATCCGTTTTTGTATGGGGAGAA
>OLNT01001665.1_pt1 | contig 11806 bp, 10 predicted proteins | sample 1672641 | NCBI WGS metagenome assembly OLNT01 (sample SAMEA3136708, study PRJEB25190) | human gut metagenome
CACCGATGACGAGGTCGAGGCCATCGCGGACCTGCCCTACTCGGCGCGCCTGTTCTCGGGCTATGCGAGCGCGAGCCTGGAAGCCCTCCAGATGCTCCGCGGCACGTTCGAGGACCCCTGCATCATGAACCTCAAGCAGGCCGAGGAGGAGTCCGGCCTCGCGCAGGTGCGCGCCATGCTCGCCGAGGAGCGCGGTGAGTCGGCGGACGGGCTCCTCTGCGCCTTCTCCGAGTATGACCCGACCTGCAAGAACCCCGTCGTGCTCCGCGCGACGGCGCAGGTGCGGCGAATGGTCAACTCGGCCATCAGGCGCTACGGCCTCCCGGATACCATCCGCGTGGAGGTCGCCCGCGACCTCAAGCGCTCCAAGCACGAGCGCAAGATCGTCGAGGAGAGCAACAAGGCCAGGCTCGAGCTGACCGAGCAGGCCAAAAAGGACATCATCGAGTTCCTGGGGCTCCCCGACGGCCACCATGTGCGCGGGCGCGACCTCGCCATGGTCAAGCTCTACCGCGAGCAGGGAGGCAAGGACCCGTACACGGGCGCCGGCATCGACTTCAGGCGCATGCTCGAGGAGCGCGGATATGCCGAGATCGACCACATCCTGCCGATCTCGCGCACCTGCGACGACTCGCAGGCCAACAAGGTACTCTGCCTCACCAAGTCGAACCGCGACAAGTCGAACCGCTCGCCCTACGAGTGGATGGCCTCGGGCGAGGACTCGGCGCCGGACTGGGGCGAGTTCCGCGGGCGCATGGAGCGCTGGGCGAAGAATTGCGAGCCCAGGCGGTACGCCCGCAAGAAGCTCGCGAACCTCACCTGCGAGAACCTTGCCGAACGCGCGGGAGATTTCATCGACCGCAACCTCAACGACACGCGCTACATGTCCGCGGCGCTCGCCAAGTGGCTGAGGGAGTGCCTGCCGTTCCCGAGGGACAACCATGAGCATGTTTTCTGCGTCGCCGGCGGCGCGACCGCCCTCATGCGCAGCGTCTGGGGTATCGGCATCACCGGCCCGGACGGCAAGAAGAACCGCGACGACGACCGCCATCATGCGGTCGATGCGGCGGTCATCGCCTGCTGCACGCCTGGTATCGTGAAGAACGTGGCGCTGGTCAACGAGGGACACGTGCGCGCGGGCGCGCGCCAGCGCCTCCTCAGCGACTCGCTGCCCTATCCCGAGTTCAAGGAGCAGGTGGAAGCCTGGATCCCGTGCATCGTGCCAACGCTTGCGCTCCCGCGCACCGTCACGGGCAGCGTGCTCAAGGACACGGTCTACCCCTATCTCGGGCGCGACGAGGCCGGCAAGGACCTTTACCTCACCGTCAAGAGGGACAAGGACGGCAGGATCGTCGAGAGGAAGGCCAACAAGGCCACCACTATGTGGAAAGATGGGCAGGGCGGCTGCCGGAAGTATGACGAGATGTGCGCGCTCGACGCCGTGTTCGACTCCTCCGCCGGCAAGCGCGGCAGGTGGACGTTCGACCCGGTCTACTGCATCGACATCCCGAAGCGCGATCCCGAAATCGGGACCATGAGGGTGTTTTCCAAGGAGAAGGCGATCGACATGTGGGATACCGTCGAGGTGCCCGAGGACGCGCCGCGCCTGACGATCAGGCGCGGCGACGTGCTCGTGTGCGACGGGAAGGCCGCGAGGTTCCATTCGTATAACATCGCTACGAATACCGTAAGGTTTTTCCCTCAGCGCCTGGGAAAACAGCTCCAGGCAACCGGGCCTCTTTCCGCCGAGGCGTTCCCGCCTCCGTCGAAGTGGGGCGATGACATCGGGACCATGCAGGAGGACTGTCTGGGGCTCTGCTGGCTGTCGTTTTTGGCGCATCGGGCGGCAGCAGCGCAGACTGAATAGCCGTAGCGAGGGGAGGCCAAAGGCCTCCCCTCTTTATTTTGATCAGAACTCCAGGAAGAGCTGGTCCGAGCAATCCGTCCCGTTTCGCCTCCGCGGGCGCGTCTCGACCAGGATCTCGCGGTCGACGTACTGCTTCTCGGTGAGCTCTATGGCCACGACGCTGCCGGCGGGCGGGATGTGGTCGCGCAGGCGGTCCCTGTGGGCCGCGGCGGACGACCTCGACAGCAGGCTCCTCGTGTATATACTGTTCTGCTCCCGCATGTAGCCGTCGTCCTCGAGGAACCTCTTGAACCTGATGTATCGGTCCTTGTCGCGCTTCGTCTTCGTCGGCAGGTCGAACATAACGAGCAGGCGCATGATCCTCATATCCTTCCCCTAGCCCTCATCCTCTTCATAGACTCCATCTCGAGTCCGATGAGCTCGGGTGTCAGCAGCATGTCGGCATCCCTCAGCTCGATGGCACGCCGCATAGACTCACAGAAGTCGTCCACCGCCACCTGGATCGGGCATTCCCTGCCGTCTATGCGCATGAGCACCGAGGTCACCGCCGTCAGCTTCGCCTTGTCGGCCGCCGTCAGCGGGTCAAGTATGTTCTCCGTGACCACCAGGAGGTCCACGGCCGCGCGGAAGGGCTCTATCATGTCATCGACCAAGTTGAAGGCGTTGTCGGCGCTGTGGTGGTGGATGCCGCGCGAGACGAGCCACCCGTGAGAGACCGCGCACTGGGCGATACCTGCCCTCACAACGGCGTAGCCGTAATCGAGCGGGGCGGCCATCGGCCCTTCCCTCCTCGTCCCATACGGAAGCATCGCCGCGAAATAGTCGGCCGCAGCGGGCGCCTCGCGGTGCGTCCTGTCGTCGCTGTGCACCTCGGCTGCATAGCCCCTGACCTTCGCGACGTCCGAGGCATCACTCCCGCTCAGCTCGAGGGCCCTGGCCTGGTTCAGGATCTTGGAGACAACGATCCTCTTCCACAGCCGGTTGCGCAGCGGTTTCGGGATGGCAAGCTGGTGCTCGACGATCTCCGCGTGGCGCGAGCGGGCGCCGAGGGGCAGGCACAGGCCGTTGGGCATATGGTCCCTCCCGCAGTACATCACGCCTATCCCCGCGTCGTTCATCTCGGAAACCAGGGCTGACGTCATCGTTATCTGCGGGCTGTCGATGATCACCACCCAGATATCGGATAGCGGGATCTCGGCCAGCACGGCATCGCCGTGCGATCCCGGACCCTTCTCGCGGATAACCAGCCTTTTGTCCCTCAGGCTCAGGTGCCTGGGGTTCCGTATCGTGACCGTCTGCCTCATAAGCGGTCCAATCTGTTGAAAATATGACAGGAGGGCCGTCCGTTCTCCCACTAAGTCTATCGGGTATCATGAGTATCAGCAACGTTATTCCTACGTGTTTCCGTAACAGCTTGAGGAATGGCAACGAGTAACGTTTGGGCAAGAGGGCCCGTCAAAGACGGGTCACTCGCGGAGTATATCCCGCAGGGCGCCCTCCGCGCCCTGCGGGTGATCTCCTTCCTCTCCCCCTTTTTTCAGAAAAGCGCGCCGAGGTGACGCAAAAATGACCGACTTTCGACCTTTTTCGGCTTATAGGACAAAAAGTGTGTCTCGATAGAACACATGTTCCCCTCATGCTAATCCAGCCAGAACGGGAAGGGGTCCTTGCGGTGGAGCTCTTCCCAGACAGCCCTGTCGCCCCATTCCGGCCTCCCATCGCCTTGCTTCGGGGATGACGAGTAGACCTCGTAGAGCAGGTCGATGTCGGCGTCCCTCGGCATGGTCGCCAGCTTCTCCCTGGCGGTCCTCGCGTCGCCGGAATGCGCGTGGCACCACCAGAACACGGCCTTCACGCGCTTCAGGGACGTGAGCCCCCTGTGGTTGCGGAGAATGGCCCTGAGCTGGGCGTTGACGCCTCCCTCTATCCTATTGTTGGTCGAAGGGAGCGGGCCGGCCTTCGTGAGCCCGGGGTCGAGGTAGGTGAAGAGCGTCCCCGCCGAGACCAGCGAGGACAGCGACCTCCTCGCCTTCCTGAGCCTCTCGTGGGTGTAGACCCGCCTCCCGTCGACGAGCGTGGTGTCCTCGAGGAAGTCGGCCCAGAAGCCGCACCAGTCGAGGTAGCGCTCGCGCCACAGCTCCGCCTGGTGCAGCGTCTCGATATGCATGAGGTCGAGCGCGATCCCGTACAGCTCCCGGCCCGCCTGAAGCTTCGGCCTTGTCGTCGTGCACCTTTTGACCTGGCAGAACGCGTGGAACACGCATCTCTGGACCTTGGTCCGGGGCCAGGTCGCGCGCACGGCCTTCGCGAAGCCGCTCCCGCCGTCGGTGACCACGACGTCGGGCGCCGGTATCGGCTCCATGAGCGCCGACCACGCCCTCGAGTTCTCGGATTCCGCCATGTACCACGAGACGACGCGCTCGCCGCTGCAGCAGATCAGCACGACCAGGCGCTCCGCGAGCCAGATCCCGTCGACGAAAAGGACGCGGTGGAGCTCCCCGTCGGGCACGGGCATGGGCCAAACCTCCCAGAACTCCGAGGTCCTGCGCCTGAAAGTCCGGCCGGCGCCCGGCATCTCGAGCTGCGTGCCCTTCGACAGCAACCACGACAGGAACTCCTCGAGGCGGGCGGCCGCGTCGTCGTAGCGCACGGTGGCCGAAGCGCCGCACGCGGCGCACCTCCATCTCTGGGCCCCCGACGAGGTCTTGCCGTTCCTTTTCATCGACCCGCCGCAGCAAGCGCATTTGACCGCCTTCATGGTGCACCCCTCCCGAAAGGTTTTTAACGTTTCCGAAAAAGGCTATCCATCTGGAGGAACGGCGAGCGCGAGGACACACATTTTGTCCGAGTGCTTAAATAGGGCCGACGAATTTAAACGAACGAGAAAGGGGCATCGACCTGCGTCGATGCCCCTAAATGAGACACACTTTTTGTCCTATAAGCCCCTTTTTCTCAATTTGAAAACAGAAAGCCCCCTGCTAGGGGGCTTTTTTCGTGGGTGGATATTGTAGCAGCTTGAGGAATGGCAACGCGCTAGGGCCTGGCGCGCAGTCATAAACTCGTCGAACCTATTGTAGCAGCTTGAGGAATGGCAACGCGCTAGGGCTTGAGTAAGATTCTACCATTTTGAAGTACAATTGTAGCAGCTTGAGGAATGGCAACGCGCTAGGGCCCAGGTCTTACCGGTTGCGGCCAGCTGTCGATTGTAGCAGCTTGAGGAATGGCAACGCGCTAGGGCACTCCGCGAATCGAGGTGGGCAACGCGTCCATTGTAGCAGCTTGAGGAATGGCAACGCGCTAGGGCCCAGGTCTTACCGGTTGCGGCCAGCTGTCGATTGTAGCAGCTTGAGGAATGGCAACGCGCTAGGGCATATATGTTTTCCCATCATTCGCGAGCTCCATTGTAGCAGCTTGAGGAATGGCAACGCGCTAGGGCATACCGCAGAAGACGACGCATCCTGTGTAAGTATCGAGAGCGCGAGTGGCCTAGCTTTCAGTTTTTGTTAAATGCCCGGAATCCGACCCCGGGCATTCCCATTTACGCCGTAACCATATTGTGATATCTACCTGCAGTGTTGTGACGATTGACGATGATTCTCCGGGACGATTGTCGGCAATCCGTTGGGACGATTGACGGCGCCCCGTGAAACGTCTTGCGGAACCTTGCATCCGGCATGTCCGGCTATGCGGGGCACCTTAATGGAAAACAGGTTGCGGTCCAGTCTAGGGACGATCTTGCAGGTCTACCACGCGAAACGGCGGGGCACACGGCGGCCCCATTTCTCCATATCCGGTCGAGAATGGGAGGTTTTTGCGGGCCGAGCGCATCTTTTTGGCGGTCGCGGGGTATACCTCCTGCCGTATCTGAAGGATCTCCGGAAAGCGGGAGCACCCATGAAGCCGATTTTCGACCCTGCCGGCGGCCCCGCCGCCAACCTGCCTGGCATGGCGGCGATATAGTTGTTCGAATGGGAGTGCGATCCCGCGAGGGACGGACGGCTCACGATCGCCGAGTACCGCGAGCAGTTCCGGGAAAAAGTCGGCCACCGGGCGACCATATCGGGGCATATGGGCCCAAAACGCGGCACCGCGGCGAACCTCGCGACGGTGCGCTGCACGCTCGACCAGGTGTTCGACAGCTTCGCCATCTTCACCCTTGAGGGCGGCAAACGCGGGAAGACGGCACGCGGGCGGAACCTGTGCGTCGATTTCGCCTCGGTCCATTCCGGCGAGACCGAAATCGAATGGCTCTGAGCGGCCCGAATCACGGCCGCATGACTGAAAGGAAACGACCATGACCGAGAAGAATGCCGCCTTCGGGAACAACTTCACCCCCGAGCAGCGGTCCGCCGCGCTGAAGCGCGCCACCGAAATGCGCGTCGCGCGCGCCGAGTACCTTGGCCGCGTCAAGTCGGGCGAAGTGTCCATCACCGATGCGCTCGAGGCGGGCAAGGGCGACCCCGTCGTCGGGCGCATCAAGGCCAAGCGGCTGCTCATGGCGCTGCCGGGCGTCGGTGCGGCGAAAGCGCAGAGCGCCATGACCGCAATCGGCATCTCGGAGACGCGACGCGTGGCCGGCATCGGCCAGCGACAGGCCGAAAAGCTCATCGAGCTTTTCGGGTAGATGCAGTCAACGCGATACTCGCGGAAAATAATATGTTTGACCTTTTGGGTCTAAAGGGCCGCCGAGTGGCGGCCCTTCCCGTATGCATCCCATGGTGCCGTGTTCGATGGGTGCGTGCGGTGCTTCCCGTTCGGGAAACATGGGCGCGTACCGGGGCGTCTCGGGTCGGACACGGATAGCATCGATGGCGGATATACACGCGGCGCCGCCAGGCGCCCGATGAAAGGACCGACCGCTATGTGGAACCACGATGTCAGCGATGCGAAGGAAGTAGAGCGCATGGTCTCGCTCTACGCCGGGGACGGCACGTGCGCCGCCGGCCCCGGAACGGAAGCTGAAACCGACTGCCGGCTCGTCCGCAACTGCGCCAACGAGTTCGGTATGGCCACATGGCAGGCTTTCAGATTCGAGCGCGATAGCTGGGCAAGCAAAACCTTCTCAAACCGCGAGGCAGCGGAAATCTGGCTCGACGGCTGCATGGATCCGGACCGTTGCGAGTATTTGGATCATCTGCTGACGCAGTCCCTTATGAGGATTGCCGCGCATGGCAACAATATGTCCGACTGGCGCTGGACCGCAGGGATCCATGAATACAGGGACGGGCGCAAATCCCTGTCCTTTCAACTTCAGACATCCGAGAACTTCTTCCTGGTCAACTCCCCTATCAGCAAACCATCCGAACTCGCCACGGGCAAGGTGCGCGACCATGTGCGCGAGGTACTGGCCGACCTCGACCCGTACCGCGAGGCAATGGAGGCCTGCCGTCGCGCCGAAGACAGCTCGATCGCGCTCGGTAAGCTAGCGTTCTACGAAAAGCTCAAGAACGAGGACATGCCCGTGCTCCTCGGGGCGATTTCCGTCGCCACCGAACAGAACCAGCGGGCGCTCGGGAACATGCTCGCGGATACGAAGTTCGTAGACATGTTCAAGCTGCCGGAGGCCATCAATCCCAGGGAAGCCGCCTACGCCGAGGCAAAGGGAAAGCTCAGGGAATGGAAGGAGGGCGGCCACGACTACGGCATGTATTATTCCGACGCCGCCGCCTACCTCGATGACTACTACGAGCTTGCCGATGAGGTCGAGCGCTCCCTTCTGAGCGGCATCGACGAATTGATCGCCATGGGCCTAGTCGACGAGGGGGGCATCTACGAGAACCCCGCCGCGGCGATCGGCACCATGTTTGCCGAGGCCGCACTTGAGCACGTGCGCGCGGACGCCGAGTACTTCGACGAAGACTTCCGCATGCGCGCAACGGAGGGCATCGACATGTGGACCGCCGCCCGCGAAATCTCCAAGTCGGTCCCGGAGGCCAAACCCGCCGAAGAGGAGCCCGCGCAGTCGCGCGGTCCCAAGCACTAGATTCCCGGAGCGATCATGAACAGTAAACACGCAACAATGACGGACGGCGGGGACATCTGCCTCGCCTTCCAGTCCGAGCACGGCGGCTTCGATTGCAGCGAGGCCTTCATCGACCGCGTCTCGGGCGCATTGATCTGCAACGACGGCACGCTGGAGGGCCTTGGCGAGGGCGTCGCCGACGCGGCGATCTACCCAAGCGCCGAAATCTTCGCCGGCGCGCGCCTGCTCGGACTCGACCGCGTCGCCGAGGGCTACGCCGACGGGCGAGACGCGTTCGCGATTGACGCCGCGGCGAAGTCCGTGGCGGAATCGGTCCGCCACAACTGCATCGAGGTCGGCGGGGCGGGCGCCTCGATGATAGATTTCGCGGGCCACCCGTTCGCCGCGTCGCAGTGGATCGGCGAGAACTTCAAGACCTCGGTCAGCGAGGTCGATGCCCGCCGCCTCATGCAGGACCTCACGCTCATCGACGTCGCCAGGCTCGACCGCTCACGCCCCCTCATCGAGGGCATGGGGGCGCAGGCGCATGAGGGCATCCTGGCGTTCCTGGAAGATATGGAGGCGCTTCGCGCGGCGTCTGTCGATGTCGAGCTGTTCGACCGGCTGATGGTCGACGATTTCAACGTGGCGCGCACGCTCGGAAGCGACAGGTCCCGCGAGCTCGGCACCGTCACGGTCCACGGGCGCGACATCGAGATCTCCTGCACGCTCGCCGACGGTTTCCTCGCGACCGCGAGACCGCAGGCCGGAACCGTCCTCACGTTCAGCTCGAGGCGCCGCGGCTGGCACGGCTTCCAGTCCTCTCCCCTCTCGTTCGGTGGCTCCATCGTCTCCATCCGCCACGACATGCCGGACGCACGGCTCGCCCGCGACTTCGACCTCGCGCTGCTTTCCGCCGAGGCGGAGACCGCCATGCGAGAGCTCGACGTCCCCGTCCCGGCGGCCCTCAGGTACGTCAAAGAACAGTGCGAGAGGGTTTCCGTGCGCTGCGACGAGATCGAGGCGAAGATCGGCGCGGTCGTTGAGTCCGTAGCGCCGACTGCCTCGAAGGGCATGAGCCCCGCGTCCATGGCAGCTGCCGCCAAGGCGGCGGCGCATGCCGGTGAGACCGGAAGCACAGACATCAAGGTTCACAGATAGAAAGAGGTATGTGTGATGGCTTTCAATGTAAGGCAGATGCCGGCTGACCGGGCCGCCGCGCTCATCGGGGAAGACGACGTCGCGGTCTTCTCGCAGAGGCTCGAGACCATGGCGGCGACGTCGCAGTTCAATCTGGAGGAACCCGATTCGACCCGGCTCACGTTCCTGTTCGAGGTCGGAAAGGACGATCTCTTACGCGGGGGGAAGTGGCTCGACGGAGTCGATTACATGTCCGACCTCGTCTTCGAGACACCGCACGACCTGGCCGGCAAGATCTTCAAGAGATTCGAGACGTTCGCGGATGACGACCATACTCCATCGGAAGCCCTCGCCGACGTCCGCTGGGGCTTCGCGAGGTTCGGCGGCACCTGCACGGTCATCGAGGGCCTGAGCGAGCGCGAAGAGCTGGATATGGAAAAGAAGGGCGCTGTGGGCGCGAATACCCCCAATGGGGAACCCGGTGCGGAGCAGCGCCCGGAAGCTCCGGCGGAAAGTCCGGTCGACCTAGCGCATAGGGCGACGGCTGCCGCACGGCGCAGCCGTGTCCAGATGGAAGATGCCGCCACGCATCTCGCGCGCCACTGATCTCCGAAGGTCCGAATGTTCCTGCATGCAGTAAAGAAACCGGCCGGGGAGGCCCGGGCCGGCGCCGACGAGGGCAGAGATCGCATCGCCGGAACGGAAGGCGGGTTCCTCTAGAGCCCCGCCTTCCGGTTCGAATACTGCGTTCTACACGACGGGGAACAGAACTCGCGCCTCTTCCCCCTGGTTTTAACCAAAATGCCGTTCCCGCAATTTTTGCACGTCGCGGGGACACAGCCGTATCGGTAGAAGATCGCCCCGAACATCGCCGCCGCCGTCGAGCGGAAATGGTATCTGGGCGCCGGCTCGTCGTCGAAGATCGAAGGCTCGCCCACAGACCACCCAAGCGGATCGCCGTCCTTCGTCGTCAGCCCCGCCAGCATTTTGGCAACGGACTCCACGAAGTCAATCGCCTCGTCTCTCTGGGCACCCCCGTCATCGATACCGAGATACAGCTGGGTCTTCTCGACCTCCGGCTTCCAGCCGATGTCGAAAAACGGCGCGCCCTCGCCGGTCTTTATCTGCGCGGTTTTCAGAACCGCGTTGGGAACCGACCCGAAAAGAACCTTGTCCTTGTTCGGCCTCAGGTCGAGAATTCGCGTCTCCAGCGGGTTGATGACCATATAGCTGAAAACGTTCTCGAACCACTTCGTCGAGTAGTTGAGGGTCATGTCGAAAGACGAGTTATGTTGAAACGGCAAGACGTAATAGGAGTCCTCGAGCTCCCCGGCGATGCGGGATCGGTGTATTTCGTCGAAGTGCCTGAAACCGCTTCTCTCGAGTACGTCACCGCATCCGGACCTGATGTTCGCCGTCAGCCTCAGTACCAACGACCCGAGGTTTCGGCACAGCACGATATCCTCCAGGGGCTCGACCACGACAGTGCATCCAGGATCAGCCTCCCGCCACCTTCTCAGCTCGGCAAGGCCATCGGATTCGATAAGGCCGTGCCTTTCGATATCGTGCGAGACGGAGGCCCGAGACGGATAAAGAGACGAGGCGCTGCCCGTCGCAGACATCCCTTCAAGGCACAGTTGGAGATAGAGGAAGTCTTCGTCACAACGCGTGAAACCACGCTCGCCGCCGACGGACTCCTCCACGACCTCGATGGCCTCGTTGATAGACAACCGCCTATTCTCCTCTTTATAGATACTGCGATCGATGAGGGGACCGGACTCCGAAATCGCCGTGACGAGCTCGTCAAGCGTGCCCCAGCGAAGCAAGTGCTCGGCTAGCTCGAAGTCCATAGGCGCTGTCGCCGGTACCGGATTGTCGGACCCGATTACCTCGAACAGCGAATGAAAGCCAGTGTTTCGGTTCCTTGCGATGAATACGCTTCTGATCATTTGCCAAACAACCCCAACTTAGATAACCGCTGTCCATAATCGCAATCGTACCCACGGCATAAAGTTAATTTCAGGTCCGTGGTTAATTCTTTCCAACGTCAGTCGTCAATATCTGAATACCCGGGATAGAGGAAACGACATCTGACGCCATGGCTCCGTCGAGGCTTTCCCGGGCCTGCGCTTCCCGTTCGGAAAAGCGCGTTGGCGCGGGCGGGCCATGGGGATACGGTATCCGAGATAACGCAGAACCGACCATGAAGGCGAGGCACCGATGGCGCGCCGCTCCCGCAAGACGCTACAGGCAGAAGGACAGCTCTCCCTTTTCGCCATGACAGACGACTTCCTGTTCGCCGTCACTGAAAACACGGAGAATGCCGTTGACAAAGCCGCCGAGTCGCGGTCTTATGTAAACCAAATCGCGGGCGAGCCGCCCGCCGACGCATCTCGGAAGGGAGACGAAGATGGCCGTCCTGAGGCAACCGTATACGGGAGTACGCGGCATGAGGTACCAGTTCATGCTGGACAACCTGCCGGAGAAGGTAGCCGAGCTGAAGGCATCCGGGGAGACGGAATCGTATCTCGAGCAGATCGAGACGGCGTACCGCAACCGGATCAGCGAGCTCACGCCGGGCTGCATGAAGTCGTGCGGGGCGACGCCGGAACTTCGCTCGAGCGACCTGCCGAGCTTCATCAAGAAGGCGAACTCCGCCGAGGCGATGGCGACCGAGATCGCGATCAAGGAGATCATCGAGGCCATGTAGGTGACGCCGGGGCCGAGACCCCGACGCCTATCGACGAGCCCGCCGGCGACGCGGCGACCATCGACGCGGTCGCCGGCGTTGACTCGCAGTGCGCCGGCAGCCCCATCGCCCGCGCAAGGAAGAACCT
>OLNT01001685.1_pt1 | contig 11738 bp, 10 predicted proteins | sample 1672641 | NCBI WGS metagenome assembly OLNT01 (sample SAMEA3136708, study PRJEB25190) | human gut metagenome
GATAACTGGAAGCGGCAAATCCTGCAAGATCACCGATGACACCGCCGCCAAGAGCAATGACCAGATCACTTCTGGAAATCTTTGCTTCCAGCATGGCTTTGTAGACTGTCGGAAGTGTCTGGAAATCCTTGGTGGCTTCTCCGTGAGGGAGTACCAGATGATGGCATTCATAATCTGAATCCAGTGTACGGATCAGTGTATCTCCGTATAGAGGAAATACATTATCGTCCGAAATGATCATAATGCGTTTGCCGTGATACATCTTACGGATATAGTTCCCTGCCTGGGACAATATATTATTTTCAATATAAATAGGATAACTGTCTTTTTCCAGATTAACTGTAAGTTTCATTTTAAAGCTCCTGTAAACTATGAGGCTGCATACATTAGATGGATTTTCCGACTACATTTGCAATCTGTGCAACCTGTTTGAGTAATTCGTCGTATTTATTAGGTTTTAATGACTGTGCTCCGTCGCAGAGTGCAGATTCGGGATCGTTGTGTACTTCTATCATCAGTCCGTCTGCTCCGGCGGCTATAGCAGCCATTGCCATGGAATCTACTAACCACCATTTTCCACCTGCATGACTTGGGTCAACGATGATTGGAAGATGTGTCAGTTTACGAAGTACAGGTATACTCTGAAGATCCAGAGTATTTCTTGTATAGCTTTCGAAAGTACGGATTCCACGTTCGCAGAGGATGACATTTTCATTACCGGATGCCATGATGTATTCTGCTGACATGATCCATTCTTCGTAAGTAGCATTCAGACCCCTTTTTAAGAGGATTGGACGATCAAGCTGCCCCAATTCTTTTAACAGGTCGAAGTTCTGCATATTACGTGCACCGATCTGGATAAGATCTACTTTTTCGTTAAATACATCAAGGTATTTGTCGGACATCAGTTCAGTTACGATCGGAAGACCGGTCTCTTCTTTAACTGCGGTTAAGATATCAAGACCTTCAAGCCCGAGTCCCTGGAATGAATAAGGGCTTGTTCTTGGCTTGAATGCACCTCCGCGGAGTAAGTTGGCTCCGGAAGCTTTTGCTGCCCGGGCAATTTCAAGAACCTGTTCGTATGATTCTACGGAACAAGGACCGGCGATCATTGCAAGATTGTCTCCGCCGACTTTTACGCCGGATACATTGATAATGGAATCTTCCGGATGGAATGCACGGTTAGCTAATTTGTACGGTTCCTGTACATGCATAACTTTATCAACTGCAGAATCAATCTCGAATAATTTGGAATCAACTTTGGCTGTGTCACCGATACAGCCGATCACTGTCATCTCCTTGCCTTGTACAATATGTGTGTCAAGACCTCTCTTTTTGACCATGTTCTCAACACGAGAAACATCATCTTTTGTAGTATATGGTTTTAATACGATAATCATAATTAATATCCTCCAATATGTATGATCATTGTGCCTGTGTGATATTTTCTTTCTCGTGTGAATCTGTTGTGGTCGCACTGTAAAATATTCGCACTGCAAAACTTTAAATACTTAAAGTATAAAACTAATGATATATTAACGCAATGGAATTTGATTGTCAATACTTTTATTGGATAAATTCTTTCATTTTTTTAAAAGTGTGTTAGACTAAAATTGTATAGTAAAAAGGGAGTGGGAAAATGGTAAATGTATGGGCAGCAGATATTACACCACTATTAATAGAAGAAATATATCGTGCATATTATAACAGGGTGCCAAAGTGGAGAAAGGAAAAAGCGGATAAGCTGCGGAATGTGGCAGACCGTGCAAGGAGTGTCGGTGCATGGATCTTATGGGAGAAGATACAAGAGATGACCGGACTTCAGGAAGATGCTGTATTCAATCTGTCGCATTCGGGAAAGTATGTATTGTGCGCCTGCAGTGACCGGGAAGGCGTGCAGGTCGGATGTGATGTGGAGATGACGGGAGCATTAAGGATGTCAGTAGCTGAACGCTATTTCTGTCCATCAGAATGTAAGATCATCCGTGCAGGTGCGGATGAAAAAGAACAGGCAGAATGGTTCTACCGTTTCTGGGTATTAAAAGAAAGCTTTATGAAAGCCACCAGGAGGGGCATGGGACTGGATATGCGGACATATGAATTTGCCTGGAGGCCGGATGGCATACCATATATGAGAAAGCAGCCGGATGAATATCCCGGGATCTACCTGTGCAGGGAATATGAATTGAAGCAGGGGGATGCAAGAGCCGCAGTGATTACGACAGATGATGAAATCGGGGGGAGATTACAAGAAGTCAGACTTGCTTAAAAAGGGGTGTATGAACATGAGACAGTTAAAGACGAAATGGGCAGACAATATAAATGAAAAGAATGTATTAGGGGAATATCCAAGACCATTGATGCGCCGGAAAAGTTATGTGAATCTGAACGGTGTGTGGAAATATGCAATAAAAGACACAAAAGGATTTCCAAAGAAAATGAACGGAGACATATTGGTCCCGTTTTCACCGGAGGCAGCACTGTCGGGAGTCGGAAGACAGTTAAAGCCGGATGAGTTTTTATGGTATAAAAGGAGTCTTCCGGAAGAGATAAGACCAGAAGCAGGAAGCCGCTGGCTGCTTCATTTCGGAGCTGTGGATCAGTGTGCAGTTGTCTATGTAAATGGAAAGAAACAAGGAAAACATGTGGGCGGATATCTGCCGTTTTCATTCGATGTTACGGATGCATTGCAAGAAGAAAGAAATATACTGACAATAAAAGTAAAAGATTATTCCGATACATATTATTACAGCAGGGGAAAACAGAAATTAGAAAATGGCGGGATGTTCTATACGGCGCAAAGTGGAATCTGGCAAACGGTATGGATGGAAAAGGTTCCGGAGTATCACATCAAAGATCTGAAGATCACACCGCTTTATGATCAGTCTTCCGTTATGATACAGCTGGAAGATGCCGCCGGAAGAAAAGATATCGACTATGATGTGACGGTAACGGCAAGAACGATGTGGCCGTTAAAAACTGCCGGTAGGACAGGGAGACCATGTATGGTGAGAATTCCGCATATGAGAAACTGGAGTCCGGAGGATCCGTTTTTATATGATGTGCATATAAAGATGGGGAATGATTCGGTAGAGAGTTATTTTGCCATGCGTAAGATAGAAGTGAAGAATGACAAAAACGGAATCCCGAGGATCTTTTTGAACAACAAACCATATTTTCAAAAAGGAGTTCTGGATCAGGGATACTGGCCGGACGGCTTGTATACACCACCGTGTGATGAAGCAATGATCTATGATATCCAGAAGATGAAGGATCTGGGGTTTAATATGATCCGGAAGCATATCAAGATAGAACCGCAGAGATGGTATTATCATTGTGACCGGATTGGCATGCTGGTATGGCAGGATATGGTGAATGGAGGACGTGAATATAAGAGCTGGTATGTTACCTGGCTGGCAACAGCTATGGAAGGAACACATATCCGTGCAAAGGATACAAGGCTGCATCTGATGGGACGTCAGGATCCGACCGGACAGAAACAGTTTGAAAGTGAAATGAAAGAAACGATCCTGCGGTTATATAATCATCCGTCCGTTGTGACATGGGTGATATTTAATGAGGGCTGGGGACAATTCAAGACGAGGAAGATGACAGACATTGCTCTGGCAGAAGATCATACCAGATTGATTGATTCTGCAAGCGGATGGTTTGATCAGGGATGTGGGGATATCAAAAGTATTCATGATTATTTCTTCCCGTTGAATATCACACCGGAAAAGCGGGTGACAGCGCTTACCGAATTCGGGGGATACTCGCTTCAGATTCCGAAGCACAGTATGTATGAAAAAGATATTTACGGATATAAGATATTTAAAAGAAAAAAAGATCTCAGCAGAGCGTATGAAAAATTGATAAAAAAACTCGTTATCCCGAATATCAGCAGGGGGTTAAGTGCGACGGTCTATACGCAATTATCGGATATAGAAGAAGAGGTAAATGGAATTCTTTCTTATGACAGAAAAATAGTAAAAATCGATGAAAATGTGGTGAGGGAATGGAACGAAAAACTTCATTTTTAACCGGAAATTCAGGGAAAATTGATGAGTTGCGTAGTTGACGTGATTTCGGTGATTTGTTAGAATATAAAAGGGAAAAATAAAGATTTATCAAGATAGAAAATTGTTTACAAAACCATAAAAAAACACATGAGGAGAGTATGGGAGCGTAAGAATAATTAAGGAGGAAGACGATGTTGGAATTAACATTTGGAGAACAGGTCAAGATCATTCTGAGCCGTAAAGGAATGACCATCAAAGAACTTGCAGAAAAGATAGAAAAACAGACAGGAAAAAAGATGTCGCGCCAGAACCTGACACAACGTCTCGGAAGAGATAATTTCCAGGAGCAGGATATGCGTATGATCGCAAAGATTCTGGAATGCCCGTTCTATTTAGATATATTAGAAGAACATGAAGACCGCACAGAGAAACCGGTGAAAGAACAGAAAGCTGCAGAACCGGAACAGAAAGAGGCACCTACAAGAGCGGAAGAAAGGGATATTACGATTGGAGAACTGGTCGATATTCATAAAGAATTAGATGCGATTGAGAAGAAGAAAAGCAAGAAAAAAGCAAAGAAAGTTGTAGAAGAGAATCCGGAATATGTCCAGGAGACGATTTTTGACTTCTTTGTGAATGAGAAAGCAGCAGAGCCGGAAGTAGAAGCAGAGGCGGAAGTGGAAGCAGAGCCGGAAGTAGAAGCAGAGCCGGAAGTAGAAGCAGAGCCGGAAGTAGAAGCAGAGGCGGAAGTAGAAGCAGAGGCGGAAGTGGAAGCAGAGCCAGTATATGAAGAAGCAGAGCCGGAGTATGCAGAAGAGCCGGAAGTAGAAGCAGAGCCGGAGTATGCAGAAGAGCCGGTATATGAAGAAGCAGAGCCGGAGTATGCAGAAGAGCCGGCATATGAAGAAGCAGAGCCGGAGTATGAGGAAGAGCTGGAAGTAGAAGAGCCGGAAGTAGAAGAACCGGAAGTAGAAGAACCGGAACCAAAGAAGACTGAGACAGAGAAGAAGGCACATGGCTGGAGAGCATTTTTCGGAATCCATAAAAAGCATGAAGAACCGGTGAAAGAAGAAAAAGAGGAAGAAAAACCGGAAATCCAATATCATGAATTTGATTATTCAGAAGATGGAGAATCAGGAGAACTTGCAGAAGAGTTTCTTCCAGATGAACCTGAGGAAGCAGAGACATATGCCGCAGAGACAGAAACGGCTGCTTATGAAAATGCAGAACAGTTAAATACGAACTATGATGCAGGACATCAGAACAGGTATGCACAGGAGAATGAAGAGGATTTATTTACATCAACGGAAGAGGATCTTGAGAAAGGGGAACTTAACCCTTACACCGGACATGAATATGAATCGAACAGTGTAAGAATGCATCCGAACCGGATCGGCTATGTGCAGGTATATGACCGTGGAAGTCATCAGTGGACAGATATGACGGAGTGGGCGTTTCTCGGATATCAGGAGCGTAAGAAAGCGTTACTTGGCAAAGATTATGAGCCGCCGATCTATCTGGATTAATGGAAAATGAACTTAAGAAAGTAATGCTGTAAATAAGGTGTTCAGCCGGAGATCCGGCTGGACACTTTTTGACAAAAAGGAGGATGTAAAATGGAGTGGACAAGACTTTTATCGACAAAGAGACAAAGGCCGGGCAGACATCAGGATGTACGTTCCGCCGATACCGATCTGAGAAGCGAATTTGAAAAGGATTACCACAGGATCATCGGAAGTGCATCATTTCGGAGACTTCAGGACAAGACACAGGTATTTCCATTAGATAAAAGTGATTTTATTCGGACCAGGCTGACCCATTCTATGGAGGTATCATCGCTGGCAAAATCGCTGGGACAGAATATCGGCGAAAGCATACTGGCACATAAGAAAGATACAAGTTTCACTCCGGGGATGAAAGAAGATATTTGCAATATTCTTCAGTGTGCAGGACTGATTCATGACATTGGAAATCCTCCGTTCGGACATTATGGGGAGTTTGCGATCAGAGAGTGGTTTGAACGGAATCTTCCGGTGTTAAAATATCACGGAACACCGATAGAAGAATTACTGGAAGAACAGATGAGGGAAGATTTTTATCATTTTGAAGGAAATGCACAGGCGCTCAGGCTGGTGAGTAAGCTTCATTTCCTGGTAGATGAAAATGGAATGAATCTTACCTATGCGCTTTTAAACACAATTATAAAATATCCGGTGGCATCTACACAGATCCGGCCAAAGTCCGGGGATATCCGTGAAAAAAAGATGGGATATTATTATGCGGACCGGGAGTTATTCGAAGATATCGTGATGGAGACAGGGGCGGGAAATTGCAGACATCCTCTGACATTTATTCTGGAGGCAGCAGATGATATTGCATATAAAACGGCAGATATCGAAGATGCATTTGTGAAAGGGTTCATTACTTATCACAGTCTGCGGGATGAATTGCGGAAGCTTCAAAACAGGGAAAAGAAGCTGGCAGTTCCGGAACAGGCGGAATGGAATAGGTTCCGGCCGGCAGATAAACTGGTGGAATTATATGAACGTGCAAAGAAAAACGGGGTAGATAACCCCGGAGATTATGCAGTGAAAAACTGGATCGTAAAGGTACAGGGAGTTCTGATCGGATATGCAACATCTGGATTTACTACTCATTACGATGAGATTATGAATGGAGTATATAAAACAGATTTATTCGCAGATACACCGGCGGAAGGACTTGTAAAATTACTTGGAGAGATTGCATGCAAATGTGTGTTTAAGTCAGAAACAATCTACCGGATGGAAGTGAAGGAAGCAGTGATGCTTGACAATCTGATGGACCGCTTCATGGGTGCGATAATTAAATATGATGATCCGGCACAGAAACTGAATTCTATAGAAGAACGGCTGGTTTCGTTTATTTCCAATAATTACAAAAAAGCATACCGCTATCATGCGGAGGGACAGCCAGACATTTACCGGTTGTATCTGAGATTATTACTGGTTACGGACTATATCTGCGGAATGACCGACAGCTATGCGAAGAGGTTGTATCAGGAATTGAATGCGATTATGGCATAAAAGAGAATATTTCAGAATAGATTGTGATAAATAGCCGTAAACAGGAGTGGGTATTTTGAGACGGTTTATTCGATATCTGTATGAATACGAACAAGAGAAGAAGATGCGGAATGTAGGCTTCGTAAAAATAGAACAGGATATGGAACAGTGTGTGATCCATGTACACGGAAAAGGATTCCGGATGGAAGAAGACGCAAAGGGACTGGAAGTATATTTGTTCTGGAATCAGGATGAAAAATGTACCGGAATCAATATGGGAGTGACAGAGCCGCCGTCTCCCGGACTGAATTATCAATTGTGTTATACACCGGAAGATATGGGGGAGAAAGAAAATTATGGTCTGGTCAACGGAATTATTTTGAAAGACATAAGCGGGCACTGTTATGCTGCAGTGTGGAATGACGATGCGGTAAATATCTGTCAGATGGAAAAGTGGGAGATGGCGGAGGAAGAGACGCATGAAAAAGAAAAGAGTAATGCAGAGGCTTCAGAGGAACAGGAAGTAAAGGAATGTGAGAAAAGATACAAAGTCAGAAAAATCCAACGGAAAGATATGGTATGTCTTCCGAGATGTGAATGGAAGCATGCGAACAATAGTTTTCTGGTTCATGGATATTATAATTATCATCACCTGATATTGACAGTCTGTGATGGTCAGTTAAAATTAGGAGTACCTGGAGTATATCATCCACAGGAAGCAAAAGCAGCAGAAAGTTTTGGGTTTCCGGAATTTCTGCCGTTTGAGGAGACCGGACTTGCGCTTACGGAAGAAGAAACGAATGACAGAGAGACATTCGGATACTGGTGCAGAGATGTCCGCGGATCGGAAGACTGCGCAGATATACAAAGAAAAATATAATCAGATGGAGTGTGGAAATGCAAAGTACAGATGAAAAATATATGAAAGAAGCAATCAAACAGGCGAAAAAAGCTTATGCGATCGGAGAAGTACCGATCGGGTGTGTGATTGTGTATCAGGATAAGATCATAGGAAGAGGGTACAACCGGAGAACGATTGACAACAATACCCTGGCACATGCGGAACTGGCTGCGATCAGAAAAGCAAGCAGGAAAATGAATGACTGGAGACTGGAAGATTGTACGATGTATGTGACACTGGAGCCTTGCCAGATGTGTTCCGGTGCAATCGTACAGTCCCGGATGACAAGGGTGGTAGTCGGTTGTATGAATCCAAAAGCCGGTTGTGCGGGATCTATCTTAAATCTTCTGGATATGCCGGAATTTAACCATCAGGTGGAATTGACGACAGGAGTCATGGAAGAAGAATGCAGCCAGATGATGAAATCATTTTTTAAAGAATTAAGAGAGGCAAGGAAGAAGAAAAAGCAACTGGAAAAAGAGCAGACAGAGGAAATATAAGAGACAGGTGACCAGATGAATGAAAAGACGGTAGGAATGCTGATCGGTAAGAAGAATGTATATGAATATCCGGAACTTTCCAATGCAGTTACCTGTATGAATTATGTAAACAAAGAGACCGAGATACCGCCGGTACTGATGATGCACGGACTTGCAGATGACAAAGCATGGAGATCCGGCATTCTGGACAGAGAAGAATAATTTGGTATAATATAAAAAAATATCCACATGCGGGAAACTGCAGTGGATATTTTTAATATCTGTTTATTTTATTATGTGCATTGCGCTTCGAACGAGCCTTCACAGACGTTACCTTAGTAGTTAACTCAGCCCAGGCACCCTTACGGCACCCGGAAGATTCCACTTAATGCTGCTTCATTCCTGACCTGACATGGTTCATGGAGTTCCGTCGCGTAAGACCCAAACATCAACGCCACTTTCCAAGGGCAGCTCTGCAAAAACAAGCCCTCTGCGCAATATCACCCCTGCTATAGCGGATTGCAGGTGCAAGGTACCGCTAACACCCCGGCTGCACAGCTCAACATTTTAACGTGTTCCGGGCAAAAAGTCAATGGAAATGTTGTAAAAAAGGCGATACCAATTTATAATACCTAGATATATGAGGATTTATCTTATCCGGTATATGACCGGAGGAGAGATTCTGATCTGGAGGAAAGCATAATGAAGATATTACTGGCAGCAGTCAATGCAAAATATATACATTCCAATCTAGCGGTCTACAGTCTGAAAGCCTATGCCGAAGATCCGGCGGTGGAGATCGGGGAGTACACGATCAATCAGCAGAAGGATGATATCCTGATGGATATCTATAAGAGAAAACCGGACATCCTCTGCCTTTCCTGCTATATCTGGAACCTGGATTATATAGAGGAGATTGTGTTGGAAATCGGAAAATTACGCCCGGATATGCCAATCTGGCTTGGTGGTCCGGAAGTTTCCTATGATGCGCAGGATGTGTTAAGACGTCTACCGTGTGTCAAAGGTGTAATGAAAGGGGAAGGAGAGAAGACATTTAAAGAAATTTGCCGGATATACCGAAATGAATTCGAAAAAAAGAAAGAGAATGTGGATAACTCCTGGAAAAAATCAGAGAGTGTGGATAACCAGTTAAAAAATGTTATAGGCATTACTTTCCGGACAGAAGAAAATGAAATCATCGATAAACCATGGCGGCCGATCATGGATTTAAGTGAGGTTCCGTTTGTCTACGACCACATAGAAGATTTTGAACACAAAATTATCTATTATGAGACAAGCAGAGGCTGTCCATTTTCCTGCAGCTACTGTCTGTCTTCGGTAGACAAGCGCCTGCGGTTCAGAGATATAGAACTGGTAAAGAAGGAACTGCAGTTTTTCCTGGACCATAATGTTCCGCAGGTGAAATTCGTCGATCGTACATTTAACTGTAAGCACGATCACAGTATTGCAATCTGGAAATATATCATGGAGCATGATAATGGAATCACGAATTTCCATTTTGAGATTGCGGCAGATATTCTGAATGAGGAAGAACTGGAATTGTTAGAACAGATGCGCCCCGGACTGGTACAGCTTGAAATAGGTGTGCAGTCAACAAATCCGAAGACGATTAAAGAGATCCACAGAGTTATGGATTTTGAAAAAGTATCCAGAATCGTGAGGAGAATCCAGGAGAGAGGAAATGTACACGAACATCTGGATCTGATTGCGGGACTTCCATACGAAGATGTGGAAAGCTTCGCACATTCTTTTGATGATGTCTATGCATTAAAACCAGAACAACTCCAGTTAGGATTCCTGAAAGTGCTGAAAGGATCATTTATGCAGGAACATCAGAAGGAATATGGAATTGTGCACAAAGCGCATCCACCGTATGAAGTACTTTATACAAAATGGATTTCTTATGAAGATGTATTGAGGCTGAAAGGCGTGGAAGAGATGGTAGAAGTGTATTATAACAGCCGTCAATTCACGAACACGATGGAAGAACTGGAAAAAGAATATGATTCTGCATTTGATATGTATGACCGGCTTGCCGCTTATTATGAAGAAAATGATTATAATTCAGTTCAGCACAAGCGGAGTGCAAGATATGAGATCCTGTTAAATTATGTGAGAAAATATCACAAAGAAAAAGAAGATTTATTCCGGGAAGTGCTCACTTATGATTATTATCTGCGTGAAAATGCAAAGAGCCGTCCAGGATTTGCCGGAGAATATCCGGTAACGAAAGATGCTGCAAGAGCATTTTATGAGACAGAAGAGGAGACGCATGAGTACCTTCCAGATTATGGAAAATACGACAGAAATCAGATGCGTAAAATGACGCATCTGGAATATTTCAAACTGACAGATACATATATTTTATTTGACTATCAGAACAGAAATCCGCTGAATCAGGAGGCAAGAGTCTGTAAGATAGAGAAAATTAAATTATGAAAAGGGCGTACGATCTGCAGTGTAAGAAGTCCGAAATGTGAGGATTGTTTCTTGCAAAAATATTGTAAAGAGTATAAAATGTAGAGAAATACGTTACTGTTTACGTAAAAATTGATAAGAATGAGAAGAAGCAGTAACGAAAATATAATCAAAGAAGGTAGAAGAATGAATTTCAACAATAAAAGAACAAGAAGAATTGTATCAATTGTTGTGCTTATCGTCATCATTGCCATGGTAGCAACGATGATTATTCCGTATCTTGTATAAATATAAAAGGGGAACATAATAAACATGAAGTTAGAGACACAGACAGAACAGCTTATAAGCGAAACAGTTACCGTCTACGGTTTATCTCCGCAGATCGGTGTCCATGCACTTGCACAGACTGTGAACGCACTGGCGGCACAGGGTGCAGTGTTCTCTGTCTGCCCTGATATAACAGAGGATGAGGAGCAGGAAGCGGATATCCGGAGTGAGGATATGCAGGATACGCATGAACCATCTGCAGGCATTAGTGTACAGATCGCCTATCCGGAATACGTGTTCAAATCCAGAATCCACAAGATTGAAAAGCTTCTCAAAAAAGCATGCAAAAAGTATAATATCATGCTTGCAGGAGTACAGGCATCTGTCAATCCGGCGGTTCGGGCGATCGCAGTGACGGTTACAGGAATCGCAAAGGCTCCAAAGGAAGAAGCATGGAACCGGGAAACCGCACGAGCCTGTAAGGATATTGTGTTCGCAGGGCATGCAGGAATGGATGGTATGCTCCGGATCACGGAAGAAAAAGAACAGGAACTTAAGACTCGTTTTGCGCCGGTTTTCATGAAGCAGA
>OLNT01001695.1_pt1 | contig 11684 bp, 6 predicted proteins | sample 1672641 | NCBI WGS metagenome assembly OLNT01 (sample SAMEA3136708, study PRJEB25190) | human gut metagenome
CCTACAGTGCCCGCCGCACGGCGCTCGAAAACGACACCGCCGATGAGGTCAATTCGGATAGGCCTCGCTAGCGCCTAGTTACTTTTGTGAGAAACGCCGACTCGGCTCATCGAACATCAAAAAAGGGCTGGCCCCGATAACTCGGAGCCAGCCCTGAGTCGCCTGACATGGGAATCGCAACCCGCTACTTGAGCTTCAATGCCTCCATCATGGGCGCGGCGGCGTCCCAATCGATCTTCCAGCCAATCGACACGCGGACGGTCTCGCCCGTCGCGGGAGCCGTCGCAAACAGCGTATGGCCGTTGTCGGGACCGGTAAAGCGCAGCCACGTTATGCCGTTGTACTCGACCTGGTCGGTTGTTGTCTCCTTGCCTTCGTAGACCTGCTCTAGGCTTGCAACCTCTTCCTCCGGCGAGCGCGGGAAGATGCTGATGTTCAGGCGTCCTCCAGTCTCGTCGTGGAAGAAGTTTGCCTTTTCGCGCTCTTCGTCGGACGAATCCAGCGTGTACCCATCGGCGGCCTCGATGCTGTACGATGCGCAGTCGATGCCCGTTAAATCTGCCTTCTCGCCAGAATCGGCCACGCCGCCGGCCGCCTTGAACTCCTTGGTCTCGCATCCCGTGGTGTCAAAGTGCATGGCCTCATGATTCTTGGCGGGGGCATAAGCGTCTACGAACTCGACAGTGATGGGCCCGTAGTACGCCGTCTTGGGCGCCCAGAAATACACGTACTCAACGGTCTCGCCCGGGCCGATATCTGGCCTCTCGGAAAGGTCGATGCCCTCGTGCAGCTCATCGGGAGCCTCGCTTGCAACGTAGTCGAGCACGGCCGCCTTGCCGGAAGTAAACAACGGGTCGCCTGCCTCAAGATCGCCCTGGGCAGCATGCACGTTAAAGGAACTGAACGTCCTGTTCTTTGTGTTGTTGTTGGTGATCTTGATGTGCAGGTAAAAGCCGTCCTGTAGCTTGGCATCGCCACGATAGAACGTACCGTGAGCCACCGACTCATAGGTAATGCCTGCCACCTCGACCGTCTGCGAATCATAGGCCCTGGGCTTTTCCTGCACAGGCGCGCTGCCGCCCGAACCGCCAGGCGAGCCGCTCGGAGCACTACCGCCACAGCCGGCCACTGTACACGCCAGCACGGCCGAAAGCGTCACGGTGGGAATTCCTAACAGCAGTTTCTTTGTCATGGGCCTCATCATTCTCACCGCTCCTTTCGGCTTGCAGCTCATCCATTGCCCGAGTCCCAAGTCGACCCCGTGGCATCGGCTTCCACTATGAGCGTATGACGAAACACGGCGCCGGCGAAGTGACCCGTGGCCCAAATAACGACCCACCAGCGTTCCTTATGGGCCAAAAGAACTCGCACATGCACGCCCCCGGCCCATAAAACGAGACGTCTGTCCCAATGTTCGATTCGATCCAACAATCCGCACGACACGTTTTCGACAACGTATCCAACCGCAAACGCAGCAAGACGCATTCGGCCGCCTTCAAATTTACTCGGGCAGAACCGACTCGGTTTTGTCCGAGTAAACTCGAGCATAAACTGATCCATGCGATACAATTAACTCGGACAAAACCGAGTCGGAAGGAACCGAGTAAGTGGAATTTATTGGCAGGGAGCGTGAGCTCGCCCGTATTAAGAAAACGCTCAAAGCACCCGAGCAGCGCAATGTTCTCATTTACGGCAGGCGTCGCGTCGGAAAAAGTGAGCTCATCAAGCAGGCGCTAACCGATTTGTCGGACGTCGCAACGGTCTATTACGAGTGCCGCCAAACCTCCGAGGCAGACAACCTCGAGAGTCTGTCCGTCCTTGTTGCTGAAGCGCTGAGCTTTCCTCCGCTCGCCTTCACAGGCATCCGCGAGCTCATCGAATTTCTGTTTGCCCAAGCTAAAGACAAGAACATTACCCTCGTTCTCGACGAATACCCCTACTTGAGAGATGCGGTTAAAGGCTTAGACAGCATTCTTCAGACCTCAATCGACGCCCACAGGGAAGACTCACGTTTAAACATTGTCCTGTGCGGCTCCTACGTTGAGATTATGAAATCCCTCATCGAGCATGAAAGCCCCCTCTACGGGCGAATTGATCTCGCGCTTGAGCTTAAGCCCATGGATTACTTTGACGCTGCGAAGTTCTATCCCGCGTTCTCGCCCGAGGACAAGGTGCGGCTCTATAGCGTTTTTGGCGGTATCCCCTTTTACAATCGCCTCATCGATCAATCCCAAAGCGTACGCGACAACATCATCGAGCTCGTCACGGAACCTGGCGCCCGCTTAGAAAGCGAGGTGCCGTCCTATCTCAACGCCGAGATCTCGAAGATGACCAACGCCAACGAAGTTTTCGGGGCTCTCGCACAAGGCTACTCCCGTTGGGGGGACGTGCTGGCACAGTCGCACGTCTCGAGCGGTCCGGCCATGGCAGACGTGCTCGACAAGCTCATGTCACTCGAAATCGTCCAAAAGCGTGCACCCATCAACGACCCTACGAACAAGCGCAAGTCTGGCTACTTTGTAGTGGATCCGCTTTCGCTCTTTTACTATCGCTATGTTTTCCGCAATGCCTCAGCGCGTCAGCTGCTCGACCCGGAAGTCTTCTATGATCGTCACGTCTTCCAAGACTTCGAGGAAAACTACGTTCCTCATATGTTCGAGGAGATCTGCCGTCAATACCTCGTGCGGCAGAACAGGACCGGCAAGATCGAACCGGCTTTCGACGCCATAGGCAAGTACTGGTACGACGACCCCGCAAACAAAACGAGCGGCGAATTCGATGTGGTAACGCAAGACCCCGAGGGCTACGCATTCTACGAAGCAAAGTTCCGCAAATCCCCCATCACGCAAAAAATGGTCGACGAGGAAATCGCCCAAGTCGAGGCAACGGGACTCAAGTGCCATCGCTATGGATTCTTCTCCCGTTCGGGCTTCGAAGCTGGCGAAAGCGATCGAACCGTCTTCATCGACCTGCCGCAGATGTTTGGATAGGACAGGACAGGTCCCTCCCGCATTCCAAGCATTCATTATCTAATCGAACGGTTGTTCGATGGATTTCGTGTTGGTTGGAATCGTCTGTGGGCTGGGCTATGCTACCTTGACTATCTATATGACTTAAACGCAGCAAAGGAGCACCGAGAGAGCGAGTATGGCAAAAAACACCGCAAACTATGGTAACGACAGTATCCGCCAGCTCAAGGACGAGGAGCGCGTACGCCTGCGCCCCGCCGTCATCTTTGGCTCGGACGGACTCGACGGCTGCGCGCATGCCGCCTTCGAGATCCTGTCCAACGCCGTTGACGAGGCGCGCCAGGGCTACGGCAAGCTCATCACCCTTACCGCCTTTCGCGATGGCTCCATTCAGGTAGAGGACAACGGCCGCGGCTGCCCGCTCGACTGGAACCCTTCCGAGAAGCGCTTTAACTGGGAGCTCGTCTTTTGCGAACTCTACGCCGGCGGCAAGTATAACAACAACCAAGGCGGCGACTACGACTTCTCGCTCGGCACCAACGGCCTGGGCTCCTGCGCGACCCAGTACGCTTCCGAGTACATGGACGTCACCGTCTGGCGTGACGGTAACAAGTACTCCCTGCACTTTAAAAAAGGCAAGGTCGTCGGTGCCAAAAAGAAGGCACTCGAGATTGAGCCCAGCGACGAGAACCGCACCGGCACCACCATCAAGTGGCGCCCCGATCTTGAGGTCTTTACCTCGATTAGCATTCCCCACGATTGGTATCGCGAAACCATGCGCCGTCAGGCCGTGGTCAACGCTAACGTGACCTTCCGCCTGCGTATCGAGGGCGACGATGGCGAGTTTTCCGAAGAGGATTTTTGCTATCCCAAAGGCATCGAGGACTACGTGCTCGAGAAGGTCGGTACCGACTACCTTACCGAGCCCTTCTTTATCGAGGCCGACCGTCGCGGTCGCGATCGCGAGGACCTGCCCGATTACAACGTAAAAATCACCGCGTGCATGTGCTTCTCGCGCACCTTCATGATGCAGGAGTACTACCACAACTCATCGTGGCTCGAGAACGGCGGCTCGCCGGAGAAAGCGGCTCGTAGTGCTCTGACCAGCGCCATCGATGCCTACATTAAGCAACAGGGCAAGTACAACAAAAACGAGAGCGGCATTAAGTGGCAGGACGTCCAGGACTGCCTGGTGCTGGTGACCAACTGCTTCTCCACCCAGACGTCCTACGAGAACCAGACCAAGAAGGCCATCAATAACCGCTTTATCCAGCAGGCTATGACGGCTTTCTTTAAGGAGCGTCTCTCGACCTACTTGATCGAGAACAAGGACGCCGCCAACAAGATCATGGAGCAGGTGCTCATCAACAAGCGCTCGCGCGAGAACGCCGAGAAGACGCGTCAGAGCATCAAGACCAACCTGCAGCAGAAGACCGACATGGCCAACCGTGTGCAGAAGTTCATCGATTGCCGCTCCAAGGACAAGGGCCGCCGCGAGGTCTACATCGTAGAGGGCGACTCGGCAGCAGGCGCCATCCGCACGTCGCGCGATGCCGAGTTTCAGGGCGTTATGCCGGTGCGCGGTAAGATCCTCAATTGCCTGAAGGAGGACTACCCGCGCATCTTCAAGTCCGAGATCATCATGGACTTGCTGCGCGTGCTCGGCTGCGGCGTGGAGGTCAACGACCGCCGCATGAAGAACCTGGGCACCTTCGATCTGGATAACCTGAATTGGAGCAAGGTCATCATCTGCACCGACGCTGACGTCGACGGCTACCATATCCGCACGCTTATCCTGGCCATGCTCTACCGTCTGGTGCCCACGCTCATTCGCGAGGGGTTCGTCTACATCGCCGAATCGCCGCTGTACGAGATCAACTGCAAGGAGAAGACCTACTTCGCCTACACCGATCTTGAGAAGAACAACATCCTGAAGGAAATCGACGGGCAGAAGTGCTCCATCAACCGCTCCAAGGGTCTTGGTGAGAACGATCCCGACATGATGTGGCTCACCACCATGAACCCCGAGACGCGCCGCTTGATCAAGGTGGAGCCCGAGGACGTCGAGCGTATGGAAACCATGTTCAACCTGCTGCTGGGCAACGACGACGAGGGCCGCAAACGCCATATCGCCGAGCATGGCAGGGAATACCTCGACCAGCTTGACCTGCAATAAGAGCCTTTCGCAAGGCTGTTGAAGATCTAAACCGGCGGGCGCGCGCAAGACGGCGCCCGCCCATTCGCATCAAGGGGAGACCGTGGCAAGAAAGACCAAAGCACAACCGAAGAAGAAGCATGTGGACAACCCCAACGTGATTGGCTTGCACTCCGAGGTGTTGGAGCAGCCCATCACGCAAACCCTCGAAGTGAACTACATGCCCTACGCCATGAGCACCAACGTGTCCCGCGCGTTCCCGGAGATCGACGGGTTCAAGCCGTCGCACCGCAAGCTTCTGTATACCATGTACAAGATGGGCCTGCTCAACGGCGCGCGCCAGAAGAGCGCCAACATCGTCGGCCAGACCATGAAGCTGAACCCCCACGGCGATTCTGCCATCTACGAGACCATGGTGCGCCTTGCCACGGGCAACGAGGCCCTGCTCACTCCCTTCGTGGAATCCAAGGGCAACTTCGGCAAATACTACTCCGGCGACTTGAGCTACGCCGCCTCGCGTTACACCGAGGCGAAGCTTTCCCCCATTTGCGCCGAGATCTTCAAGGACATCGACAAGGACCCGGTCGACTTCATGGACAGCTACGACGGCGCCATGAAGGAGCCGCGCCTGCTGCCCACCACGTTCCCCAACATCCTGGTGTCGGCGAACAAGGGCATCGGCGTTGCCATGGCCTCCGACATCTGCGGCTTCAACTTGAACGAAGTGTGCGAAGCCACCATGCACTTCCTTAAGGACCCGGACTGCGACCTGCAGAAATACATGCCCGCGCCCGACTTCTCCACCGGCGGTGAGATCATCTACCGTCGCGAGGAGATGGATCGTATCTACAACACGGGCTTGGGCAGCTTCCAAATCCGCTCGCGCTGGCGCTACCTGCCCGACGAGCGCATCATCGAGGTGTACGAGATTCCCTACACCACGAAAACCGACATAATCATCGAGCGCATCGTCAAGCTGGCGAAAGAGGGGAAGGTGCGCGAAATCGCCGACATCCGCGATGAGACCGACCTTTCCGGCCTGCGCATAGCCATCGACCTGAAGCGCGGCGTTGACCCTGAGCTGCTGATGGCGAAGCTGTTCCGCTCCACCACGCTGCAAGATTCGTTCTCCTGCAACTTCAACGTGCTGGTGGACGGGTACCCGCGCGTCATGGGTGTGCGTCAGATCCTGCAGGAGTGGGTTGCGTGGCGTGTGGACTCCACGCGTCGTCGTATGAACTTCGACCTGGGGAAGAAAAGCGATCGACTGCACTTGCTGCACGGCCTTGAGGCCATTTTGCTGGACATCGACAAGGCCATCGCCATCATCCGCAACACCAAGCTGGAAGCCGAGGTTGTGCCGAACCTGATGAAGGGCTTCGGCATCGACGAGGTGCAGGCGGAGTTCGTGGCCGAGTTGAAGCTGCGCAACATCAACGAGGAATACATCCTCAACCGCACGAAGGACATCGCGAAGCTGGAAGGCGACATCGCCGAGCTGAAGGAGGTCCTGGCCAGCGAGCAGAAGATCAAGCAGGTCATCAGCGACGAACTTGTCGCGGTGAATAAGAAGCACGTCACGCCGCGCAAAACCGGCTTGGTTGAGCCGGGCGACATCGTGGAGGTCAGCCTGGAGCCCGAGGTGGAGGAATACCCTGTCACCATGATGCTCTCGCGCGACGGCTACTTGAAGAAGATGACCGAGCGCGTGCTGCGCAAGGCCACCACGCTGAAGTACAAGGATGGCGACGAGCCCTTTATCGAGTTCCCGTCGTCGAACACCCATGAGCTGCTGGTGTTTACCGATCATCGTCAGGTGTACAAGTGCAAGGTGGCGCAGTTCGAGGACACCAAGTCGGCGCAGCTGGGCTCGTACCTGCCCACTGACCTGGGGATGGACCCCGACGAGAGCGTGACCTGGGTAATCGACCCCGAGGACTACAAGGCCGACGTGCTGTTCGTATTCGAGAACGGCCGCGTGGCGCGTGTGGCGTTGGCGGGCTACGCAACGAAGACCAATCGCAAGCGTCTGAAGAACGCCATCTACGGCGGCAGCAAGCTGTTGTTTGCCTGTGTGCTGAAAGAGGATCGCGACTTGGCCTTGGTGTCAAGCGATCAGCGTCTGATCAACTTCAACACCTCGCTGCTGAAGACCAAGACTACCAACAGCACGCAGGGCGTTCTGGCTTTCACCGCGAAGAACGGCCGCATCGTGACCATGGTGGGCACGGCTGAGGAGTTCCTAGGCGGCACCGCCAGCGTGGAGAAGTTCCGCGCGGCAAGCCTGCCCTCCTCCGGCTCGCCCATGAAGGAAACGGATATGAAGAGCCTGTTCGATTTGGAAGAGTAGTAGCCGGTGAAGCGGGGCGGATGCGCGATGCGTTGGATGTGCCGGACGTGTTGGGCGCGGTGCGCGGCCAACACGAAGGGCATGCCGAGTGCGTTGGATGCATTGTGCGCGCCGTGCGGGCTAGGCGAGACGGGCGCGTTCGTCCTGGTGGGTAAGCGGAAAGCGGTTTGGAGGGGCATGGCGTCGCAGGGCTACGAGATACGGTTGTTCGACAAGCGGATCGCCTCGTTCACGTTCGAGACGAATTGCTTTGGCGAGTCGTGCGCTGTCGGCTTGCGCGTGGAGCCGGGGGCGGAGGAATTGCTGCCGCTGAATCTGGTGGGCTGCTCGAACGATATCGAGTTGCGAAGATTCCTAGACTCGCGCCGCATCCCGAAGAACCGTGCGTACGTTGAGCGCATCCTTGCGCCGTTCGGGTTGCAGGCTTCCGACACGAAAGGAATCGTCGATGTGACGAAGGGCATGTCGATCAATGATTCCTATTGTGTTGTCCCCGCAGATGAAGATTCTTGTTTTGCCGAGTATAACTTGTTTGGGAATAGCTTCGATACGGTGCTTTCCATTATTGCGTACACGGGACGCATTCCTTCAAGCCAGGTGGGTTTCGGTATTCCTAGCGAGTTGTCGCCGTCGGGGTCGTTTCCGAAGACGTGGCGCGTTGTGAACGGGCAGCGCGTGCTTTATAAGGCGGCGCACGCCGATGGCTTGGGCCTTGAACCTGTGTCCGAGTACTTGGCAAGTCAGGTTGCCGTGGCCATGGGATTGTTGCATGTTGCGTATGACTTGGACGTTTGGCAAGAGCGCCTATGCTCGACGTGCGTTTTGATGAATGATGCGGAAATATCGTTCGTGCCGTTCGCCCACATGCTTGATCGCGATGCGAAAGACGGCATGAACTTGGAGCGCGCATTAGCGTTCTTCGATGAGCTTGGCGAAGAGGCGGGGCAAAGGTTCCGATCCATGTTGGTGTTCGACGCGGTAATCATGAACCCTGACCGCCATATGGGCAACTACGGCGTTTTTCGCGACAATCACACTGGGCGAGTGCTGGGATTTGCGCCCATTTTCGACAACAACTTGGCGCTGCTTCCGCAGTATGACACGGAAGCGCTTACTGAAGAGTTTCTGCGCGAGCGCTTCGCCGCTACGCCCGGCGCGTTTGGCCCAACGGCTTATCAGCAAGCACGTGCAGCATTGGGCCCGCAGCAGCAAGAGCAGCTTGAGCGTTTGCACGGTTTTGCGTTCGACGATGCCGCGCTGATGCGCGTGAGCGGGCAGACGGATGGCTTTGCGTTCCCGAAGCAGCGTTTGCTTGCGCTCGGGCAGGCGGTTAGGGAAAACGCCGCTGCGCTGTTGAAGGTCTGACGCTAGGGGGCGCCTTTCGAGGTTGCGTCGGGTGTATTCGATCGGGGGTCGCTGCCGTGCAGCATGCGTGTTTGCTGGCAGGATTGACGGGCGGCGGGTGGATGCCGCCCGCGCTCATCAAGGGGGTTGCCGGTGCCCCGAGAGATGAAAATTCTGCATTTCGTAGGATTCCCGGCTTTAGAAATTCCGCATTTCGTCGGAAATGCGGCTCTAGAAATTGCGCATTTCGTCGGAATCGACCCCTTAAAAACTGTGCATTTCATAGGTGTGATGCAGGATCGTGCGTCGGAAGCGATAGTCCGGGAATGGTAGAATCAGGCATTGACCTGGGGTGTTGTATTGCTGAGCGAACGGTATAGTCGGCGTTGTCGGCGTGATGGGAAGATTCGGGCGTTTTGGCTCGGGGGAAGGCGGCGAGATGAAGGTGCTGCATGTTTCCGATTTGCATATCGGGAAGCGCGTTAACGGCATGTCTATGCTGGACGATCAGCGCTATATTTTGCGGCAGATACTGGACATTGCGGAGAAGCGCCAGGTCAGCGTGCTGCTGATTGTCGGCGATGTGTACGACAAAGCATCGCCGAGCGCTGAGGCGGTCACCGTGTTCGACGCGTTTTTGACCGATGCGGTGGCGGCGGGTTTGCACGTGCTGGCCATTCCCGGCAACCATGATTCAGCCGAGCGCATCGCCTACGCGCAGGGGTTGCTGGAAAAGCAGGGCGTGTGCCTGCCTCCGGTCTACGCGGGCGAAGTTGAGCGGGTGGAACTTGAGGATGAGCACGGGCCGGTGGAGTTCTGGCTGCTGCCGTTTCTGAAGCCCGGCGACGTGCGCAGGTTCTTCCCCGATGAGGAAATCGGCGACGACTACTCGGCAGCTTTGCGTGCGGTGTTGGGTGCGTGCGCTATTGACCAGGGGAAACGCAACGTTGTGTTGTCGCACCAGCTGGTGACAGCGTACGGCACAGCACCCGATCGCGCCGACGACGAGATTAAGCTGGGCGGCATGGACAACGTGGACGTGTCGGTGTACGACGCGTTCGACTACGTGGCGCTTGGGCATGTGCACCGCCCGCAGCGCGTGGGGCGCGACACCGTGCGTTATTCGGGGTCGCCGCTGAAGTATTCGTTCAGCGAAGCGCGGTATGGCAAGAGCGTGGCGCTGGTTGAGCTGGGTGAGAAGAGACCGGGCGACGACGTGGGCGAATGCGTGTCGTTCGAGCTGATCCCGCTGGTGCCGCTGCATGACGTGCGCGAGATACGCGGCACGTTGGCCGACGTATTGGCCATGGGCGCGGAGAGTGATTACCTGCACATCACGCTCTCCGACGAGCATCCGCAGCTGGACGCCATGGCGAAGATCCACGAGGTGTTCCCCAACGCCATGATGTTGGACTACGACAGCGTGACGGTGCTGATCGACCGCCCGCAAACCCAGCTTACGGCGGACCCCGACAGCATGGATACGCTGGACTTGTTCAGCGCCTTCTACGAAAGCCAGGTGGGCAACCCCCTGGACAATGAGCAGCGTGATTTTGCGCGCAAGCTGATCGCGAAGGTTGAGGACTCGGTCGCAAAAGGCCCCGATGGGCAGGAAGAGGGTGCGCAATGAAGCCGCTGAAGCTGATCATGTCCGCCTTCGGACCGTATTCCGGCGAGACGGAAATCGACTTTCGGGCGCTTGGGCGCTCGGGCGTGTACCTGGTGTGCGGTGACACTGGCGCGGGCAAAACCATGATCTTCGACGCCATCTGTTTCGCGCTGTTCGGCGAGGCAAGCGGCGACAGTCGAAACGGAGCCCGTTCTTCCGCAAGTTTGCGCAGCGATTTCGCCGATCCGGCAAGCAAAACGTTCGTTGATCTGGAATTCTCTTACCGCGGGCAAACCTATCGCGTAAAGCGTAATCCCGATTACGAGCGGGCTAAGAAGCGCGGCGAAGGCACCACGAAAGAGCCGGCGAACGCCGAGATCGAGCTGCCCGACGGGCGCTGCATCGGCGGCGTGCGCAAGGTGAACATGCAGGTAGAAGAGTTGCTGGGTATCGATGCGAACCAGTTCAAGCAGATCGTCATGTTGGCGCAAGGAGAGTTCCGCAAGCTGCTGACGGCCGACACGGCAACGCGCGAGGGCATCTTCCGCAAACTGTTCGCCACGCAAAAGTACGAGATGCTGCAAGATCGCCTGGGCGAGGAGTGTCGAAAACTCGAGCGAGAGAACGAAAAGCTGAAAAGCGACGTTTTGCGTTGTGCGCAAACCGTCCGTTTTGCGCCGCAGGATGCGCGTAAGGAGGAACTTGACGAGCGTCGCAGCAGCGGGGCGCCCATGGGCGCGTGGCTGGTCGAGCTGCTTGAGGGGCTTGTGACTGGCGACAAGGCGGAGTCCGAGCAGCTGAGCAGGCAGGTTGAGGAGCTGCGCCGAAAATGGGCGGATGCAAATGCGCTGGTGAAGCAGGTGGAGAACCGCCCGCGCTACGAGCGGGAACGAGCAGCGCTTGCCGAGGAAGTCGTTCAGCATGAGGGGCGGACGGAAAGTTTGCAGGCGGCGTTGCAGCAGGAATGCGCACATGATGCTGAGCGCCTGGAGGCAACCGAGCGCGCGGTGGTAATCGAGGGGACGTTCGTGAAATACCAGGCACTGCAGCGTGCTGACCAGGCGGTTTCTGCCGCAAAGGAAGCACTGCTGCGTTCCGAGCAGGCTTGCAAAACTGCGCAGGCAGCTGCTGGCAAGGCGGAAGAGCAGCGGGTGCAGGCGGCGCAGGCCGTGGAGAAGCTTGCGGGATCGGACGTTCGCCAAGCGCAGGCAAAGGCGGCGTCCGATGCGGCGCAGGTGCGCGTGAGCGCCGCGGGCG
>OLNT01001699.1_pt1 | contig 11672 bp, 10 predicted proteins | sample 1672641 | NCBI WGS metagenome assembly OLNT01 (sample SAMEA3136708, study PRJEB25190) | human gut metagenome
CAAAATCCCTATGACTTTTAAAGGTTGATTTATCCCTATCTATTTTTATATATTCGAAAAATTGTGTAAGAGAATGTGAAATTCTCTTTTTTTATTTGAGTTGCCCTATTTATCGTGTCGTTTCTATGTTAAAATATAGTATAGTCTTTAAAAGGAGAACTTATATTATGGCAGGAATTTTTGGAAAATTATTTTCAGAAGAACAACGTGAATTATCTGCATTAGAAAAGATTGCAGATCAAGTATTAAAATATGAACCAGAAATGCAGGCATTATCAGATGATGAGTTGCGTGCAAAAACGGATGAATATAGAAAAAGAATTGCGGATGGAGAAACGGTAGATGATCTTCTTCCTGAAGCGTTCGCAACAGCTAGAGAAGCTGCTTATCGTGTAATCAACGAAAAACCTTATAAAGTTCAGATTATGGGTTCGATTGCGATGCACAAAGGTGATATCTCAGAAATGAAGACTGGTGAAGGTAAAACTTTAACAGCTACAATGTGTGTATATTTGAATGCACTTGCAGGTCAAGGTGTTCATGTAATCACAGTCAATGAATATTTGGCTGGTCGTGATGCTGCCTGGATGGGTGAAATTTATCGTTTCTTAGGTTTAACTGTTGGTGTAAATACACGTGATTTAAAACCAAGAGAAAAACGTGATGCGTATGCATGTGATATTACATATACAACAAACTCAGAACTTGGATTTGATTACTTGCGTGACAACATGGTTACAGAAGTTGAAGACCGTGTAATGCGTGGTCTTCACATGGCCGTAATCGATGAAGTTGACTCTGTATTAATTGATGAGAGTCGAACACCATTGATTATTTCAGGTGGTAAAAAACAAACCGCAAACTTATACATTCAGTCGGATCGTTTTGTGAAGACTTTAATAGCTCCAGAATATGAAACAGATAAGTTTACTCATGAAAAAACTTTGATTTCTGGAGATTATGATATAGATGAAAAGACACGTCAGATCATGTTGAGTGAAGATGGTGTTCATAAGGCAGAAAAATTCTTTAAAATCAAAAACCTTTACGATATTGAACACACTCAACTTGTTCACCACATTAACCAGGCTTTAAAGGCAAACTACATCATGATGCGTGAAGTTGAATATGTAGTTAGTGATGAAAAAGAAATTGTTATCGTTGATCAATTTACAGGTCGTATGATGCCAGGACGTGCATATTCAGATGGTTTACACCAAGCTATTGAAGCTAAAGAAGGGGTTCCAATCAAAGAAGAAACTTCGACTTTGGCGACAATCACATACCAGAACTTCTTCCGTCTATATGAAAAATTGGCTGGTATGACGGGTACCGCAAAAACTGAAGAAGAAGAATTCTTATCAACTTACAATATGAAAGTTGTTGTTATTCCTACAAACCGTCCAGTAGCTCGTAAGGATCTTCCTGATGAAATCTATGCACATAAAAAAGATAAATATGCTGCATTGGTACGTGAAGTAAAACGTTTGTATGAAACAGGACAACCAGTTCTAGTTGGTACGATTGCGGTAGAAACAAGTGAGGTTATTTCACAATTATTAAATAAGGAACACATTCCTCATGAAGTATTAAATGCGAAAAACCATGCTCGTGAAGCAGAAATCATCGCAAAGGCGGGTCGTCCAAAATCAGTTACAATTGCGACAAACATGGCTGGTCGTGGTACCGACATTAAATTAACAGAAGAATCACGTAAATTAGGTGGTTTAGCTGTATTGGGTAGTGAAAGACATGAATCTCGTCGTATTGATAACCAGTTGCGTGGACGTTCTGGTCGTCAAGGAGATCCTGGATTCTCACGTTTCTATGTATCTTTAGAAGATTCATTGATGGTTCGTTTTGGTGGCGACAAGCTACAAAAGCTATTTGAAAAAATGGGTGATGAACAAATTGAATCAAAGGCAGTTACAAAATCAATCACAATGGCTCAAAAACGTGTTGAAGGATATAACTTCGATATGCGTAAACAATTGTTAGATTATGATGATGTATTACGTCGTCAACGTGAAATTATTTATGCACAGCGCAATCGTATTTTAGAAGCAGATGAAGTGCATGATATGGTTCGTGTTGTATTTGAAAAAACAATTGAACAAACTTTACAAGCTAATTTATCGGATCAAAAGAAACAAACAATCGATGTTGCAGGCGTTGTTAAATCCATTGAAATGATGGGTATGGCTGAAGATAAGGCGATTCGTGCAAATGAACTTGAAGGAAAGTCTTATGATGAAGTTAAAGAATATTGTGTAAATAAGATTTGGAATGAATATGAAGCTGAAATCAAAGATGTTAAGCGTCAATTCTTGCCTTTTGAAAAGACAGTTGTGTTACGTAATATTGACCGTAACTGGATCAACCATATTGATATGATGGATAAATTGCGTAGTGGTATCTATTTGCGTTCTTATGCACAAAATAACCCTCTACAACAATATGTACAAGAAGGATTCGATATGTTTGAAGAAATGAATCAAAGAATTGATCGTGAAATCACATTCTTTTTATTAAAGGTTCGTATTCGTAAGGAGCATGCAGCTTAATGGAACTATATGAATTGAAACAAGGAGTGAGTACTCACCTAGAGAAATTACATTCTTTAGGTGAGTCACTTTGACTTATCTAGTAAAAATAAACAAATTGAAGAATATGATAAACAAACTTTAGAACCAGATTTCTGGCAAGATCAAAAAAAAGCTCAACAAGTGATTCGTGCAAAAAACGCATTAAAAGATATTGTGGATTGTTATGAAGAATTAGATTTACAATTGACTTCACTAAATGATACGGCTGATGAATTAAAGTCTGAATTTGATGAAGAACTGATGATGATTGCCGAAGAAGAATATGCGGATATGGATAAGAAATTCGAGAATTTTGAAATCCAAGTCTTATTAAGTCATGAATATGATCAAAACAATGCCATTTTAGAAATTCACCCTGGAGCTGGTGGAACCGAGTCTTGTGACTGGGCAAGCATGTTGTATCGTATGTATACAAGATATGCAGAAAAACATGGCTTTAAAGTGAGTGTTCTAGATTATTTACCAGGGGATGAAGCTGGTATTAAAAGTGTAACTTTCCTTGTCGAAGGAGATAAGGCTTATGGCTATCTGAAATCCGAAAAGGGAGTACATCGTTTAGTTCGTATTTCGCCATTTGATTCAGGTGCTAGAAGACACACTTCTTTTGCGAGTTTTGATGTTATGCCTCAATTTAATGATGAAATTGAAATTGACATCAAACCAGAAGATTTGATTGTAGAAACAAAACGTGCTTCAGGTGCTGGAGGACAGCATATCAATAAAACGGATAGCGCGGTTCGTATGGTGCATAAGCCAACGGGTATTGTGGCTACATGTCAAAATGGACGTAGTCAGCATGAAAATAGAGAAGAATGTTTGCGTGTCTTAAAGTCTCGTTTATATCAATTAGAAATTGAAGAACAAGAAAAGAAGATTGCTCAAATTAAAGGTGTGCAGTCAGCCAATGAATGGGGAAGCCAGATTCGAAGCTATGTCATGCATCCATATAGCTTAGTTAAAGATGTTCGTACAGGTTATGAAACAAGCCAAGTTCAATCTGTATTAGATGGAGATCTTGATGAATTCATCTTTGCGTATTTAAAATCACAGATTCAATAAAATCCAATCGAAAGGTTGGATTTTTCTATATTCGCTCATAAAAGTGTAAAATACTCTTATCAAGAGGTTAAGAATATGAATGTATATTATCATTTACCGGGCTTATTTGAATTCTATGAATTTTATAAAAAGTTTTTGCCCCTATTTAAAAATAAATCAGAATATTTCTATGACTGGTGTAAGATTGGCTCTATTTATGGCTCACCATCTGATTGTATATGGTCTGGTGGACGCATCAGTTATGCAGATTGTGATCCAAAAAAAGTATTTGCTTTGATGAAAGAATACAATATATCTTCACGTCTTACATTTAGTAATTCTTTGATTGAAGAAAAACATTTATCCGATATAAAATGCAATGAATTATGTCGATTGTTGAATTTAGATTTAAACAATGGGATTATTATTCATTCAGATTTATTGATGAAATATTTGAAATCAAAATATACAAATCTATATTTTGTATCTTCAACCACAAAAGTATTAACGGATTTTAATGATTTTGAAAAGGAAGTAGAAAATTCAGACTTTACGTATGTAGTCCCTGATTTTCGATTGAATAAACAATTAGAAAAGTTGAATTCACTATCCGAAGTATATAAACCAAAGGTAGAATTTTTATGTAACGAATGTTGCTGGTATGGATGTAAAGATCGTACGGAATGTTATAAATCGGTTTCTAGACAAAATCTAGGTATTGATTGTATGGATCATGTATGTAAGGCCCCTTTTTCAAAGGAAGGGTATCGTTTTTCTAGAGTGATGGAAAATCCTGCATTTATTAGTTTAGAGGATATTTTAAATATCTATGTTCCTATGGGCTATTCAAATTTTAAAATCGAAGGAAGAGATTTAGGAAGTGCCCTATTATTAGAATTTATTCTTTACTATATGGTAAAACCACAATACCAAATTCATGTTCGTGAAGCAATGTATTTAGATGCAATGTTAGACTTATTTTAGGAGAAAATGATGATTGAAAAAAGACACACAGTACGGAAATATTTAGATAAACCATTAGATGTTGATTTAATAAGTTTATTAAATGCACGTATTGAACAAAACAATGAATTGTATGATTTGACATTGAAACTCGTGATGAACAACTCCGATGGTATTTCTAGTTTGGCTAGACTCATGTCGAATAATACAGTACAAAACTATATCATTCTTGCAGGTAAAGAATGTTCAAGTTTAGATGAAAAGATAGGTTATTGTGGCGCTGACTTAATTTTGTATACCCAAAGCCTTGGGCTAAATACATGGTGGTGTGGAGGTATGTTTAATGGCAAGAATGCTTTTAAACATTTAGATGATAAAGATGTTAGAGTGAATGGTGTCATTGCGATTGGATATGGAAAAACACAGGGTGTACCGCACAAATCAAAGACAGCTGATCAAATTAGCCATTACCAAGGAGTAGTTCCAGATTGGTTTAACGCGGGTATCAAAGCTTTATTATTAGCACCAAGTGCTTTAAATAGACAGCCGTATATAGTAAATGGTGTGGGAAATAAAGTGAGTTTTAAAGTGAAAAATGGACCTCTATCACAAATCGATTTAGGCATAGGAAAATATTTCTTTGAGCTTGGTGCAGGTAAATCAAATTTTGAATGGAGTTAATATGATACATATTGAGGATGAAATCTTTTTAAAGAAGAAATTTGATTTTGATAAGCTAAAAAGTTTTGACTTTTCAATAGTGGATAATAAATATATCTATACAGAAGACTTTATGGATTCAAATTTTAAAGCTATAATTGAAATATCGGATGTTTTAAAAGGTAAAGTCATTGATAATTTCAGTAATGAAGAATATATGCCACTACGCATAGAATCCTTTGATGGGGATTTTGTTTGTAGAGTTCGTGATGCTTATAAGGACATATTAAAAAGAATTGCGGATATATGTTGTACAGACGTATTCTTTGCGGATGATCAAGCGAATCGCATTACGAATCGGATTTTTCAAACTTATGGAGTAAAACCAGATTTTCCATGGAAGGATGACAATGGTGTTTTTCGTCATTTAGACAATAATAAGTGGTTTTCCCTTATTATGTATGTGAAGTGGAACGCTCTTTTAAAAGATGGAAATACCCGTATGGTAAACATTATGAATCTAAAAAGCGAAGAACACTATGATATTGATGGAATTTATTCGGCTTATCATATGAATCACAAGAGTTGGATATCTTTGGCTTTAGATGATACATTATCTGATTCATTAATTATGGAATTGGTTTCAAAAAGTTACAATTTAACAAGAAAGAAAAGGCGCAAATAATGCGTCTTTCATACTTTTTAGCCAATTGGCTGATGATAAAACTTGCCATAAAAATGATTCGTCTTATATGAGTTAATGATGACATTTGGCGCTACATTTAATACACAATCAATCACATCAGCTTCTTCATAGCTCGAAATAACTGTTTTACAAATATAGAATTTCTTATTACTGTAAGCCCCATACGCATCAATAACACTCATACCATGTTTGAAGTTTTCTGTATAAGCCTTTGTGATAATGTCTGGATTTTCGGTTGTGATTTCAACAGTAATCTGGGCATATCTGTGATAGAAACGAGAAATAGTTTGGGTTGAAATAAATTGGAAGATAATTGAATATCCCGCATGTACCCATCCAAAGAAAAGACCGAAAATAATTAAAATAATCGTATTAAAAATAAAGACATAATCCCACAAGCTTTTATGAATCTTATTAGAAATGTACAGGGCTATAAAGTCTGTACCGCCAGTAGATCCATCTGCCTTTAAAGCGAGTGTAATACCAATTCCATATAAGAATCCACCAAATAATACGTTTAGGACTAGATCATCAAAGAAGGGAGTAAAAGAGAAAATATTTAAAAAGAATGATACAAGTCCAAACTGTAGGCAACTCAAGAATACAAATCGTTTTGAAACAGATTTATAACATATTAATGCTGCCGGAATATTTAACATAAGAAATCCTAATGAAATAGAAAAATGGATGTTAAATAAATTACAGATTTTATGAATTAATATCGCAACTCCGGTAAATCCACTAGACAATAAATTGCACGGATTCATAAAGACTTGAATTACATATACTTGAATAAAAGCACTTAATATGGTCATGATAACTGAAAGTATTAAGTGTAGATTTTTGTTTTTTGAAAAATGTCGAATTTCTTTTGTCATGCGAATCACCATGGATAATTATATTGGAAAAGATTTTTAATTCTTTGAAGCTTCCTTCCTTGTACTAGGAAATTTCCTAATATTAGGAAAAAACGCATGTTAATAAAGAGGGAAAATCATATAAAATATAAATATGGGGGTGTACTAAAAGTGAATAAAAGACAAGAAAAAATTGTTCTATTGTTGAATGATACAAAGGCGTGGATGACAGGAAAAGAAATCTCTAAGCTTATGCAGGTATCGGATCGAACAATTCGTAGTGATATCGATGCGATCAATCGCTATTATGAACAGCCAATTATTGAATCCAACTTACGAAGTGGATATCATATTCGAGATGAAATTAATGTTACATTGCCTACAGCACAAAAATTTATAATACCTCAAACACCTCAAGAAAGATGTGTGTATATTATACGTGTGTTATTGTTTGAGAAAAAAGAATTAAACTTGATGGATCTACAAGATCAAGTGTTTATTAGTGGTTATTCAATTGATAATGATATCAAAAGAATTAAGAAAATATTAGAGAATTATAACGATTTAAAATTGATTCGCTCTAAAAATCACATTCATTTAGAGGGTAGCGAAGATGAAATGCGCAAACTCTATAAAGATTTACTTACGGAAGAGACGCAAGGAAATTTCTTGAACCTAAATAAGCTTTCGAGTATGTTTAAAGGTTTTGATTTATTAAAAGTCAAAGATATCATGGAAAATATTTTAAAAGAATATAATTATCGTATTCGTGAAATGGCAATTCCTATGTTGATGATACATATTGGTGTGGCGATTGAAAGGATGTTGCACCACAATTACATCAAAACAAGTCGTGGAACAGATCTTGAAAACACAAAAGAATATCAGATTGCCAAAGAATTCTTTAATCGTGTATCTAAAATTGTGCGTATTGATATCAATGAAAACGAAGTTGAATTATTAGCCTTATTATTGATGGGCAAAAATTCAATGAACCTTCAAAATGATTTGGTTTCTGCTTATAGTAAACATGGCTACAATGTGAATGAATTGGTTTCGCAAATTATCGAATCTATTAAATCAGACTATGATATAGACTTTTCAAAAGATGTAGATTTACGTTCTGGTATCGCACTACATTTGCAAGGGTTGGTTGAAAGAAAGAATAAAAATATTCATATCGATAATATGTATCTTCAAGAATTGAAGAAAAAGTACCCATTAGTTTTTGAATTGTCTATTCGTGTTGGTGAGATTTTAAATGAAGAATTAGAAATCGATATTTCTGAAAATGAGCTAGGCTTTTTGGCTCTTCATTTAGGTGCTGCCTATGAAAGAACGCATAATCATCAACATTATAAAGCCATTATGATTTATCCTGTGGATCAGGCTTTTGGTGATATTTTACTTAAGAAAGTGGATTTCTTATTTAACGAACGCATGGATGTGATTCAAAGTGTGAGTTATTTTGAAGAAAAGACAATAAAAGAATTAGATCCAGATTTGATTCTAACAACGTCACCACTACAACATAATTTAGATATTCCAACGGTTCAAATTTCTGTGTTTATCACAACAGAAGATGAGAGTCGTATTTTCCAAACGTTAAATGCGTTGGATAAAAAGAGATTTCAAAATGAGTTTAAAGCTCAAATCATTGATTTGATTGAACCTGAAACTTTCCATTTGAATTTAAAAACAGAAACACCAGAAGAAACAATTGAATATATGTGTGACCACTTGAAAAAACTTGGTTACAGTGATGATGCGTTTAAAAAATCAGTTCTTCAAAGAGAAAAAATGGCATCCACAAGTTTTGTGTATTCATTTGCGGTACCACACTCATTGAATATGGCAAGTTTTCGATCTTCGATTTCTGTTGCGTTTTTAGAAAAACCAATCCAATGGGGAGAATTTGAAGTGAAGATGGTTATGTTGCTGGCAATTAATGAAGTATACAAAGATACTTTGGTTATGTTCTTTGATTGGTTAAGCAGTATGATCAATAACGCAAATCATTTTGTGGCTTTATTAGAAAGTCAAAGCTATGAAGAATTTATATCAAAAATAATCGAATAGAAAGGTTGTGCAAATATGGATAAAACACATCGTTATGGAGTAAAACTGAAGAAAAGTTCAGTAAATAGTTTTTATAGAGGCGTTGCCTATCTGATTGATTGGTATGCGGCAACAATGTTTGCTGGAATCCCTATTGTCTTAATTGGAAGCATTGTAAATCATACAACTTCCGTATCGCAAGACTTATCTAAAATTCCGGCCCCATACAATATTTTGGTAGCTTTGTTGGCGATTGTATTCTATTTAGGATATTTTGTGATTCTTGAATTGTATGTATATAAAGGACAAACCTTTGGTAAACGCATTATGAAATTAAAGGTTGTGAAAAACGATGAATCGGATGTAGATTTTAAAACAATTTTAATGCGCGAAGGACTAGGAATCATGATCGTTGAAGGCTATATTGCGAATAGTTCAAGTTATTTGCGTCAATTGATTCAAATCGTTACAGGCATTCCAATTATGGATATGGCGGTATATGTATTTGGAATTATTAGTGCTGTTTCTATTCTAATGGGTATGGCAAGTCCATCAAGAAAAATGCTTCATGACCGTATTGCGAATACACATATTATTAGTGTGTCAGATACGGAAAAGTAATTTCCTAGATGTAGGAAAACATTTAGTGAATTCATTATCAATAGCTGTGATAAAGTAAAGACAGCTAATAAAGGAGAGTGTTTATGGACAAGCTAGAAAAAATTTTAATGCCTATGGCAGATGTTCTAACTAAAAATCGAGTGTTAATCGCAATTCGTGATGGTTTCTTGATTTCTACACCATTATTAATTGTTGGTTCAGTCTTCTTGTTGATTGCAAACTTCCCAATTCCAGGATGGGATGCTGCAGTATCATCAGTACTTGGTGCAGGTTGGACAGACTGGTTCAAGGCGGTATCTCGTGCATCATTTAACTGTACAGGTTTATTAACTGCATTAGGTACAGGATATGCGATGGCAAGAGAATTTAAAGCAGACAAGATTCAAGGTGCTGCCGTTGCATTGGTTTCTTATTTTATTTTAATGCCAACAATTCACACAGCTGTTAGAGATTCAGGTGAAGTTGTTGAAGATGCTATTTTCGCAGGTTTAGATTTTGATTATATCGGACCAAACGGAATTTTCATGGCCTTGATTTGTGCGACTCTTGGAGTATGGTTATTTGCCTTCGCTTATAAAAAGGGATGGACAATTAAGATGCCTAAAGGTGTACCTCCTGCAGTTGCAGATTCATTCGCTGCATTAGTGCCAAGTGCTCTAGTTATGGGAGTTGCATTCTTAGTACGTATTGTTTTCTCATTCACAGAATTTGGATACTTCCAAGACTTCGTAGTAGCCATTCTACAAACACCATTGGAAGGTTTAGGAGATACATTAGGAGCTAACGCATTATATTCATTCATGTGTACTTTCTTCTGGTTCTTTGGTATCAACGGACCAGCTGTATGTAACTCAGTATTCTTCATTGGTAACGTATTAACTGCAAAACAATTAATCGCATTCGAAGCTGGTGAAGCATTACCATATATCTTCACAAACCCATTCAGTAACTTCTTCTGTAACTTCGGTGGTGGAGGATCTACTCTATCATTAGTAATCTTGATGGTTACAGTATGTAAATCTGAACGTATTAAACAATTAGGAAAATTATCTATTGTCCCAGGATTCTTTGGAATCAATGAACCAATTATCTTCGGTTTACCAGTTGTATTAAACCCAGTTATTGCGATTCCATTTATTTTAGTTCCAATAATGAACTTGATCCTATCATATTTCGCAACTTTATGGGGTATTATTCCACGAACAACAGGTGTAAATTTACCTTGGACAACTCCAATTGGATTCTCAGGATGGTTGGCTACAGGATCTTGGAGAGCAAGTGTATGGCAAATCTTCTTGTTGGTATTAGGATTGATGATTTATTATCCATTCATTAGAACATTAGATAAAAAATATTTAGCAGAAGAAGCTGCTGCTGCAAATGAGTCAAGCGAAGAAGACGATATCTCATTTGACGATTTAGATTTAGATAATCTATAAGATTAGGAGGATAACGCAATGAAAGTTATGATGATTTTTGACCAGACACAAGCTGGTTTAGGAGGAAAAGAAAGTCCTGATTTACCTATGGGCGGAAAAGCAATGGGAATTGGTTCTTGTGAAATGTTTACTCGATTCTTGGATCAACAAGGAGGGAAAGTCATCGCTACTTTATATTGTGGAGACGGTACTTTTTTAGCCGAGCCAGAACTTAACGCAAAGAAGTTTGCGGCTATGGCAAAAAAATTTAATCCAGATGTAGTTATCTGTGGACCATGTTTCAACTATGCAAATTATGGTATCATGGCTGCTAAATCAGCTGAAGCAATTTCAGAACTAACAAATATTCCTGCTTTTGCGATCATGTCACAAGAGTGTGAAAAGGCTATTGAAACATACAAAGATAAAGTTACAATTTTAAAAATGCCTAAAAAAGGTGGAATCGGATTGAATGAATCATTAAGCGCTATGTGTGAATACGCTAAAATGTTAGTCGACAAAAAAGATACTGCTGAATTCTTAGAAAAACATGCTTATTAATAATGACCAGCTCGATTGAGCTGGTTTTCTGTACGACAGGCAGTCGTGCTTATAGTTGATAATCAATCACTGATTATCAACTGTTTTATTTTAGAGACAATAAAGTACAAGATACTCGTAACACTATACAAAAGTCATTGAAGTAAAACAGTCCCAACAAGGTTGAAATATTTTGTCTACTAAG
>OLNT01001707.1_pt1 | contig 11639 bp, 10 predicted proteins | sample 1672641 | NCBI WGS metagenome assembly OLNT01 (sample SAMEA3136708, study PRJEB25190) | human gut metagenome
TGCGTGATCTTATCATTTCCAAGCAGAATACCAAACAGAGCATATCCCAGCATTCCAGCCTCATATCCTGTCAGTGTAAAGGAAAAATAGACATCCTTTTCTTTTACAAGTTTACAAAGCAGCCTTCCTGCAAAAATCCCACCTGCGGTCACTACGAAGAAGGTAACCAGAAATATCACAGTATCTGCTTTAATACTTGCCCGATAAAAAGTATAAAACAATGAGATTGGAAGTGTAAAATTCATAACCAATGCCTGAAGTCCTTCAATTCCCTCTGGGCGGATCAGTTTTTTCTCTCTGCAGATCATCCCAATAATAAGCATTATGATCACGGGTAAAATTACTTGTAATAAACTTACTATTGTTCAGCCTCCCGTACCTGTTTCTCAGCATTCCACTGCTACTTTAATCACACCATCTCTCTTATTTTCGAACAATTCATATGCCTCTTCAATCCTGTTTAACGGATAGGTATGCGTAATCAGCGGTTCCGTGTTGATCTTACCTTCTGATATCAGCTTCAGAGTTTCTTCGCAATCGCAGCCATCCACTCCACCTGTTTTAAAAGTAAGATTTTTACCATACATATCTGGGAGTGGTAACATCTGCGCTTTATCGTAAAGCGCAACCACTGTCACGATTGCATTTGGTCGGGCACATTCCCACGCCAGTTTAAATGTCGATTCTGCTCCGGCAACTTCAAGGACTGCATCAGCTCCACCATGCTCACTATTAGTCTTAACAAACTCTTTACAGTCTTCCGGTGAAACAGTAAGAGTCTCCGGATAATGCTCATTAATAAAGCGAATACGTGTCTCGTCCTTTTCACATATAATGATCTTCGCTGGATTTTTCAGCATAACATTAAGTAAAGTACATATTCCTGTTGGACCGGCTCCAATGATCAGTACAGTATCTTCCTCTGTGATTTCAGAAATACGTGCTGCCCAATAACCAGTAGCAAGAACATCTCCTACCAGTAAAGCCTGTCTGTCCGTAACACCTTCCGGGATTTTATTCAATCCCTGATCTGCAAAAGGAACCCGGACATATTCTGCCTGTCCCCCATCGATACGACAGCCAAGTGCCCAGCCACCATTCTTGTCGGTACAATTGTTTACATATCCTTTCTTACAGAAAAAACACTCTCCGCAAAAGGTTTCTACATTTACAGTCACCCGGTCTCCCGGTTTTACATGCGTCACCTTAGAACCAACTGCCTCAACAATACCTACCATCTCATGGCCAACTGTAATTCCCGGGACTGCACGCGGAACACTTCCGTGTTTAATATGCAGGTCACTTGAACAGATGCTCGCAAGTGTTACCTTTACAATGGCATCCCGCTCATGCAGGAGCACCGGTTTTGGTTTTTCCATTAATTTAAAATTCCCTTTTGAAACATATGTATAAGTCAGCATGATTTTCCTCCCCCATTTACCATAATTCAAGCTAGTAAAATATCCGGTATGGAACTCTCGATTCCTGATACCGGATATTTCTGATTCTATTTCGTATACACTTTTTTGCCTCTTGCGATTACCTCAACAAGCTGCAGGTCCTGATCCAGGATACAAAGATCCGCATCATAGCCCTCTTCAATCTTTCCTTTTCCATTAAGGCGAAGGATTTCTGCCGGATTGGATGTTATCGTAGAAAGTGCAATCTCCAACGGGATATCCGCTTTAAACACACATTCTTTGACTTCTTTCAGAAGACAGCTGGACTGTCCAACTCCCATCCCAAGAAATTCTCCATCTTTACTGTACATAGGGAGACTGCCCTGTCCATCAGAAGAAATCGTCATCCTGTTTGGATTTACACCTGCTTCAAGCATACGCTTCATACCTTTGCACACACGTACCTCATCACAGATTGTCTCCCAGTAATCAATATCTTCATTTCCAGTAAAGTCAACTGCTCCACCCTTTAAAGCATACTCGATTGCCTTACAGAAGAGCATTTCATTGCGATTGACATGCGTTGGAAGAAGCTGTGAAGCTGGTATTTCTGTCTCATCGATAACACGCTCAATAAGATCCATGCATCTTGGGCTGTCACCGAGGTGAACATTTACAACACCTGCTTTTCCGGAAAGTACACCGCCAAGTCTGGTGTCTGCAACAACACGTGCAAATTCTTCAAATGTAGGCTGTGAAGAGCGATGATCTGAAATGGCAATCTCTCCGGTTCCGATGATTTCCTGAATCATCATAATATCTTTTGTTATACTGTCGGTCAATGTGTGAACCGGTATCTGATAGCTGCCTGTATAACAGTAAGCTGACATTCCCTGTTCGTTTAACCCTTTGATTTTTGCAACAAGTGAACACATATCACGTCCGATTCCATCTGTACCAAGACAGCCAACTACTGTAGTTACTCCGAATTTAGTGAGTCCCTCCAGCGTTGCTTCTGGGGTACGATTTGCGAATCCACCTTCGCCTCCACCACCAAGTACATGAACATGACTGTCAATAAAGCCTGGTGTCAGGATCAGGCTGCTGCCGTCAACCACTGTTGCATCAGCAAGAATTCCATCTGCTGATATTGTACCTGCATCTGCAATCTTTACAATCTTGTCATTGATCGTCAGTACATCTTTTTTACCAAGATGCTGAGGTGCATATACATCGATATTCTGAATTAACTTCATCATAAATTCACTCTCAATTTAAAAATGCCTGCTTAGAATCCAATACCTACAGCGATCAATACTGTTATAATAGCACCAATCATCAGTACACCAAGGAATTTCCACATAAATTTGATCCAGTTGGACCATTCGATCTTTGCAATAGCCAGAGAACCGATCAGACATCCGGATGTCGGAACGATCAGGTTTGTAAATGCATCACCGAGCTGGAATGCAACTACAGAAGTCTGGCGTGTAACACCTAACAGATCGGAAAGCGGAGCCATGATCGGCATTGTAATTGCAGCCTGTCCTGTTCCGGAAACAACAAAGAAGTTAAATACAGACTGGAACAGATACATAAGTACCGCTGCAACTGCACCTGAAACTCCTGAAAGTGCATTTGCAATATTATACATGATCGTGTTGATAACCGTTGGTGTAGTCGGATCAGAACCACCAAGAACCTGCATGATACCCTGAGCCATAGCAACAACAAGAGCTGCACCGATCAGATCTTTTGCACCATCTTTGAAGGAGCTGGCAATGTCGTTCATTCTCATATCATTCAGCTTAAAGATAACTCCGATCACACCAGAAACGATTCCCATGATAAAGAACTGTGTAGCAATTTCAGGCATGTAATAGCCTTTTGTCATAACGCCCCAGATTACCCAGATTACTGTAGCAACCAGTGTCAGAAGGACTAAAATATGGCCAATACCAAAAGAATGCCCTTCATCGATACCTGTTTTTTCGTTCTGATCACGGAAATACTGATCTGACTCATATGCAACAGATATTTTTGGATTTTTCTTTACTTTGGCTGCATAAAAAATAGTCATTCCACAACCAAGTGCTGTGAAAACAACCCACATCACCATACGGAAGCCTGCACCGGAAAATACATCGATACCAGCGATACCCTGCGCAATACCTACAGAAAATGGATTCATCCAGGATGAACCGAAACCAATCTGAGTTGCAACATATGTGACCAGGACTGCAATAACTGTATCATATCCAACTGCAACAAACAGCGGACAAAGGATCATAGTAAATGGAAGTGCTTCCTCTCCCATTCCAAAAACAGCACCGCCAAGAGAAAACAGTACAAAGAGTACCGGTATCAACAGTTTCTCTGCTCCTTCTGCTTTACGAATCAATCCAATCAGACCAGCTTCAATCGCACCGGTGCGGATCATGATTCCAAATGCACCACCTACGATCATAAGAAACGCAATGATCTCAATAGCAGAACTGTTTACAATTCCATTGTACATGTAGTTAAAAAATCCTGTACCACCATCTCCACTGAAAAGCGCAACTCCTTCAGTTACAACCTTTCCAGCATCATCTCTGAGATACTGGAAACTACCATCCTTGATTACAGTACGGGTTTTCTCAACACCATTCATCATATACGTAACGTCTTGTGTTTCATAATAGCCCTTGGGCACAAGGAATGTCATAACTGCCGCGATAACAACTACAAAAAAGATGATAATGTAGGTATCCGGCACCTGGAATCCCTTGTTAAATGACTTCAGGCCATCTCCCTTTTTTTTGCTCATACTCGAGTTTCCCTCCATTAAATTTAATATGCATTGATAGTTTACCATAGAATCATGGAAAAGTAACCAAAAAATTAACATACCGTCTATTTTTTCTGAGCTTTATCAACAAATTGCCTTACGAAAGCAACATATTCACAAGGTTTCCCCCAATAAAAGCCCTGACCATACTCTGGCTTAAGCCTTTTGATCCTTGTCCATTCTTCTTCATTTTCGACACCTTCAATACAGATTTTCAGCCCCAGTCTGTGAATCATCTCGCAAAACTGCTTTAACAGATAGTACTCTTTCTCATCTGCGACAGCATTTGCAGTAAAGGTACGGTCGATTTTAATAATTTCAGGATTAAGTTCGCTCAAATAGTGGAAATTGGAATAACCCGTGCCAAAATCATCCAACGCCAGGTTGATTTTCATTCTCTTTAATTCTTTAAGGAAATGCTGCGTATTTATATTATTCTCCAGCAGAACGCTTTCTGTCAGCTCAATATTCACTGCATCTGTTGAAAGACCTGCTTTTTCTATTTCATCTACAAGATCCAGGATTACCTCTGACTTTGCCACCTGTACCTGAGATATATTAATATTGACCTTAAACTCAGGAATCAATTTTCTGATTAGTTTGCATTTTTCCATTACTTCCTTCATCATCCAGCGTCCCACTGGGATGATCAGACCAGTTTCTTCCAATATTGGAATAAATTCTGCCGGTGATACCATTCCAAACTTTTTAGAAGTAAAACGCATCAAAGCCTCTGCACCACTAAGCTTTCCGTTCTCTGCCTTAAATACCGGCTGAAAGAACGCTGCAAACCCCTGACAGCCCATTCTTACGGATTCTCTCAGTTCCTGCGCAATCTCTCTCTTTCTAAGAAATAACGCATAGTCTTTTTCAGCAAAAGTATAACACCGGTTTCTTCCTCGCTTTTTGGCTTCATTCAACGCAAAATCTGTCAATTTCATAACTTTTGAATGCTCAATATTCTCTGAGCTATGTAATGACAAACTTCCCCCTGAAATTGTAAACAATACTTCAAAATCATTCTCTTCAATAAATTCATCAATAGAATCCTTTATTTTTGTGAAGAGTTTATCTGCTTCCTTTGTATCATCCGTTGTCACATCCAGAATCAGGAATTCATCTCCCATCAGTTTATATGCTCTTTGTTTTTCTGAAAGACACACCGAAATACATGCTGCAGTTTCTCTTAATATAAAATCACCATATTCCATTCCGAAATTATCATTGATCTCTTTAAAATAATCAATTCCGATTCGCAAAAGAAAACCCTTTTTCCAATTTGGAACCGGCTCATTTATATATTCCCGGAATCCCGCTTCTCCAAGTAGACCGCTTATATTATCAGCTTTCTGTTTTTCTCCGATCTCATTTACACAGCCGATCATATAAATAGGATTCATTTCATCGTCCCGCACCAGGTATCCCTTGCACCTGATCCAGACAGGCCTTTTTTTCAAATCCAGCCAACGATACTCCATACTGTGACTGCAGCGTTCTGTACTTAGCAAATCATTAAATTCATTTTTCAAACTTTCATAATCTGGTCCATAAACAAATTCTCTGTGATATTCCATTACTTTGTGAAAAGCATTTTTCGGGATACAGAATCTTTCCATTGCCTGTGGTGCAATATAATAAAAATCTGTTCGAAAATCCACAATATACGGATAGTTGTCTGAAGTTGGACTTATAAGATCTATCATCCTGCAAAGCTCATCCAATGTCATATTCTGATACTTTTTCTCATTGAAAATCACCTCGTCGATCATATCATCAGCAGGATGTTTTTCCATATAAGAAAGTGAAGTCTCCAACTCTGTTGTCTTAACGACTTTCTTTCTTCGTTTCTGGCGATATAGCATTGTATCACTTCGTCTTACAATATCTTTAAAGTCAATATCAGTATCAGGTGTATAATACGCATATCCAGCCAAAATACTCAAAGGATAAACAAAATCACGTGTTTTCTCTTTTAAAATCCGATTAAGTATAGATATGCAGCTCGGAATCTGATCTTTTTCCTCACTGTGATACACATATGCAAACTCATCGCCACCAATTCGAAAACAGTTTTTTTCATTTTTAAAGGCCTGACGAATGCATTGATAACACAGTTTCAGAGCTTCGTCCCCCTTCTCATGTCCATATGTATCATTGATTATCTTCAGATCATCCAGATCAAGCAATACAACACCAGTTGTCTTAAGCTCAATTTCCTGTTCATCCAGATATTTACTCATATTCTCATAGGCATTTCTGTTCATGGCTTCTGTCAGCATATCCATATTAGCCATTCTCTGCAGATATACCAGTTTCTGCTTTCGGACATACTGATCATAAAATCTGGATACCTGTATCCAGATCAATACTACGATAAATACCAACGTCCCCAATGGAAGAAATATCGATGTCTTTTTAAAATCCCTTATATAATACATGATAAGTTCCATCGCACCAAATATCATTATAATATATACTGGATATTTAAATTCACGAGCAGCTTCATTCTTAAGTTCAACTGCTTCATAATGGATTATTGCAAACGTATAAACTATCGTGATCATCATCAATGTATGAGTAACCGGCAGCAGTTTAAAGATATCTATAACCCCTGCACACTGGAGTATAATCTCCACTGCCATATTCACCATAAATAGGAGTGAAAGATGCATCACACCTATACTATATTTACTCCTGCAGATATCATGAAGCAGAAAAGTGAACGGTATTGGAAAAAGAAGTAATGAGAATAAATCTATATAATACAAAGTTCTTCCATCCGGAACCAGAAACTACATAAATCCACACTGATCCAATGACCATATTGCAATCAGTAATGAAAAAATCCCCAGATTTAATAATATCTCATTTCTGGCATCTGATCTGACTCATAGGCTTTTTGAAAGCCATAGGTTTCTTTAAACCGTTCTGCTTTTTCCATGTTTCTTCCTGCAATTGCGTACATTTCACAGTTTTCTGCCTGCAGCATGCCTGGGAAAGTACTCCTCTCACAGATGAATGCAGTTCCCATAACGCCCCATTTGATTTTTCTCATAGCCTTTGCCTCACTTTCCATTTTTTAACCCCAAATTTTCACTACAAGATCTATTAACTTTTCCTAGTCAAAAAAACTTCCCTCAAATACCGCTGTCAGCAGTGCTCCTGTACACCCATAAACGGTCGCTTCATCTTTAAAACCGGATTTTACCACCTGTATCTGGCGATATTTCCGTTCAATATGCCGTTCATTAACCAGTTTCTCTATCTTACAGAGATATGGATCTGGAATCCAGTAACCCTCATGGCCGATGATAATCTTCTGTGGATTCAGGCTGTTGACAAACCCTACCAGCGCACAAGACAGTTTCTCTGTCATTTCGGTAAAGACCCGATCCATATCCTGCTGTCTTTTGGTAAATGTATTCCCTTCACCTTCCTTGATTGCTTCATCCATTTCCTGGCAAAATCCCCGAAAATCTTTCATATCCCCAGTTACTTTTTGAAGCTGGCTTTCAAGTACATTGCTGGAAATATAGCGTTCCAGGCATCCCCGGTTTCCGCAGCTGCATGGTTCTCCCTGCCAGTCAATGCTCGTATGCCCCAGTTCACAGATCATTCCACTGGTATTCGCATACAATTCCCCATTTACAACCAGTCCGGAGCCCACACCGTTCGCCAGATCTACATAAATAAAATCCTCACAGTCCGTTCCTGCGCCATAATATTTCTCCATGATCGCGGCACAGTTACTCTCCCCATCAAAAAAGACTGGCATATGACAATGTTCCTCTATTTCCCTGGCAATTTCCAGGTCATGCAGCCCATAAAAATTCGGCGGTGCCAGGATCTTACCCCGATTCTTATCCACCGGCCCGATTGCGCCGATTCCAATCCCGTATATCTTCTCATCTCCCAGTGTTTCCATAATCTGATCCAGTGCATGAAAGATGTGCTCCATCAGCTGAGGTGCTGTCTCTTCAGTTACCGGAAAACAAATCTTTTTTAGCAGTTTCAACTGTATATCGCAGAGAATCACACTGCAGATTTCCCGATAAAGATGCACACCGATCAGCTTCGGTGCCTTATCTGAAATGCATAGCTGTACCGGATTGCGTCCCTTTCCTTCTACCTGTACTTTTTGCCGTTCCTCAAAGATCCCTCGTTCCAAAAACTCATTCACGATATAAGTGACGGTCATCTTGGCAAGTCCCGTTTTCTGCGATAACTCGATCCTGGAACTGCATTGTCCTGTCGCGATCAGTTTTAGGATCAGCCCCCGGTTTCTCTGTTTTAAAAGTGTATTGTTGACTCCTGATTTCGCCATTTTTCCTGCTCCCATATGCTTTTGGTCTTATCTTACCACAAAATCATTTCGCCATCGTATTCTTCCATAGCCCGGATTCCCCAGATTGTCGCAAATCCTGCACCATGTGCCACATCAAACATTTCTCCAAGTTCATGTTCCATCATATGACTTGCCCAATCGCCGCCACCTACTTCGAGAATAAAATCCCCTCCATGCATTGTGATGCTTTTATTTAGTACAACGTTTTTACTTTATATTTATATAATACAATCTTTTTACTATTCGTCAAGATAGAACACAAAAAAAACTACAGATTTTTTTCTATAACTTTTCCCGGTGAAATATAGAAAAAAGGATACAAGACAATTTGTCTCATATCCCATAAAACATTTCAAATTTCTTCAGCTCCTATATAAATCGTAAGTATTGTTTATAGTTTTATTATACAAGTGGATCAAAGGCATTTGAGGTTAATTTTTTATTCAATCAACTGAAAATATTAGTATTTTCTCTCGATCATTCTTCCCTTCAAACAAATCTTCTGTATTGATCTCATCGTAGAACATCAATTGTTCTTCGGTCATGAGACAGCCAAGGTATTCTTCTGACGGATAATAAAACATCAGTAAAATTTCTCTTGGTTTCTCATAATATGACTCATAAATTCCAGCAAGAACTTTGCGCAGGATCTCCACAGAAAACGGATTAAAAAAATAACATCTGTCCACTTCAGACGGGACTGTATATTTTTCTGCACTGGTCAGTTCAAACGAAACCTTCCTGCCTGATACAGCATGTTCTCGGTTTGCTTCGGCACTCTCAAAAATTCGCTCATCATACTCAACACCAATAGATCTGCATCGCGTCTGATAAGACAGATAAAAACATACTCGTCCCTTTCCTGTACCATAATCCAGAAGCACATTTTTCTTCGTTATCAAGCCATTGTTTGCCAGCCGCTCCAATACACAATACTGCGTCGGCTCATATGGATATCGATACTGATCCGAACGAGAATCGTCCCGTCCGGTGGTTTTGATCTTCAGCAATTTATCCCATTGTGTTTCATTTTGGTTCATAAAATCATTTCCAATCCTTCCATATATCCGGCTGATATCCGAGCGTAGACTGCTTTCTATTTCTGACCACCGGTGTCTTGATCACCTGCGGATTCTCAAGTACCTTTTCCAGTTTATCCTCATTGGCAATATATTTAATCAATGCAAGCATATCTTTGTCCTTGCATTCCCAGTTAATCATATTTTCAAGGCCACCGTTTGCCTGTGCAACAGAAGTAAATTCACCCTTACTCATGCCTTTTTCTTTCATATCAATAAATTGAAATTTAATACCACGTTCTTTAAAAAATCGTTCTGCTTTCTTCGTATCGTTACATTTCTTTGTACCAAAAATCTGTATGTTCATCGTGTTCTCCTTTTCTATTTCGTTGTAAACATATCCAAAAAATTCACTGCTACATGTCCATACCAATTCCTGCTTTTCTCAATTTCTTTATTCCAAAAAACTCAAAATTCGTTCTACATATGCCTGCATCGTCTCGTCATCACTTCCAAATATTTCATGTTTACTTCCAGGCATATACATATATTCACATGAAGTCCGCCCTTTTCGCTGCAGTTTCTTCGCAAATTTTTGTATCGCCCGGACAGAAACAAACGCATCTTTCTCTGCCTGAAATAAAAGTACCGGTGCAGTAAGTTTTTTCCATCCATGATATCTCAGATACCAGCTCATTTTTATTGAAGCAAGAAGCCATCCATAAGAGGCTGCACTTGTCTGGATTTCTCTGGATTGCTTGCGGATCTCGTTATACCTGGTAAATCTTGCTTCTGAAACTGCAGCACTTGTCTCAAGAATTTCACTTCCGTCATAAGGTTTCTGACCGATCACATACCTTGCATTTCTTCCTGCCAGACATTCTACCTGTGCAATTGCAACAGTCACCGACCATGGCACATTTCCGGTAAGCGGCCGTATCATCGGCGAACTGAGTATGATCTTCTGAAAAAACTCCGTCTCCCATGCAGCTGCGATCGTGCCAATCGCCCCTCCCATAGAATGTGCAAACAAAAACAACGGAAGCTCAGAATACTGCTCTTTTACTACATGACACACCTTCAGAAAATCTCGTACAAAACGTTTCCATGTATCAATATGTACCAGTGATGGATCCTCTGTCAGTCGATAACTCAAACCGTGCCCCATATGTTCTGGCATGCACACATGGTATCCAGCCTTCAGAAAATAATATATCATTTCATCATATTTCTGTGCACCCTCCGTAAAACCATGACTTATGATAATAACCCCCTTTGGCCTGTCTGTCTCATAAAATTTCACATGAAGTTTGCCGTTTTTTTCTCTTCGTTCAGGCTCTTTTGCTCCTGTAATATAACATTCCCTGCAATGTGCATACAAATACGGCTCCACTTCATCTTTCATAATGTCCGCAAAGTTATCTTCCTGTATAATTTTCATTATCTCTGCCCACCAATAATTCCATTAATCTTTTTCTCATTATAAAATACCAGTATAATTCCGCCAATACAACAAAATACTGCTGCGCCAAAAGCAGCCACACGATACCCTGTTCCATCTCCTGCACCAATCGTAGACACAGCTGTAAAAATCAGCATAGAAAGACTCTGTCCAAGTTTGAACGCAAACGTTCTTGCTGCATAAAACATTCCTTCACGATTACTTCCGGTCCTAATCGAATCACTCTGTGCAATGTCAGCCACTACTGCCTGTGGAAGAATTCCGAAAATTGCCATAGGAAGTGCCGCCACAACTGTCAGGATCAGTCCCTGTACGGTTGCCGGAATAAAGATCATTTTTCCCATAAACCCTGTATAAAAATAAGCCAGACTGAATACGGCAAATGCAAAAAGAATCATCTTTTTCTTTCCAAGTTTTGGAGTGAGCTTATTTACAGGTACGTAAAATACCAGTGAAAGTGCAGTCATTCCAACAAAATATAATGTTGTCATTGTCTCTGGAAGTTTCAAAAGACTGGTAACAAAAAACGGGAGAGCGTTTCAAGTTTTGTGTAAACAGAAAAAACTGATATAAGATATGTCAT
>OLNT01001712.1_pt1 | contig 11616 bp, 10 predicted proteins | sample 1672641 | NCBI WGS metagenome assembly OLNT01 (sample SAMEA3136708, study PRJEB25190) | human gut metagenome
CTGCTATCATAGGGAGTGTTAGCAATCAAAACCTACTGCTAAGGAGGAGAAAAACAATGAGTGATTACAAGCAGCGGATGATTCGCGAACATCGAGAATTGCAGGAGCGTATCAGCAAGCTGGCGCACATGCTTGAGGGCTACGCGGAGGGCACGTTGGACTTCACGCCCGCGTGCTCCTTCCAGCTCCTTGAAAGCCAATTGCACGCGATGGAGACATACGCGAACATCTTACAGGAGCGTGCGCGTATCGAACAGGTGGATTTGAACGCGCCTCTTGAGGGAGGTGAGTCTGGTGAGATTCCAAGACTCGACTGCTGGCGTATCCTGCAAGGCGTCTTCGAAGGGTTGGAATGATGTACGACCACACGACCACATGGAGGCGCATGGTGCGACGGGCACGCTGCAACGCAGGAGGTCTCACGCAAGCGGAGTTCGGGGACATGCTCGGTGTAAGCGCCACCGCCGTGAACAACTGGGAGGCGGGAAGGTGCAAACCCCAGACCCGATACCAAGCCGAAATACTCGCGATATACTTGGATTGTCGGGATTGGTGTTAGAATGATGCTTGTCGCGACGGCTGGCACGAACCCGAGTAGATGAAGCACGGGAAGCCACGGGGTGAAACCTGCCCGGCCATCGTCGGATAAGGCACCGATTTCGGCTAGTCCAAAACCGCTGTGACATGCTATACTAGGGGCTGGAACATGCATAAGCATGGTTCCGGCCTCTTTTAATTTCGGAAAGGAAGTTTTATGGCAGACGAAAACACAGCCACGGATGAAACCGTGGAGGAGAAGACCGAAGCAGCTGAAACTGGAGCAACCCCCGAGGAATCGCATCGCGAAGGTGAGTTCGAAGACCTTGTGGCTCGTATCGGCTCTTTGGAGGAAAAGGCGTCGAACATTCTCGACATCGTAAGCGCCCTGCGTGAGGCGTTGGGTTCGTTCGTGGAAAACGGGGGCGTTGTACGCGATGATTCCGACACTGACACCGAAACCGTGCCCGAAGACACGGACGGTGATTCAGACATCGATATGTCCGTGCCTATCGAGGATATGGACTTCTCATTGGACGAAGACTGAGCATAGAGAAAGGAAGTTCCAATGGCTCAGAACAACAACACCATCATGGCTAAGGCATGGCTGGCTGGAACAAACGATTTCCAACAGCGCATCCCCGATCCGACTCAGGCGGGCATCAGCGCGACCATGAGCGCTCTCTTCCAACCCATGAACGGTCAGTATTTCAATCAGTTTATGGATATTCTTGTCAACCGTATCGCATACACGTATGTGCGCGGCCAGAACTACAAGAATCCTCTTGCCGTGTTCAAGGGAAACAAAATCGACTACGGTTCCACGATTCAAGAAATCGCTCCGAAGTGGATTAAGGCGCATTCCTATGAGGATGACGCCGAAACCCTGCTGAAATTGCACCGCCCCGAATCCGAGGTCTGGTACCATTCCCAGAACCGTCGGGATCAGTATCCGATCAGCGTGAACGTCGATGAGCTTCGCACTGCTTTCACCGATGAGTACGGGCTTAACAATCTCGTGGCACAGCTGATGAACACCCCGAACAACGCGGATGAATATGATGAGTTCAACATCATGAAGAATCTCATTGCGGAGTATGAGACCCGTTGGGGCTTCTACAAGTATCATCTGGACGATTATCCGGCCGATGATGCTTCCGGCAAGGCGTTCCTGACCGCTCTCCAGACCCTCGGTGGAAAGCTCCAGTTCCCGTCCAGCGTGTATTCCGGCACCGACATTCCGGTTTTCGCGCAACCCTCGGAGCTTGTTCTGCTTGTCACTCCGGAGGCTCAGGCAAGCCTGAACGTGAACACGTTGGCCGCGTTGTTCAACGTTGATCTTGCGAAGGTCTCCTATCGTACCGTGCTCATCGATGAATTCCCGATTCCGGATGCTGTGGCTCTACTGACCACGGAGGATTTCTTCGTATGCCATGATACCCTGTACAACACCACGAGCTTTTGGAATCCGCAGACTCTTACCACGACCTATTGGCTGAACCATTGGGGCGTGTACAGTGTCTCCCCGTTCGTTCCGGCCATTCTGTTCACCACTGCGGGTGGCACCGTCACACCGACCATCAAACAGGCGGTCACCGGTCTGACCGTCACCGCTGAACCGGGCACCGTGGAATTGGGAGGCAGTGTCAGTATCGTTACGAAGCTGAACGGAACCATCGCCCCTGCGGATTCGGATGCTGATGTTCTTGTTCGTCCGGACGCCTGCATCTACAATGTGAGCGCCGAGACTCCGGCTGGTGATGATCCCGCTAACAAACCTGCGAAGCCGGTGCAGTTGAACGCGCGTACCCGCGTGGACAATTACGGTGTGCTTCATGTGCAGAAGACCGGTCTGAAACCGGGGGATGTCATCACCGTGACCGCTACCAGCACTTACGTGAACCCGTCCGGTGCGACCGTGCCGTATACGGGCACTGCGACTGTCACTATCAAATGATATGCTTGTAGTGCGATAAACTAACCCCTGCTTGGAGTATTCTTTGCAGGGGTTCTTTCACGTCTAGGCTCTGAAGGAGGTTGATAGTGGACAAGACAATGTTGTTTTCGTTCGTGGTGGTGGTCGCGCTTATCGTGTTGGACATCATCACAGGGGTTCTTAAAGCCGTGGAAACAAGAACCATGAGTTCAAGCAAGCTACGGATGGGCCTGTATCATAAGGGTGCGTTCATCGGTGTCATCGTTCTTGCGGTCATTGTGGAATGGGGTAGCGGGTTCTTACAGCTCGGGTTCCAGTTGCCCATCGTCACACCGGTATGCGTGTACGTGGCTTTGACTGAAATCGTGAGCGTGTTCGAGAATCTGTGCGAAATCAATCCCGAGCTACGGGGTTCGAAAATAGCCGTGATCTTCGGCGGCAATATCAATGAGAAAGGAAACGGTAATGGCATTGCGAATTCGTAGGCATATTATCGCGGTGGTTTCCGCTATCGTCGCATGTCTCGTCATGACACCGCTTGCAATGGCGGATATGCAGGGCATCGACGTGTCCAACTGGCAGTGCGGCATCGACATCGCCAACACGCAGGCGGATTTCGTGGTGGTTGGCACCACATGGGGCACCGGACAGGTCAACAACAATTGCATGGTCTCCGGCGTCAACACGGACGCCAACCGCATGATAGCCCAAGCGCAGGCGTCCGGCAAACGGTTCGGTCTCTACCATTACGCCATGGGCGGTTCGCCCGAGGGCGAGGCCCAATTCTTCTACCGCAACACCAGCAACTATTGGCGTCACGGCATCGTGGCGCTCGACTGGGAGATGGACGATAATCCGGCGTGGGGCAACTGGGATTGGGTGCGCCGCTTCATGGCGGAGTGCGAACGGTTGAGCGGCGGTGTGCGCCCATTGCTGTACACCGGTCCGGTTGCCGGAACCATCCCGCAGGACATCCGCGACCGATACGGTTTGTGGATCGCGCAGTATGCGAACATGAGCCCGACCGGCTATCAGGCAAATCCGTGGATGCTCGGCGCATACGGCGAGGCCATGCGACAGTACTCCGGCACGGGTGTGGTGAACACGTGGAGTCCCATTGACCTCGACCTGTTCCGGGGTGATGCATGGCAGTGGGATTTGTACGCCAACCCCACCGGCGGCTCCACTGCCACCGGCGGCTCCACTGCCGCCCCCGCACCCGTAAGAACGCTTAGCGTCCGTATCAACTACGGGGATACGATTTGGGGGTACGCGGTCAGGTACAATGCGTGGCCGTTGTCCGCATGGCGGGTTCCCTCGGGTAATCTGAACGTGTACTACCCGGGACAGGTGGCCACCTACAACGGCGGCTCCCCTTCCACGGCGGCACCTTCCCCGAGCGTGCATTACTATACGGTGTGTGCGGGGGATACGCTGGGATCGATCGCATCCCGCTACGGTATCGGGTATGATCAGATTCACGGGTATCGTTCCGGTAATCCGAATCTCATTTATCCCGGAGAAGTGGTATACTGGTAGCGTGCCTCATGGCATGGGTTAATGATTGCAGACCGTCGCTCTTCTTGCCGGGCGACGGTCTTTTATATACGCTTTGGAAGGAGAGCCGATGGGATTGCAATATCCGCACCTCACGCAGGCCACCCGGTTTCCCGATGTGACGCAGGCAAAACCTTACGCGCAGTACCATAATGATTTCGACTACACGCGGTGGACGCCCGGCACGAAAATCACAGTATGCAACGTGCCGTGGGATGATACGCGCAACATCGTCGCATGGGAGGATGAAGCCTCTCGGAATGCGTGGTTCGATGGCCTGTCCGCGCATCGTGAGACTTTGAACAGCGAGTTCCACGTGCTTCCGGACGGCACGTTGAAGCTTCCGATCCCCTTCGCGACCATGAGCCGATACAACTACGTGTGGGTTGAATATCCCATGCCGACGAGTCCCACGGAGCCTTTGGAGTATGCGAAGGAACCACGCGCACGTCATTGGGGTTTCTTCATGGACTCCCCCGCGCAACTGGCCGCCAACACAACCGAATGTCATCTCAGGCTCGACAATTGGGGCACGTTCGGATTATGGGCGCGTTTCAACTACTGCCAGTTGAGACGCGGGCATGCTCCGCTTGCCGCCATTGACGCTGATACGTATCTGTCGAATCCCATCGAACATGCTGGTATGCTGTTGACGCCTGACGTGAACTACGGGCCTGACGCGGCCATTACCCGCGACCACACGTTCATCCCGTGGGATGCGGAAACAAAGCTCGTGATGTTTGCGACCACGGTAAGCGTCGAGGGTTTCCGAACCGCCGGGGAGACGAAACCATGGGCTTCGGCACCCACTGACCCGACGTATTCCGATAATCCCGCACGTTGGGGGCACCAGTACGAGGTGAACGGGTATGCGTGGAACATGGGCGACAGTGATATGCGAGACCTGACCACACCCACCGATACGTACACGTCCACGGACGGTGTGATACCCAACGGGGTACACGTGTATGCCGTGGACTCCTCGCAGGCCAAGCGACTGTTCGAAGCGTTGGTGAAACGCATGCCTCAGATCATGCAGACCATCAAAGGCGTGTGGATTGTCCCATCCACTCTGGCAAGCATGGGAGACGCTTTGACCGTGGACGGCATCACGTTCCACGCATGCAACGGCGTGAACGACATGCCGGACATCCGACTGGCATTGGATAAAAGCAGGTTCCATTATCCCGTGCGGTATGCGAATCTTGCCAAACTGTACACGTTCCCGTATGCCGCATTGGAATTATCCGACAATGACGGCACCAGCGCAGTCATACGCATCGAAAACACGGGAACGTTGACCCTTCACCGGCGTGTGAGTCTCGCATACCCGTATCTGAAAGCGCAGGCGTTTCTGACGGGCGTGAACGGCACCGGCGCACGAACCTACGAGTGGCGCGATCTGAACGGCGTCAGTCATGAGGGCGTCAGTTATGACACCGATTTCACGGAGTTCATGTGCTCTTACGATATTCCGGTCTATGGCTTGTATATCAGCGGTGAAACCGACTGGAGTCTGCACAACCAATTGACCAACATCGACGCTGAACGTCTGAAGGCTTTGAACGCTTACCATACGGGCATGCGTTCCACGAATACCGGATACGAGAACACGAAGGATTCCGCGAACACGTCGTATTCGAACGCGGTGCGTTCCGCGAATACGGGGCTGTCGAACGCGACGGCAAGCGCGGATACGGGGCAGACCGTCACGAACGACGCTGCGGACACCGCGTATCGGAACACGCTCAGGTCGAACAAGACCGCACGGCAGAACGCGGGTGCAAGCAACGCGGCCGCCAAGTCCAATGCGGATGCGGGTGCCGGCACCGCTTTGACGAACGCGAACGCGAGCGCCGCCACGGGACGCGACAATGCGAACGCGAGCGCCTATGCGGGCGAACAGAACGCCTTCGCGTCGAATGCCACCGCGCAGACCAATACGAACGCCTCTGCGGACAATACGCTGGCAAACCAGCGGAACACGAACGATACGAACAGCACGAACACGGAGGCCACTAACCAGACCGCGTTGGATGACAGGGATTCCAACAAGAATCAGGTATCCGAGAACATGAACCAGTCGAACGCGCTTTCGACCAACAACATGAACGCTGATATCGATCTCGGCAATCTTCAGGCCAATCTGGAAAAGGTCGATGCGGCCATCAACGCGGCGTCCAGCGCGCTTTCCGCGTTCACTCCGGGCGGCGGCGGAGCGGGCGCGGCCATCGGAGCCATCGTGGGTGGCGGCTGGGCCATCGCGAAGAACGAAATGGTTCGTAGCGCCACGGTAGCGAACATGTCCACGAAGAACAGCAACGGCGTCACGTTCACGCATGAGACGAGCGCGACAACGAAACGAAACATGGATTCCATCACGAGGCATGGAAACGACCTGCGAACCACGACCACGGACAATTCCAACACGCTCGCGTTGACGAACACCACCAATGACGTGAACACCACGAAGAACAACGCCACACGGCAACGTTCCACGGACGATGCGAACGCGACCCGCTCATACAATGCGGCCATTGCGAACGCGGCACGTTCCTACGATACGAGCGTGGGCAACAACGCGAACACGAACGCGACCGCCCTTGCCAACAACAAGCGCACCTACGACACCGCCGAAGCGAACGCGGACAGGAACAAGACCACCGGGGATGCGAACGCGAAGGATTCGAACGACGTGGCGCACAGGAACAGCAAACGTTCACGCGACACCGCAGTGTCGAACGCGACGGCCACGAAGGACACCACCGTTTCCAATGCGGACGCCACGTTGAAGGTCACGTCGGGCAATGCGTTGGAATCACGTGAGGCCGCGGAGTTCACGCATAAGACCATGTTGGAACAGGCGGAGGAAGTGACCCGGCTCTCCTACGCGCAGGCACGCAACAACGCGCCGGTCATGCACGGTGAATACAAGGGGGATCCGACACCCGACATGTTCGCATATCGTGGCGTGCAGGTCAGGGTGAAAACACAATCGGAATCCGCAATACGACAGGCTGGAGACCAGTTCCTGCGATACGGATACCAGTACGAGGGGAACTGGGACGTGACCACGCTGAACATCATGCCCAAGTTCACGTACTGGGAGATGAACGAACTGTGGCTGGATGTGGACACTGATATAATGATGGAAGCGAAACAGGCCATAAAGGACATGTTCGAGAACGGTGTGACCGTCTGGCATAGTCCCAATGACATCGGAAGGGTGGGCATACATGACAATCACGAGTGACGCCACTGTGGAGGTTCCACGCTCGGAATACGAGAGACTGAAGGCGGAACATGAACGCGCATACGGTCGTTACGGTGATTTCACCGACGATGAGATCGACACCATCATCGACCTTAAATCACAGGCGGCGGTGAACCAGTGGATAACGAAGGTGGGACGTGCGCAGATCGAATCCGATCTTGAAATAACACGGCAGACCGCCGAAAGGAACCGGGTGGATGCCGTAAGGGCCATGAGCGCTCAGGTCAATCTGCGGCAGGTCATGCTGGAGGAAACCGAAATGCGACCCGTGCCGGAACCCGACGCGGATATGGAGGCTTTGCTGAGATGAGCAAACGAAACAGGAACGACCGCAACGGGCTGTTGTGGGGCGGGGACACGTATTGGGCGACCGGCGCGTACAACACGCGCCTGTTCCAGATGTACCGGCAGCAGATAATGGAATTGGCTCTGGTACGGTTCGAATGGGTGAACCTTCCCGCATCCTGCGACGAACGTTATCTGGAATGGACGCTGCTTACGCAGGGCATCGCGACCATCGCATACCCGCGTAAGCAGCCGGGCGTGTTCTACAGCACGCAGGTCGCATACGCGAGCCCATTGAACGTGTACGATAATCCGACCCGCTGGCAGAGCATCGGCAACAACGGGTGGAGGTTCAATGTCACGCCGTCGCGGGGCGTGCTCGTATGGGACAACCGATACAGGGTGCCCATCATCGACTGGGTGGACATCTGGGCGCGTGAGCTCGTGGACATCATGCGTACCATGCAGATGAACCGCATGCATCAGAAGATACCGTATATCTTCAAAGGACCGCAGGAGAAGAAGTTCGACATGCAGAACCTGTACAAGCAGGTCGCGGGCGGTGAACCGGCGGTGATAGCTACGAACGGCATCGAAACCATCGACATGGACGTGCTGAGCACGGGCGTGCCGTTCATCGGAAACGACTTGTATTCCGCATGGCAGAACCAGTGGAACACCATCTATCAGGGTCTGGGAATCGATAATCTGCCATTCAAGCAGGAACGTCAGATCGAGGATGAGGTGAAATCGCAGACCATGCCTACACAACTCATGGCGTTGAACCCCTTGGAGGCGCGGCGTGAGGCATGCGACCGTTTGAACCGTCGTTTCCCCGAACTGTTCCCCGAACCGATAGACGTGGTGTGGAGGCAGGACAACACCAGTCAGAACTACAATTACCTGCACAATATCCAAGAAAGGATGGAAGATGATAGCACCGACGCCGAAACCCCCATGGAATAGGCCCCCGTACCCGGACATGGGCGCATCTCCGACACCCATGCCCATGCCCCGATTCGGATGCGACCCAATGGGAGACATGATGCCGCAGGAAGATTTTCATGCGGTTATGTCCATCCAGTTCTGCGAACTGTTCCGTTGGGGTTTCATCGTATGGGGTGAACCCTCGTGGACATGGGATTACTACGATGAGAAACAGTATTGGAGGGTGTGCGAGAAACTTGAGAACCATTACTGGCAGCGTGAAATTGGAGTGCTTCCCCCCGGCGCTTGGAAGATGGAGTTCATGCGTCGCATGAATGAGATCATGCCGAAATACAAGCTCGCATATAAGGCGTTGGATGACGGTGTTTCTCTCATGCGCACGGAGGACACATACGGTAAAACCCGCGACGTGGACAGCGAGTTCCCCGCAACCCAATTGTCCGAGAACAACGATTACGCCTCGAACGCCTCGGACAGGGAGTTCGAAACCCTTCACGAAGGCGATTACCTCGACCGCGTGGAAAAACTACAGGCGTATAATGATATAGATTTGCAAATCGTGAACGACATGGAAACCATGTTCTCATGCCTGTTCACCAGCCACATGAATGGAGGAATGGGATTATGACAGACTCCCACACCATCAATCCGGTGGAAGGCTCCGTGCCCGCCACCCCGTCGAACCCGACGCAACCGGTGTTCCCGCCCGTGGACGCGACGAAGGCCGTGCCACCCATCACCCCGTTTCCCGCGTGGACATGGACCACTCCGGTAATCCCGCAATTCTATTGGAACGTGTATTCCGCAGAACAGCGTATCCGTCAAATCTGCGTGGAAATCGGACGTATCCAAGCGTATCTGGGATATATGGCCGCGAACGCGAACGCGGCGCACTGGTATCTCGATAACCGGTTCACGGAAACCGAGACCCGTCTCACCCAGCGCATCGACAAGCTGGAAGCCGATCTGGCCGAAGAGGTCACACGACTGGACAAGCTCATCGCCGATGAACAGGCCGCACGAGAGGCGGCGGACACCGCGTTGGGCAAGCGTATCGACGGAGTGACCCCGAAGGCGGGCCGGTTCATCGAATTGACCCCCGGCACTGACGGCACACTCATCGACAACACCATGTTGGACGGTGTGGCAGGGCATGGTCTGACCGGCACGGACGATACGGACGCGAAGACCCGCACATACGCGGTGGACACGGACATCATCGCAACGAAGGCCAGCGTGGACACTGAACGCGTCGAACGCAAGCAGGCGGATGCCACGCTCCAAAACAACCTCGACAACGAGTCGAAGACCCGCAACAATGCCGACCTCGCGTTGGGAACCCGAATCAGCGAGGAAACCAGCGCACGCACGCAGGCTGATGCGACCCTGACCAACAGTCTCAACACGGAGATTCAGGCCCGCAGGGACGCCGATACGTCGTTGGGTGAACGCATCGACGCCGAAGCCACGGCCCGCAAGCAGGCGGATACCACGCTCCAGTCGAACATCGACACCGAAGCCTCGAACCGGCAGACCGCCGATAATCTGATTACGGCGCAGGTGAACGCGCGTGTGAAAGCCGTGAACGTGAAAGCAGCCGATGATTCCCACATCAACGTGAACGTGACTTCCAGCGCGACCGACCCGGACAAGACAACCGTCACGATCGGGGATTCGTTCACGCCCGCGTTCGATGATGTGAACGCGAGAATCACGAAGGAAATCACCGACCGTACCGCCGCCGACAGCGCATTGCAGAGAAGCATCGACGCGGAGATCGATGAACGCCGCCACGATGACGAAGTGCAGAACGAGCAGATCAACAACCGATTGAAGCTGGGTGCAGTGCTCGCGGGCGCTGGCATCACGGTTACGAACGACCCGGACAAGACCACCGCGACCATCGCAGCCGAAGTCACGCAGTCGAAACTCGATGCCGCCGTCAGTGATCTAGAAAACCGTATCAACGATTTGGAACAGGCCGGATATCTCACGTCCGTCTCTCGCGACACCTCGTTGAAGGGCAATGGCAGTGATAATAGTCTGGGCATAAACTATAACGCGGCAGCGTGGAACGAGGGCACAGCAACGGAATTGCCCACTGAATTGGCAATCGTTCCGGTTTCCCCGATGAACCGTGACTACCGGTATCCGTACGTGTATCTGGATTCCCAGACCCTCTGTTCGAAGCGAACGGATGTGAACGGCGCACTCACGCAACGCATCATCACGCGCCCGGCAACGAAGGACGCGCCGGGCGTTGTCCAAGTGGGAGAGGGTCTTACCACCACCTCCAAACGCGGCACAATGGGAGATAATCCCGTGCAATCCACCGATGACACCTTCGGCACCATCAGCGTGGACCCCGATTACATCGCGGCGCATGCAGGCCTTACAGCTGTCGCGCATGACGATTCGATCACGGGCACCGGTGACAGCGGTAATCCGCTGGCCGTGAACTACGGCAACACGAACACGCCCACCGCATCCCGAAGCATCCTGATCGCGGCCAACGCGAGCGGGCAACCCGTTATGCCGTTCGACCCCGACGAGTTCGACACCGGAACGGACGGCGACGGATACGGGCTTCATCTGAAGGCCGCAACCGATAGCACACTCGGCGGCGTCAAAATCGGAACGGGCCTGACGATTTCAAGCGACGGTGTTCTAAGCGCTTCAGAAACCCGGAACAAGCTCGCTTTCTCCTACGAATTGGGCGCAACGAATCCGGAACAGGATATTTACGTGCCCGCGCACACTGTACGTTTAGAATCTCTGGGAGGCATGAGCAAAGACACAGTAAACGAAGTGGTTTCCAATACGGAGGTCGTTGGCAGGGAGGGCCCCATAGGCGATATCAGCGTAACCGTTGAAACCTATTCATCATCCAACCAGATTGAGGTCAGGCTCCGTATCGAGAACCTCACCGGATCGCAAGTCCATGTCAACGAATTCATACAGGCAATCCACGTCTGGACTTCCACGGCATACCCTTACGCCTGACATGAAACACAAACGCCCCGGCCATTCCAGCCGGGGGCGTTTTTTTTTTTTTTTTTTTTTTTTTTTTTTTTTTTTT